>Ga0208904_1000683_pt1 | contig 26227 bp, 37 predicted proteins | sample AntAceMetag02UKB_FD_184774 | JGI IMG/M metagenome (GOLD analysis project Ga0208904, IMG submission 184774) | Saline lake microbial communities from Ace Lake, Antarctica - Antarctic Ace Lake Metagenome 02UKB (SPAdes) (version 2) | ecosystem: Environmental > Aquatic > Non-marine Saline and...
GTATAGTTCTTCATTCTGCAGTCTGAATGGGGGTTCAGTTTTTGGGATTGGGTTCCCCGGCCTAATTGGTACGCTAACGCTGACCCGATTGACTTCTAGAGGTCTAAAAAATTCCATATAAAAATCAGTATGTTATATGCATAATCAAAATATCCTATTTAGTTATAAAATCCTCCCACAGCACAAAAACATTCCACCAAAAAATTATTTTTAAAATTTTAAAGAAAAGACTTGACAAATCATTAAATATATGTTATAATATATACATATTAAAAAATAGTAAAGGAGAAACTATAATAATGAAAAAAAAATCCCACAAAAATTGAAAACCCTTCCTAAATAAATATAAAATCAGCCATGCTCTGAAAAAATCCCACAAAAATTGAAACTACTCCTGAAACAAAATAACTTATTCCCCAGTCTCTGAAAAAATCCCACAAACTTAAATTCAGTCATATTCCGAAAAGCTACCCGGAGAAAACTTGTAATATCAGTTTCTCTAAAAATATAACTTATTGACTTTATAATATATATTTTTTCTTACTACGTAATGCGTAAAAAACAGTGCTATAAAATACGTTATGCGTAGTAGTTTTCTCTGTTTTTAAAAAGTGTACTGGGGAGAATTTTTTCGCTATGAATAAAAACAGGTAGTTACAGACTACGCATATCGTAGTGTAAAGCTAGAAATGAGGCTGTCATATATAAAAAACCTTTATTCAAAAAATTATTTTTAAAATTTTAAAGAAAAGACTTGACAAATCATTAAATATATGTTATAATATATACATATTAAAAAATAGTAAAGGATAAATTATGAAAAAAAGAATTAAGGAAATCAAGTCTGGAATACCAGAGAATTATGATGCTATGACAGCAGGAATTGTAAAGGTTGGTGAAATTCATACAAATCATAATTATTATTTTGATTGTCAGCCGGACACTATCATGTATCACACAATGTATAAAACAAGTATATATGAAGATCCTTCTGAGGCTGAAGATGAACTAATAGAAATAGTGAAAGACAAAGTTAAAAATGCACAAATAGTTTTTTGGCGCACGGAGCCAATTATACTTACTGTATATGATTATCCTTATTGTGTTGGTTTTCAAGGTTTTGTTCGACTTTCAGTTTTGGATAAAAAGGATGGACCATGAAATATAAATACAAATGTACGCAACCAGAATTACCGCCAAACGCTGAATCTGCGGTTATGGACCACCACCAGATGACATTATGGTTAAATCAAATGGATATCGATGGGTGGGAATTTGTTGGTTATGCTCAAAAACATTGGTATGGTAGCCAACCATTTATTCAAGATTGGTGGATTTTCAGACGAATCAACACATAAAGGTAGTGTTTCAGATTTAATAAATACAGTAAATGAACTTAACGGAGGTGTTTAATGAGACTTAAAATTGGTGGTCATAATGTTAAAGTTAAGATATATAATCAGTTTGATTCTTGTGTCAATAATGTCGGTACTTGTGCTCCAGCTAAGGGTATAATAAATGTAGTTAAGAATTATGATGGTGATAAAATGTGTAAGCAGGGTTTTGCAGAAGCTTTATTACATGAGGTTTGTCATTTCATTGATTACGTTTATTGTGGTTATATATTTGAAGAAGAAGTTATAGAATCTGCCAGTAAATATTTACTTTATGTGTTTAATAAGAATGACTTATTCAATTTTCCTGAATCTGTCGATGTAATGGGATTTGATTATTGGATTAGGTATAATTATAAATTCAAAGGTGATACAGGTAAAATACATATAGATGTAAATTATGTTACACATGATATATCAATGAGTGACAATAATGATATGTGTGATAATTATACTAAACTTGGGGTAATAGTCAGTGTGTTAAAGATTTTGAACAATGAATATATTAAATCAGATATTTTTGAGGATAATATTCCAACTTTTGCTCAGGGGATTTTTCAGGTTATGATTGATAATAAAAAGTTTAGGAAACTGTTTAAATGGGGTGAGTAATATGGAATTTTGCAAAGACTGTGATAAAAAAGAGGAGTGTGTAAAATTATGCAAGAAAGCTGAAAGGTATGTTAATCAGGATGAAGTATGTTTGGAAGAATCTTTAGTGGTATCTGTTGATTCTTTCAGTGAACCAATTGATTACTGTGTACGTGATAGTATGTATGATAAAAAAATGATTATACGACTGTTTAAGGATGGCAGAAGTGTTAAAGATATAATGTACCATGTACCTTTTTGCCAGAGGTATATTTATAAAGTTATAAAGAGGTACAAAGAGGAGAGTATGAATGAATGATTATTTAAAATATAGAAAAGAAATGAAGACTGCCGATATATTTGAGTTTGCGTCTGATAGCATTCTAGGCAAACTTATAAGAATGAAAACCGGATATGATGTTAATCATACAAGTTTGTTGCTGAAATTAAATGAGTTTGATAGTTTGAAGAGTAGAGTATTTACTCTTGAATCATTAAGTAGTGGAATTGAATTACATTTGTTGAGTGAGAGAGTTGATAAATTTAAAGGTTCAATTTATTGGTATCAGTTAAAATCCCAACATGATGAACATAGATCTAACATTGCATCATGGGCATTAGAGCAGATTGATAAAAAATATGATTATTGGAGTATACTTGCTAATTTATTTGGTAAAGTAAATATAGATAGTAAGTTGTATTTTTGCTCAGAATATGTTCATGCTGCATATAAAAAAGAAGGTCTTATAAACGATATCAAAGCGTGTGTTCCTGGTGATTTTGGTAAGTACAATCTGCACTATAATAGAGTAAAAATAAAATAAATTGCCCTATTTCGAGATTTATCCCCAATTAATATAAGTACTTATATTGTATTCATCCCTATTATAGAGGGGTGTTTTTTCTTATAGCTATTTTAAGGGGTTAGTATGCCAGCAGGAAATATTTCAAATATTGAGAGACTCCAGAAAATGTGTCAGGTAAGGGATCTTGTTGAGTCAGGATTAACTGATACAGCTATAGCCAAGAAAATTGGGGTTGAGCCTAAGTCTGTTCAACGAATGAAAAAATATCTTGATGAGTTGGCAAGAACCGATCTGACTTCAAAGGAAATATCTAAAAAAAGAGCTGAGTTATATTTAGAAATAACTGAGGCTGCTGTTGAGGCTAAAAAGTTATTTGATAGATTAAAAGCGTGGGTTCCCTGTAAGATGTGTAAAGGTACTGGTGAATTAACTTCTAAAAAAGATGATTCAGTAAAACCTTGTTATCATTGTAAAGGTCTTGGTGGATTTATAAGATCTGGAGATGCTAAGAAATTCTTTGATGCTTGGATGGATTCTATAGACAGAAGAATGAGATTGTATGGCCTTGACCAAATGAAAGGTGGAGATATGATCTTTAATCAACAGGTAAATACGAATCAGTATATAGCACCAGATCGTGTTGATGGCAGAACCGCAGCTAGAATTACTGATGCATTAAAAAGTAGTCATGAATCAAGTATTCAGGAAAAATATGAAAACAGCAGAGACTATTAATGGACTTAGAGAAAACTTAGAAAAAGATTATGACTCAACCTTGCCAGAATACCTTGAGCAGTATCTCGATGGTGAAATAAAAAATAAGCCAGAGGTTAAAGATAGGGGTTATACACAATTTTGGAAAGAGGAAGAATTTGAGTTAACTAAGAAATATTTATGGAATAAAAACACAAAGTTTAAAGAAACTTCAAGAAACTCTGATCGGGTAGAACAAGAAAGAAATTTAACTAAAGAAGAAGTTGATATTTTAATAAGTATATGTGAGCATGATTTATACTTATTTGCTATAAGATACTGTGCACATTATCTAAAAAAACCAAGTAATGAATTGCATAGATATTTATATGAATATATAAGTACAAATCTTGGAAAGCAGAATAGAAAGAAAGGTTTCAAACACGCACTGGCAGCCCCACGTGCATATGCAAAATCCACCCTAATATCAGCTATACTTCCTTTATGGTGTATAGCATACAACAAGAAACGCTTTATAATAATATGTTCAGATACAGCTAGTCAGGCTGAGGATTTTCTTTCAGATATAAAACGTGAACTTGAATTTAATGACCTTCTTAAAAGAGACTTTCCCCACCTAGCCACAAAAGGCCCAGTCTGGAGAACAGACGAGATAATAACTAAGAATGATATAAAGGTTAAAGTTCTTGGTACTGGTTCTAAAATACGTGGTAGACGCTTTGGTATATATAGACCTGACCTTGTTATTAATGATGATCTTGAATCATCAGATATGGTTCGTTCAAGATCTATGAGAGAATTTGTCAGGTATGAATGGTTTAATAAAGACCTTCTGTATGTTGGTGGTGAAGAAGATTCTCCATGTGATATACTAGTAGTAGGAACTATACTTGGTAAAGATAGTTTACTTAATGCTTTATTAAATCCAAATGAGTACCCAGATTGGACAAGTAGAAAATTTAAAGCTGTTTTAAAGTTCTCAACCTCTGATTTATGGGATGAGTGGGGGGATTTATATAAAAACAGATTTGATCCAGATAGAATAGAAACAGCTAGAAAGTTTTTTCTTGATAATGTAAAAGAGATGCTTGCTGGAACTGAAGTATTGTGGCCTGAAGGTGAACCTTATTATGACTTAATGGTTTTTAAGTTATCAAATCCGTCAGGTTTTAATTCTGAAAAACAAAACAGTGTTATTGATGAAAGTAAAATACTTGTACATTTTAAACAACTTCACTTTGAAGACTTCAGTACTAATGAAACTATACAAAAAATACTTCTATCTCCGAAAAATTCTTGGTATGGGTTTTTAGATCCATCACTAGGAAGACACGCAAATCGTGGTGACTTCAGTTGCATAACAACTATATGTAGAGATTCAAAAAGTGGTTATTTATATGTTGTTGACTTTAATATAAAGAGAAGAAAAGTTGATGATCAGATAGATGCTATCTTAGATGACTATGAAAAATTTAAATATAAAATATTTGGTGTTGAAACAAATGCGTTTCAATTAGTAGTTGCTGATAATCTCAGAAAGAAATCTAGGAAACTAGGGTATTATGTACCTATTAAAGATGTAGTTCAGAGTAAAGATAAAAAAATGAGGGTTGAGGGCATTGTACCATTAATAATAGATGGAACAATTGTGTTTGATACTCATTTATATAATAGTAGTCAACAGTATAATTTAGCTATAGAGCAAACTACTACTTTTACTGGAGAGAATGATGCACATGATGATGCTCCTGATAGTTTGGCTTCATGTGTTAGTATGGCTAAGAAAAAGATATTCAGATTAATTACAAAACAGACTAGGTGATATAGTGGCTGAAAAGGTAAAGATTGTTAAATTAGTAGATCGTGAGCATGACCTTTATAAAAATAACTACCTAAATTGGGAGCTTTATAGAGATGCTGCTAAAGGATCTGAAGAGTTCATGGTAGCTAATTTAAAAAGTCATAGGCTTGAAGACTCTACAGATTTCGGTCAGAGGCAGGATAGATTATATTACCTTAATTTTTGTGACACCATACCTAAGATATTTAACAGTTATATATTTAGGCATAGAATTGAAAGAACTGCAGATAGTGATTTAGAATTATTTAGGAAAAGTATTGACGGTAAAAACACAGCAGTTGGCAATTTTGTAAAACGGTGTGGTTATCTTGCGTCAGTCTACGGTGTTATACATGTTATTGTTGATATAACAGAATCAAGTAAACAGAATCCAACGAAAGCTGATGTAAAGTCAGAGGGTACACAACCGTTTACTAAAATAGTCCTACCTACGCAATTGAAAGACTGGAGTGTTGATGATAAGGGTAATTATAATTGGATACTGATAGAATTTGATTATAATGATGATTCAGATCCTACGATAGAAAGAACAACGTCTACCTATTATAAACTGATATCAAGAGAGGCATGGTGGATTGAAGATGAAGATGGTGAAAAAGTACCATCTTTTCCAGATGGGACACCAGCATCAGGCACAAATGCTCTTGGTATTGTACCAATAGCAACAATGTATCATACAGAAATTGATGATGATAAAATCGGAGAGTCAATTCTTAAAGATATAGTTTTTATAAATATAACAATAATGAATTGGTGCTCATGCATAGATGAGATGATAGAAAGACAAACCTTTTCTCAACTTGTTATGCCTGATGATGGCAGTTTGTCCGAAAGTGAGGAAGATGGACAAGATCCATTAAATGTAGTTAGTACTTCAACTGTAATGACTTTTCCGGCTGATGCATCAAATCCACCCGCATTTATATCACCAAATACAGATAGTATTACTACAATTTGGAACTTGACTCTTGATCATGTAAAAGAAATATATAGACTTGCAGGATTGCAGGGTGGAACTTCAGATTTATATACATCTAGATCGGGAAGACAATCACAGATGAGTTTCTTAGGTGTTAACTCAACATTGAAAGAAAAAGCAGCATCTTACGAAAAGTTTGAAAATGATGTATCTAGACTTGCTTATTTACAATTAGGTAAAACAATAGATGATTATACGGATGTAGTATATCCTAATAGTTTTGATATAGTTGCTTTAGAAGAGGAACTTGATTCAATTATTAAGATAATGGAAAAGAATTTTTCTACCGTGTTAAATAAAGAGTTACAGAAGAATGTAGCAAGGAAGTCTATAACACTTCCTAATAACTTAATGGTAGAGATAGAGGCTGAAATAGATAGTTCTTCTGGAATAGTTGAAGCTGCTAAATCAAATCAGTTTGAACAAGAACTTAATGGTCAAGGAAACCCAAATACAAACCAGACTGATTCGCTGAAATCTTCTGGAACTCAGAAGAAGGAAGATACGAGTCATAGAAGAAAGGATTAAAATATGGTAGCACCAAAAATGACAACAGATGAAAAACGTTGGCAAGCAGAAGGCGATGCTTATACTTTGATGCAAGCTGAGGAAGTTAAACTTGACAGAATTAGATTAAATGCAGCAAAGAGAGAAGTTAAAAAATTAGTTTCTAAGAAAGAAAAGGAATTGAATAGTGCTAAAAAAATTGCAGGTACAATAAAAAAGAAACCTGTAGTTAAGCGAAAACCTATAGTTAAGAAGAGAGTTACAAGAAAAACTAAAAAATAACAAAGGTAACGGACGTTATCTTAACCCTTATGGATGTGAGGAGAAAACAGAATATGGATACAAAATTAAAAGAAAGACTTGATGAACTTGAAATTAAAATTGATGACGAGGATATGAGTGATGATGAGGTTAATGATTTAATAAAAGCTAAAGAAGCTGAACTTGATAAGAATAAGAAAGATGACAAGACTTATTCAGAAGATGAATTTAAGAAAGCGGTAGCTGCAAGAGACAAAGCTAAGAAAGAAATGAGGAAATTCAGAGATCAAGTTTCTGATCTAGAAAAAAAGATAGATGACGCTGTTGACCCGGATGAGGTTAAAAAGCAGAAGAAAGAACTTAAAGACTTGCAAGATTTTAAGAAAGAGAAAGAAGAGGAAGAAGAAGAAGAAAAATTAAAAAATCTTGATGATAAAGACAGGATGAAAATTCGTTTTGATAAACAAATGAAAAAAATGCAGGATGAAATTGATAATATCAAGAGTAGTAAAAAAGAAGTTGAAAATAAAATAGAGGAAAATAATAAAGTTGCTGAGACTCGTATTGAGAAACTTCGTATGAAAACTCTCAGGGCTGATATTGTTGAAGAAGCTTCAAAATATGAGGTGTATAATACATCTCAGATATTCAGGCAAGTAAAAGATGATTTTGAGTATGACAAAGAAATGGATGAGTTTGTTCATATTGTCAGAGATAAAAAAGGCAAAATCGTTGATGAGATAAGTGTGGATGCATATATCAAAGAATTTCTGAAAGATGAAGCTAATGAAAATCTTTTAAGGAGTAAGGTAAACAAGAATTCTATGCACTCTAATAAGCAGAATGCTAATAAGGATAAAGATAAGACTGGTGGATTTAATCCCAAAGATCCTGAAATAGTTAAAAGTGCTAGATATACTAATATGACACCTGAACAATATATTAAAAGGGTGCTTATTCCTAAAGATAAAATTAAAAATAAAAAGAAAGAATAGGAAGGTGAATATTCATGGCGGAGATTAAGTACGGAAGAGTTGAAGGTGAGGGTAGTGGCAGGGAATATCCTGTTGCGGCTAATCAATACTTTCATAGATTGGGGGGTAAGTTTGTCTATTTGAGTGCAGGAAATGTCACATTGTGTGCATCTGATGCAACTGAGGTTGCTGGTTGGGCTAATGTACCTAAGTGTACTGCTGGTTATAATTCTTGGAAATCATCTAGTACTGCTGGAGCAGATAGTGTATTTGTAACTTACGGGATGGATGATGTATATGAGATACCGTTTGATAATACAACCAATGCATCTTTGGCAGCTTCTCTGATAGGATTAAGTTGTGATACTTTGGATACTAGTACAACTTATACGCAGATTCAGAAAGCTAGATACATAGCAACTGCTGCATCTTGTTTGTTAGATATTGTTGATGTTGATACTGATAATACGACAGTTCGTGTTAAAATTAGACCTACGAAGAAACAAAACATCTAAGGGAGGTGTTAGATAATGGCAGTTATGAGAAATGAATTCACAGAAAGTATGCGTGATGATTTATATGATGTATTTTGGGAAAATTACCCAGAGGTAGCTCCAGTTTATGAGCAGTTGTTTGATGTAGTTGACAGTTCATCTGCATTTGAACAATTTACTAGTGCAGTTGGTCTTGGTGATTTGTTAGAGAAACCTGAAGGCGAGGATATCGAGTCTGACAGTCCTCTGGAATCTTATACTATTGTGTGTAAAAATAGGACTTTTGCACGTAAGGTATCTTTTTCTATGGAGTCTGTTGACGATGCCAAAAAGGGTAGCCTTATGGCTAATTCGGTTGCTACTTGGTCCAAAGCAGTTGTAAGGACTAAGGAGAAATTTTATGCAAAATTCTTTAATAATGGGGCATTAACGGCTGGTCATGATGTATTTAAAAATACTATTTCCGGCGGGGTAGTTACCGATACTGCTGGTAATATGATATATGATGGTAAAGCATTTTTTGATACGGACCATCCTGATTTGGTAGGTAATACTTATAGTAATTTTGATGGTACTAATACACTTACTCACACTAATTTGAAATCTACTTATCTTATATATACTACTGATAATAATAGGACTGAACGTGGTGAAGTGTTTGATCTTACACCTGATGTTTTACTTCTGCCTCCGGGATTGAGGTTTACTGCACAGGAAATTCTGAATAGTACGTTGATTCCTAGTTCTATGGATAATACTACTAATGTGTTGTCTACTATAGTAGCTCCGTTAGAATGGGCATTTTTGGGTGATTCCGATTCCTGGTTTCTTGGGAAGAAGAAAATGGGGCTTATGGCTACTGATCGTGAAGATGTCTCAATTGACGTATGGTTGGATGATGTAAATCTTGACTATTACACTCGTATATTTATGAGGTTTGGTGGAGCAGTCACTCAGTGGCGAGGCTGGTACGGTAGTAATTTGAGCACATCATAAAATTATTTTCATATAATTTTATTTTTTACTTGACAAACTGGTAAAAATGTGTTATAATATAAATATTAAAAAGTGGGAATAGGGATGTACACCTGATAAGATGAGTTTTCCTGAACTTGTCTTTCCCACTAATTTTTAAATCAGGATTAAATCTACAGGAGGATTGCATATGTTTGATATAAATAAAATAAGTAAAAGAAATAGGTATGATTTAAAAAAGTCTTTAAAGACTTATGTTGGTATTGAGGGTATTGATTATGTAGAATGCAAGATTTGCAAGAAGAGGAGTCTAAGTATAGATAAGAGACACCTCAAATCTTGGCATAGTTTAACACTTGAAGAATACAAAATAGAGTTTCCTAATGCATGTATAGTTTCGGATAAAAAGAAAGAAATTCAAACTAAGTCAGCTATTGGAAATAAGTCTTGGCTAGGTAAAAAACTTTCTGATGAACATAAAGCTAAGTTGTCAGAATCTAAGAAAGGTAGTAAGAATCCATTTTATGGCAAGACACATAATAAAGAAACTACAGATAAAGCTTTAGTTACAAGAGTAAATACTGTATTAAAGAAATATGGTGTGAGTAATGTAATTCATATGCAGGAAGTTAAAGACAAGCTTTATAAGATTAGAGCATATGATATAACATATATAAGAAATAAAATTGAATCAGTAAAAGGTTATAAACTTTTATCTAAAAATTATAAGAATATATATGGTAAATTAAAAATAGAATGTCCTAACGGACACAAATTTAAAATGAGATATAATAATTTTCAATCGGGTCAAAGATGCCCAATGTGCTCAAATCATCACTCAAAGCCGGAATTAGAAATTTACAAAATTGTTAAATCCTATTTTAAAGATACAATCTCAGGTGACAGAAAAATACTGAGTGGTTTGGAACTTGATATATATGTACCATCAAAGAAAGTGGCTTTTGAGTACTGTGGGTTATATTGGCATTCTGAGCAACAAGGTAAAGATAGAAATTATCATGTAAACAAACTCAATGAATGTAAAGAACAGGGTATTGATTTAATTACTATTTTTGAAGATGAGTATATAAATAGACAGGATGTAGTAATTTCGAGAATAAAAAACAAACTTGGTGTATCAGATGCTGAAAGAGTATTTGCAAGAAAGTGTAAAATAAAAGAAATAGATCCTAAAACTAAAAATGTATTTTTAAATAAGTTCCATCTTCAAGGTGGGGATAGATCAAGTATAAAACTTGGTGCATTTTATAATGACAAATTAGTATCAGTTATGACATTTTCAAAACCATCAATTGCTAAAGGGTTGAAGAATACTAAAGATACTTATGAATTAAACAGATTTTGCTCAGACTCTAATTATATAGTTGTAGGTATTGCTTCTAAGTTGTTTAAGCATTTTGTCAGAAACTATGAATTTAATACTTGTTTTTCGTTTGGGGATAAACGGTGGAGTAATGGTGATGTATATAAAAAGTTAGGGTTTGAATTTGGGTATTGTACTAAACCTAATTATTGGTATATAATTGATGGATGCAGAAAGCATAGATATAATTACAGAAAATCAGAGTTAAGTAAAAAGCTCGGCGTGTTTGATTCTAATCTTACTGAATATCAGAATATGTTAAATAATGGATTAGATCGAATATGGGATTGTGGATCTATAAAATGGGAATATAAGAAAGGAAGTTATTAATATGCCAAACAGGGATGGTAAAGGCCCGAGAGATAGAAGTCGAAGGAAAGTGGGCAGAGGTTTAGGGAATTGCAAGAAAGCCAAAGTAAATAAAAATAAAAAGAAAAAATAAAAGTGTACCTCGTGGGCAGTACAGGTTAAGCCCTTACCCGACATAGAGGGGGTAGTTTTCTACCCCTTCTAACTTCAAGGATGTGATCTAAAATTGTTATCCAATAAAACCAAAGATGGAAGTCTTGTATGGCCCAACACAACCGATGATATGGAAGACCTTGAGGAATGGAAACATGGTCAAACAGTGTATGGATCTTTTGCCAAACTCCATTCTGGGTTTAAGAATTATAGAGATGATATAAATAGAGCTTGGGGAAAAGAAAACGATTACAAGAAAAATACTTTATATGTAGATACGTTAAAATTAGTATCTGAGCAATTGAAACGATAAAAGCTAAAAGTGTAAATTCATGTGGATAGAGTAGCTCTCGAAAAGAAGATTTCCTCATCTTCCTGCCACATTTTAAAAATTGAGGGCTAAATCATTGAGGAGTGATTATATATGAGTAGGAAGAAATTACCATACAAAGATATAAAATATAGAATTGAATCTGTTGATGGTTATAAGTTATTAAGTACTGAATATACAGGTGCTCTTTCAAAACTTAAATTTATGTGTCCTGAAGGCCATATATTTTGGATGACTTGGAATAATTTTCAACGAGGGCAAAGATGTGCTGAATGTTATAGATTATCATTATGTTTAGATATTAATTATATAAAAGAACAAACGTCAATACTCGCCTTAGGTTATAAACTTATAAGTACTAAATATATAAATAATAATGTTAAAATGAAATTTATATGCAATAAAGATCATACATTTAAAATGAGGTGGGCACATTTTCAACAAGGACGAAGATGTCCTGAATGTTATAGATTATCACAATGTTTAGGTATTAAAGATTTACAAGAGCAAATCACAATAATTGCTTCAAGTTATAAATTATTGAGTACTAAATATGTAAATAATAATACTAAAATGGAATTTATGTGTGATAAAGGGCATACATTTTGGATGCGTTGGGGTGATTTTCAATTTGGTCAGAGATGCCCTGAATGCTATTATGAGTCTAAATGGAGAAGTTATACACCAGAAGAATTAGCTGAGTTACATAATTATAGAGCAGTAATAATTAAACTATCAGAGCAAAAATATAAAGGATACTATTATAAAATAAACCCAAATAGATTAAAACGTAGTAGATATGATTATCATCTTGATCATATTTATTCAATAACTGATGGGTTTAAAAATAGTATCCCCATGAAAGTAATATCCAATCCTTACAATTTACAGATGCTCTGGTGGTCAGATAATATTTCTAAGTATGGTAATTCATGGCAAAGTAAAGAAGATTTATATAAAGGATATATAAGATATATCAGTGAACAATTAAAATAAAAGGAATAAAAAATGGAAATATGTAAAATATGTGGCAAGGAATATACTAAAGTTAATGTACAGCATTTAAAAACTCACGACACAGATCAAGAAACTTATGACAAACTACCGGAATTTGTCCCAAAAAGAGTTACAATAACAGAAAAAGAAAAGAAAGAGGAAATTTTTGGGAAACCATTAGAGTCTATTGAAAAGCCATTAGAAGTATTCTTACATGAGTTTGGAATAACTGAAAAAGAATTACGGGAATTGGTTCGGTCTTATAAAACCGGAAATGCAATTGACGTAGTGCAGGATATAGAAAGAAAACAAAAAGCTGGGGAAAGACATGCAGAGCAACTGAAAGATGATGATATAGTTGAAACATCAAAACTTTCAATTGCCGAAGTATTGGTAAAGAAATATGGGTTTACAGTGACTGCTGTTACTAAAAACCCTAAAATTTGGAAGTTAAAAAAATAATTAAGTTTATGTGGATAGGTTGGCCGCCGAAAAGAGGGACTCTCTTACTCTCCTTCCACATTTTAAATAACAAGAGTTAAATCATTAAGAGGTGATTTGTATGAGAAAATTGTTATATGATGATGTAAAGAAACAGATTGAATCTGTTAATGGCTATAAATTGATAAGTACTGAGTATAAAAATTCACATGCTAAATTAAAAATTAAATGTCCAAATAATCATGAGTATAAAGTAAATTTAGCAAATTTTAAATCAGGCAAAAGATGTCCTATATGTGCTTATAAAAATAAAGGTCGTTCACAAAGATTATCTTTAGATTATATAAAAGGTAGGATTAAGATAATAGCATCTGGATATAAATTATTGTCTGTTAGTTATATAAATGCTAAAATTAAACTTAAATTTATGTGTCCCAAAGGTCATATATTTTGGATGACTTGGGATAATTTTAATAATGGAAGTAGATGCTCAGTATGTCATCGTTTAATATCTGTAAAGCGTCTTAAAGATACAACATTAACTATAAAATACATTAGAGATAATGTTAAAATAATAGCTCCTACGTATAAGTTATTATCCACTAAATATGTTAATAATAATACTAAGTTGAAATTTATATGTCCTAAAGGTCATATATTTTATATGACTTGGGCTAATTTTCAAAGTGGTCAGAGATGTCCTTTATGTGGTGTAGAGAGTAGATCAGGAATTAATCATTACAAGTGGAAAGATTATACAAATAAGGAATTACAAAGTTTTAAATATTATAAAGAATTTATAATGAGTGAATCTAATAGAAACTTTGGAAAGTATTATTATAAAATAAATAAAAATAGTTTAATAAGAAGTAAATATGAATATCATCTTGATCATATATACTCAATAATGGAAGGGTTTAGAAATAATATACCTCCTGAAGTATTATATAATCCCAATAACTTACAAATGATGTGGTGGAAAGATAATATAATAAAACAAGCTAAGTCAGGATGTACAAAAATAAAATTATATTTAGGATATTATAAATATAAATTAGAAAATTAAGGGAGTTGTTTAATAATGGGTGATTCAAATTTAAGAAGTAACATGGTTGGAACAGGTGTTGAAACAATTACAGAAATAGCTACTATTGAAGCTGCCACTTTAACAGGTTCAGGTACTGTATCTGGGGATAATGTAACAGCCGTTGATGTTGTATCTGGAGCAACTGTACAAGCAACAAATTATTTAAGGGTTGGTACAGAGAAATATATTTTTATTAGTGATTATGTAACTGAAGCTAGTATTGTAGCTGCAGCTACTGCAATTAATGCAACTAACATAGGTAGTATAACACTTGGCGCTGGCTTACTGTGGGTACATGATAGTAATACTACAGCTTCAACAGTTACTTTAGTATAAAAATTCAAAAAAACAAATAATCTCTCTCTACTTCTGTCTTTGATCTGGTGTTTCTGCTTCTGATTCTACTGCTAATTCTGATAAACAATAATATAAGGAGTGATACGAATGATTCTTTCCAATTCTGGGAGAATTCTGTTTAGTGCCTACAATGTCACTGCAACTACAAATTACGTATATGATTCTGACGGAGCGACAGGCTCTGATGCTGGTTGGACTTCTGCCAAGTCAGATAATAATGCTATAGGTATAGGTCTTACTGCTCTCGGTGCAACTTCACTTACTTATAGAATTGAGGGGCGTTTTGATACCTATAATAGAGCCTGTGAAATTTACAATGCATCACTTACAGCAATAACTACAATTGATACAATAATAAATATAGCAGAGCACGTTAAAGAATTACGTGTTGGTGTTAAGGTTAATAATTCGGCTACACCTACAGATAACACGATTTATATTGGTCTGTGTAATAGTGAGGTGAAGTAAGATGAAAAAAAGCTATATCATAACATTGACTATATTAATATCTTTATTATTTATAGGTATAGTTGGTAGTACATCCTATTTAAATTCTACTAAAGTTCAACAGGCTTTAAGTAAGTTGTTTGGTCCAGTCTTTGTTGCTACTGGTGATTTGCATTTTACTGGTATACTGCCACAGCTACAACCAAGGGTATCGTAATTGCAACACTCCCAGCTAAGACTAAGATTATCAGTGTATATGCAGATACCACGGTAGCTTATACTGGTGGGGCAGTATCAGCAGCCACGCTTAAATTGGGTGTCACAGCGGAAGATGCAGCGGAAATTCTGGATGCTCACGATGTTTTATCTGGTGCGGTTACACATGGTTTGGCTGATGCGGATTTGGGCGGCTCAATAGATAGGGCCGGAGCTATTCAGGGCGGGTATATGCCAAGCTGGACAGGCACAACGGCTATATACGCAACAATAAATACGACAACTGCGGATACGGACAAATTGACAGCAGGATCAACGACTTTTTATATTCAGACTGAACGGTATTAACTTACAACGATAGAGATTGTAATATAGGAGTTGATTAAATTTGAAAAAAATGTTTGAATTAAAACCAATAAGTATAAATAATGCTATAGTTTTTGTCATTACGTTGTCAACTCTATTGTGGGGCATAGCTGTAGTAAGGGCTAACGTAAACCTTAATACTGATTTTAGAATACAAAATAAAAACATACCGGCTTGTATTGAACGGGTTGAACGTTGGATTGAGACTAATAGAGGAATGCCTAATGATGTATTAACTATAAAATTAAAGTTGGAATATCTATCAGAAGATATACAAGATTTGATAGATCAGTTAAAAACAACTGATAAAAATAAAGTTAAACAATGAAATATTTTAAACTAAAAGATTTTAATTGTCCCTGTTGTGGTAAAAATAATATGAATAAGGATGTGTTATCACGTTTAGATATTGCTAGATATATAGCTGGAGTTAAATTTATTATATCTTCAGGTTATAGGTGTGTAAAACATAATAAAGAAGTTGGTGGGAGTAAAGACTCATCACATTTAATTGGTGTCGCTGTTGATATCAAATGTAAAAAAAGTTATAATAGATTTAGAATTATTTATGGGTTAATACTGGCTGGGTTTACAAGAATAGGTATAGGTAAAAACTTTATTCATGCTGATTATAATGAAAATAAAGTTCAAGAAGTGACATGGTTATATTAAAAAATAGGAGGTATTTATGGTTGGCTTAGATCACATTATTATTACCTTTATAGGGCAGTATCTGCCATATATACAAGGTAGCATAATATCTATTGGTGTAGTTTTTGCTATATTAAAAAAACTATCAAAATTAACTAAAACTAAGTGGGATGATGTTATTATAGCTAAAGCTGAAGCTGTAAAAGATGATATATTATCTGGAAAGTCTGTAGAAGATATAATTGAAGAAGTTAAAGTAGAAGAAACTAAATAATAAAATTATTTAAAGGATAATTAATATGGATGAGAAATTCTATTTGGACGAAGAATGTGTAGTTAGTGCAAGTTTCGGAGAAATTGGTTGGTTTTTGCAGCACTATCAAAGTCGTATGAGATTTTTTGCAAAAGAAGTTTTTAAAGATAGAAAGATGATTATATTTACTGATATACAGAATTCAGTATTTCTTGATGATTTTGTATACGCTACTATAACATTACCAAAATGGTTCTATGATTTAAATCTCGATAGAGATTGTTATGAAGCAGTTGAAGTAGGATCTCATGGGGGTTCTTTAACACCACCAAAAGTGTATGCCGGGTTAATAGAATATATGAAACAATTCTATAATTCTGAAAAGGCTATAGAAATATTTCCACCTAGAGGTTATAATAAAGCTTGGGAGCATCAACCACAAATATTCTGTCAATTTGAAACTGATAAACTTGAATTAAATAGACCTGTCATAGTTGTATTTCCTAGAGCAAAAGATAGAACTATTAATAGAAATGTACCAGAGTTTGTATGGTATGAGTTAGTTGAAAAATTAAAACAAAAAGTTGATGTAGTATTGGCCGGTATTCCAAATGGGGCTTGTTTGCAGGATTATGAAAGTGAAGGAGTTATAAATTTAATAAAATATGATAAGCCAGATAAGACTAATAGAGTTATAACTTATTTAAACAATTGCTTATGTTCAATCTCAAGTCAGAGTGGTGGAACACATATAAGTTTATTGTCAGGTGCAAATTCTTATATAATAGGGCATGAAAAAGAAAGACACACAGTAACTGAAAACAGATTAAATGTACCAACAAGTTTTAGGTTTGTATCAGACTATCGGGCCATAGATTCAGATACTATACTTTTAGATGTAGAAGAATTTTTAAATAGGTTAGAGGGTGCTGGTTATTTTCAAGTAGAGGTTGTAGATAGAAATAGACCGTCTTTAGGCGCATTAAGAGATAAAAAAGATTTGATTGGTGCTGAAATTGGTGTTTTTGAAGGACTTAATGCTTTAAGGATGCTGGAATCTTTAGATATTAAAAAGTTGTATTTAATTGATCCTTATAGTGACGCAGATTCTTTTGTAATAGAGAGAGATGTAGACAATGTAGAGAAATCTTGTAAGGATAGATTAAAAGACTTTGATAGTAAGATTGTTTGGATTAGAAAGAAAGCCGAAGATGCAATAGAGGATATAGTAGATGAGTTAGATTTTATAAATGTTGATGGTGATCATAGGTATGAAACAGTTAAGAAAGAAACAGCATTATATTATCCAAAATTAAAAGATAATGGATTAATGTCATTCCATGATTTTGATGCCCCTGATGAGAAAAATGGGGTTGTACAAGCAGTAACAGAATATTTTCAGAAATTAAATATTCCAATCTATAGTCAGATTTGTCCAGATGATCCAAGGACAAGAGAAGGTTGGATTTTTAAAATATCAAATAAAACTTATGATGGTATAATTAATAATTCTATAAATACTCTAAAGACTTTATAATGCAAGTAGTTATATTAGCTGGTGGTTTAAGTACACGATTAGGAAATATAACAAAAACTATTCCTAAATCTATGGTATTATTTAATAATAAGCCTTTTATAGAATATCAAATAGAAGAATTAATTTTAAATGGTGTAACTGATATAATTATATGTGTTGGATTTCTCAGTAAAAAAATAATTAATTATTTTGAAAATTCTAAATATAAAAAATTCATAAAATTTAGTTATGATGGGAAACAGCAGCTAGGAACTTTTGGGGCAATTACAAATGCTAAATCTATACTTAATGATTTCTTTTTTGTAATGTATGGAGATTCTTTTTTAAGAATTAACTATAAAAAAATGTATTTACAATTTATACATTCTCCTACAACATTAATGTTATCTGTATATAGAAATAATAATAAGATAGATAAAAGTAATATTGATTATAAAGATGGTAGAATTTTTGATTATAACAAAAATAATAATAATTTTCAATATATAGATTACGGTGCTTTCTTAATAGATAAATCTTTAATAGATAAATATTGTTTATTTAGAAATCATGAAGATGTTTTTAGAGAAAATGTATATAATAAAGATATATTAGGGTACGAAGTATTTGATAGATTTTATCAAATTGGATCTATTGACGGTATCAATGAATTTAAAAAATATATAGGTAAACACTATGATAGTAACACAAACACCCTTTAGAATTACTCTTGGGGGAGGTGGAACTGATTTAAGACCTTATTATTCTAAACATGGTGGTATTATTGTATCAGTAGCTATTAATAAATTTATGTATATTTTTCTTAATACACCTTTTGATAAAAAAATAAGAATAAAGTATTCAAAATCAGAAGTAGTAGATAAAGTTGAAGAGTTAGAACACAAATATGCCGGTGCACTATTAAACTATGTTGGTATAAAAGAGTCTATTGATGTTGTTTCTCTTGCAGATATTCCGGCAGGTACTGGATTAGGTTCTTCTAGTTGTTATGCAGTCGGTATGCTAAATGGTTTATATACTTTAAAGAATAATGTTATCAATTTAAAAGAGTTAGCAGAGAAAGTCTGTAATTTAGAAATGAATATAATGAATTTGCCTGTTGGTAAACAAGATCAGTATATGGCAACTTTTGGGGGATTAACACATTTAGATATAAATAATAATGGTGAGGTTATAATAAATAAACTTAATATTTCAGAAGATAATAAGAAAACTTTAAACAGGAATTTAATATTATTATATACTAATACTGTTAGGGATTCTAATATTATTCTAAAAGAACAATCTGAAAATATAGAGAGTAATAATAAAATAGTTAATATGCATTGTATAAAAGATATTGGGTATAAGATTTTGGATGCAATAAATACTAGTAATTTTGATGATATAGGTATACTTTTTGATGAACACTGGAATTTTAAAAAGAAAATGTCTACTAAAATGACTAATCCCTTATTTGATAAACTGTATAATATAGCTACTAAGAATGGGGCATTGGGTGGTAAAATATCTGGTGCTGGTGGTGGTGGCTTCTTTCTTTTTTATGTACCAACAAAACATGAAGAGTTTATAAATCATATGACTAATTTAGGATTAAGGCATATAGATTATAAATTTGAATCATTTGGTACAAAGGTGATAACTAATGCATAAAGTTATATTTTTTGATAGAGATGGAATTATAAATAAGTTTCGTACAGATACTCCTGTAATTAATGATAAGTTTGATTTTATGGATGGTATCAAATCTTTATTTCAAATTTCTAAAACTCTTAATTATTTAAGAATCGTAATTACTAATCAACCAGACATCTCTCGTCATTTAATATCTCAAAAGGAACTATATAGAGTAAACTATAATTTTTTAAAATATATTGATGATATCTACATTTGCCCACATTCTGATAAAGAAAATTGTTATTGTAGAAAACCTAAACCCGGCTTATTAGAAATAGCAGCTATAAAGTGGAATATAGATAAAGATAAATCTTATTTTATTGGTGATTCTTGGAAAGATATAAAAGCTGGTGAATTATTTGGATGTAAAACTATTTTACTTAATACAGATTATAATAGAAATGAGGAAACAACTCCTGATTATAACATTAACTCATTATTTGAAATGAAGGATATTATAGGTTAAATTATGTCTTATATGAATGAATATTTTAAAGAAGTAGTAAAAGCATGTAATAATTTAATTGAATCTGAATTAGATAATATGATAGATATTATCTATACTATCAAAAAAAATAAAGGTAGATTATTTTTTATTGGTGTTGGTGGTGGAGCTGGAAATTCTTCTCATGCAGTTTGTGATTTTAGAAAGTTAGTTGGTATAGAATCTTACTCAGTAACTGAGAATATTCCAGAATTAACTGCACGTATAAATGATGAAGGCTGGAATACAGCATTTTCAGAATCTTTAAAGAGTAGCAATTTGTGTGATAAAGATGGTATATTTGTTTTCTCTGTTGGTGGTGGCTCTATAGAACAAAATGTTAGTGTAAATATTATTGAGGCTGCAAAATACGCTAAAAGCGTTAATGCTAAGATACTTGGTATCGTTGGTAGAAGTAAAGGATACATAGCACAAAATTCTGATTCCTGTATAATAATAAATTGTGATAATAAATTTATTACACCTATGACAGAATCGTTTCAAACTTTAATATGGCATATGCTTGTTACAAGTCCGAAATTACAATCCTTCAGTACAAAATGGTAAAGGATAATACTATGACTATTTTTATAGATTCCAGCAATTTAGGAGAAATTAAGAAATATCACAAACTTGGTATTATAAGAGGAGTTACAACAAATCCAACAATTCTATTAAAAGAAGGTATAGAAAAACATAAAATTAAAGATCATATCAAGTCTATAGCAGATACAGTTAATCCATATCCTGTTTCTGCAGAAGTTACTTCAAATGTTTTTGACGATATGATAAAAGAAGCGATAGCAATTTCTAAAATTGCTTCAAATATAAATATTAAAATTCCAATACATGGCCCAAATGGTGAATTAGAGAATTTAGAAGTAGTAAAGTTATTAACTAAAGAAGGTATATCTATTAATGTAACTGCTATGATGAGTGCACAACAGTGTCTGTTAGCAGCTCTTAGTGGAGCAGATTATGTATCATTATTTGGCGGCAGAGTAAATAATATGGGATATAATTGTATAGATGAAATTAAAAAAATTAGAGTATTGCTTGACTCAATACCAGAATTAAATAATACAAAAATAATTATGGGTTCATCAAGAGAAGTTTTAAATATTATCGAGTGGTTGGTGGTTGGTGCAGATATTATAACTGTATCACCATCTTTAATTGAAGGTATGCTAGTTCATCCATATAGTAAAGAAACTGTACAAATGTTTATGGAAGATGCTAAAACAATGGGGGGTGCATGGATAAATATATAGTTATAGTTGGGGTACTGGATACTATTAGTTCTTCAAATGTTTGGCTTGCTAATAGTTTTAAAAGAAATAATATAAAAGTAATACCAATAAATTATAGAGATATAGTAAAAACTAAAGGTAATGAATTTTTAAGTTCTTTATTAGTTTATACTTTGAAAAAATATAAACCAATGTTAACTATATTTTGTAAATGTAATGGTATAGATCCAAAAATAATCCTTAATTGTAATAATTACTCCAAAACCTTTTTATGGTATATGGATTCACATCATATATTAGAGTCAAATAAAGAAATAATAGAAATTGCTAAAAATTGTAATTTTACATCTTGTACATCACCTACAACAGTTACTTATTTAAAAGACAAAGGTGTTAAAAATTGTATTCATATTTTTGAAGGATCAGATCCAGATGTTCATTATCCTGTGGAAAAAAATGATAAGTATAAATCATATATTTCATTTATAGGATCTCAAACACAAGAACGTAATGATATTTATAAACAACTGATTAATTATAATTTTACTACTAAATACTATGGGAATGGTTACTCTGGAAGAATTTCTATAGATGCGTGGCGAATTATCTGCTCAAGTTCTAAAATAATGCTTTCATTGAATACATTTAACGATATACCACATTACTTTAGTGGTAGAGTTTTTGAATATATGGCATGTGGTGCATGTGTAGCACATTATGATAAGACAAATACTATGAAAGCCTATTTTAATGATATGGAAGAAATAATTTTATTCAAAACAGTAGATGAATTATATAATAAGTTAAAAGATTTATCTGATGAAGATTTAGGAAAAATAGCTTTGAGGGGAAGAGATACTGTATTAAATAATTTTACTTTTGATCATGCTACTGCTTATATTTTAAATAGTCTTGGAGTTACTAAATGAAAAAATTATTAATAGCTACTCGTGCAAATTCAAATATTAAAGAGATGACTGATATAACACATCCAGTTTTAAAGATGTATGCTGAAAAATGTAATGCTGACTTTAAAGTTATAGATAAAGATATTGAGGGACTACATCATCATTGGAGAATATTAAATTTTTATAATTTATTTGATACATATGATAGAATTTTAAGTTTAGATAGTGATGTATTAGTATTAAAGAAGTGTCCAGATTTATTTAAGTTAGTACCAGATAATATGATTGGATCTATTTTTGAAGATGTAGGTAGTAGAAAAGACCATAGGAGAAAAACTATAAATGATATACAAAAAGAAAGAGGTAATGTTGGTTGGGAATCAGGATATATTAATACTGGTGTAGCTTTATTTTCTAAAGAACATAAAGAAGTATTTAATGCTGATAGGAATAATCTTTGGGAAGAGCCTGGATTTGACGATGTAGAATTAAGATATAGAAGTATTCAGTTGGGATTTAAAGTATATGAACTTCCTTATCAATTTAATCATATGGTAATGTTTACTGAAAAATGGAATGGAATGGCAAATAGGGCTAATAGTAATATAATACACTATGCAGGGCAAGGAAAATTTTCTAGACATAAAAATAGAACAGAACAGATTAAATATGATCATTTAATACTAAAAAGGTATAATTTAATATGAACATACTTTTTCTATTTGATGGTTATAGGCGTAGAGATGATAGAACTAGAGTTAATTTAATAAAGAAATTAACTAAATTTTGTAATTTTATTATTTATGGCCCCAATGAAACTGATAAAACTTTTTCACCATATAAATATAATGATAAAAGTAATATATTAAAATTGTTTAAACCTGATGTTATACTTTGTTCTTTATACAATGAAAACTGTTTAAGTTGGATTCCTAATTATATATATGAATCTGACATACCTGTGGCTGTTATAGAAGAAGACCATTATACAGAAGATGAAGTTTTTGGGTTTGAAAAAAGTATTTTAAGAGGTTATAATAAATTTGATTTAATTGTAAGAAGGCATTATTATAGTGAAGAACAAAATTTAAACTCAGTTTGGTGGCCTTTTGCAGCGAATACAGATGAATTTTTTGATGATCAAACTATTAAACGTAAAAATTTAATTTTCTTTTCTGGAAGTATACACTCACCCTATTATAGCATAAGAGAAAAAGCTATTGAGACATTGTTAACTGCTAAATTAATAGAACCATATAATCAAATTGATAATTACCCACTACGTCTAAGGGATTTTGTTGGTGCTTTATCATGTGCTGGTGGTACAATTCATACACCGATGGCCAAAGCGTTTGAAACTATATTAAGTGGTACTGCATTGCTTACAAATTATATGTATAATGATAAAATATTATTTGGTGATAAACAGTGTTACTTTGAATACAAAGATGATTGTTCAGATATTGTAGAACAGGCAGACATAATATTAAATGATAAAGATTATGTTGCTGAAGTAACAAAGAATGCTATGGAAGTTGTTAAAAAAAGACATACTGATGAATGTAGAATAGAAGAATTATTTGACATATTAAAAGCCTTAGTATATGGAGAAGACATACCTAAAATATGGGGGCAATAGTAATGATAAAAAATAGATTTGTTATTTATTCTGCAGGATATAATTGTAGTAAGTATGTAAAACGTTGTATGAATAGTATACAATCACAGAAATACACTGATTATATACATATAATAGTTGATGATGCATCAATAGATGAAACATATAATACCATAGTACAAAATAGAGATCCTAACACTGTTGTATTTAAGGCATCAGAAAATGTTGGATGGCTTGCCAACTCAATGAAGTACCTTTGTTATAACTTAAATGATATAATTATGCTTGTTGATCTAGATGATTTTTTGCCACACAACAATGTTTTAAATATGATAAATAAAGTGTATAATATATACAATTGCTGGTTAACATATGGTAGTTTTTTATGGTTAGGTAAAAATATAAATGAAGGTACTGCTTATCCAGATAGTGTTATTAAAAACAAAACATTTAGAGAGTATGATTGGAGAGGAGTTCATCCACAGACTTTTAAAGGTTTTCTTTGGAGTAATATTAAAAAAGAAGACTTACAGGATAATGATGGTAATTATTTAATGTCAGCATATGATGTAGCTATTATGCATCCAATGTTAGAGATGTCACCACCAGATAAAATAAAATTCATAGGAGAGACTTTATATGTTTATGATAATACTAATCCATTAAATATTGGAAAAATGAGAAAACATGAACAAATAAATAATGAAAAGTTAATTAGAAGTAAACAGAAATATGAGGAACTAATATGAAAATAGCTTTGTTAACCGCTAAACCAAATGCAGACAGTCTGATGTATAACCATAAAATGAGCACTGATGAACGTAGGTATCCAACGGGTATTGGGTATTTATATGAAATTTTAAGACAGAGTGGAATAGAGGCAGAAATCTATGATAGATATAGTGGTAATACTACTTTTGATTTTTCAGTCAGATATGATTTTGTAGGAATTTACTGTGCTTCTGTATGTACAAATGATATTAAATTTATTATAGATAACGTAAAAGCTGATAAAATAGTAGTCGGTGGACCACACGCTTATTTATTTCCGGAGTGGTTTAGTCCAAAAGTAGATTATATAGTACAAGGCGAAGCAGAAGAAATAATTGTTGATCTTGTAAATGGTGAGTATGGGGAAAGAATAATAAAAATTGATAGACTTGATAATGCTTCTTTAAATAAACTACCAAGATTTCCATATAAATATTTTTGGGATAACCAAGAGGGGTATGTTTGGGATTTTCCATTTTCTAATACTAATCCTGTATTTATGTTAAATACCTCAAGGGGTTGTCCTTATTCATGTTCATTTTGTAGTGTTAAAAATATATGGGGGCATAAACTAACATCATTTTCTGCTGAAAGAGTATTTAGTGATATAGAATATGTTAAGTCTCTTGGGGCAAAAGGTATATATTTTAGAGAAGATAATTTTACAGTTAATAAAAAAAGATTACTCAAGATATGCAACTATATGACAGGGGCTGGATTAGAATGGGCTTGTGAAGCTAGAGCAGATTCTATTAACGAAGAGACAGCTAAAGTAATGAGTAAGTCAGGATGTATCGGACTTTTTATAGGTGTAGAAAGTTTGTCACAACATATGTTAGATGTATTTAATAAAGATTTAACTGTGGGTCAGATAGTTAAATGTTTTGATCTAACACATAAATATGGAATTAAAACGGCAGCATCAATGATAAAAAACCACCCAGAAGAAACTCAAGAGGATAAACAACAAACTGCTGCACTAATGGGAAGAATAAATCCTACACTGAAGTGGGTTAATCAATATAGGTCTGAGGGATAATATGCGACCATTCATAAAATACTTAAAAGAAAATACTACTAATGGATTAGTTGGCGCAGAGATCGGTGTCAAGCGTGGTGAAAATGCAGAAGATATATTAAACAATTTAAACATTGAAGCTTTATATTTAATTGATCCTTGGGAAGTTTATGATATAGAAAATGCTACTAATGAGGAAGTTAAAGTAGGATATACAAAGTTTATTACATTTAGTAATTGGCGTAGAGAAGTTTTTAATAAATTTAGAAATAATCATAAAGTATTTATACATCCACATACATCAAAAATGATGGCAAACAACATTCATTGGTACTTGGTAATTTAGATGCTAAACGAGACTGGGGACATAGTAAGGATTATTGTCAGGCAATTTATGCAATCATGCAGCACAATGAA
>Ga0208904_1000685_pt1 | contig 26190 bp, 25 predicted proteins | sample AntAceMetag02UKB_FD_184774 | JGI IMG/M metagenome (GOLD analysis project Ga0208904, IMG submission 184774) | Saline lake microbial communities from Ace Lake, Antarctica - Antarctic Ace Lake Metagenome 02UKB (SPAdes) (version 2) | ecosystem: Environmental > Aquatic > Non-marine Saline and...
CTGGCGTGCTGACCCAGGAAGTGGGGCATGTCGAAGGCTGCGTGAACCATGGCAGCATTGGGTTGATATCCCCCATCAATACTGCCCAGTTTGCCCAACAGACCTTTGGCCCGGCGTTTGCGATCCCATTCTTCACGGTCCGGATGCATGGCATAAAACTGCCTGTATTCGTCGCTTCCCTCTTTTAACCCCCGGGTGCGAACAAACACACTTTCGCTTTCATCCAGCCGGGTGACATCAGCCACCGCATAACCCTGTGCTCCGTTCAATGCCCGTCTGTTCTGTGGCCCGGTAATACAAAACAACAATCCAACCACACCCAACAGGAGAAAGACGACAGCCAGCGGACCCCTGGCCAAAGGCAGCCAGACAATGACAGATAACAATCCCAGCAGACAAATTGTTATTACCGCACTGATTCTGACGGCTCTTTGTTCCTGTTCCCGGTATGACTCAAACAGAAACATACCCGTCATACCAAGCAAAACCAAACCTGCTGCGACATCAAATATAAATACGAATGGTGACAAAACGATTCCTGGGTTAACTAAGTACTTGATGACATAAATACAATGGCGAATTAGGGAACAAAATCGGAAACTTCCGTTGGATTTTATCTAAATATTCCCCCTTTGAAGGGGGCGTTGCTTATCAAAATTTTTCTATACATAGTTAATACATCACCGAATTATCGACCCAGAGCACTAAGTGCCATCATATCTGACAATATCAACCCATGGTGTTCGGCAAAAACAGCACAATTTCCGGGAAAAACAGCAGGACCAGAATACAAACGAACATCGCCGCCCAAAAGGGAATAATACCACGGAACATGGTCTCCATTGGAATGTCCTTGGCAACCCCGCTGAGAACAAACACGTTGACGCCGACCGGAGGTGTAATCAGGCTCATCTCCAGTACCAGGGTGATAATGATGCCAAACCAGATAGGATCAAACCCAAGACCGATTACGATCGGATACACAATCGGCACCGAAAGAAACATGATGGAAAGACCCTCCATGAAGCATCCCATCACGATGAACACCAGGATCATAAATAACATGATCAGGTTTCGGTGCAAACCGAGGGTGACCACCCAGGCTGCCAGCTGTTCCGGGATTTCACTGAGCGTCATGAAATATTGAAACAAAAAGGCCCCAATTAGAATACCAAAGATCATGGCTGTGGTCTGGCAGGTATCTTTCAGTGAGGCAAACAGCCGATCCCAGGTCAACCGTCGTTTTAAGATCGTAATTAGAAATGCTCCGAAAGCCCCGATGCCGGCCGCTTCGGTTGGCGTAAACCAACCGGCGTATAACCCGCCTATGACCAGCAGGAACAGTAACAGAATACTCCAGGTGTGCTTCAGGGAATAAACCTTTTCCCTCATTGTATACCTGGGTCCCGGCTTTCCAAGTGCCGGATTGAATTTGCACATGCCGTAAATCATGGCAATAAACAGCAGGCTTAGGAAAACCCCCGGGACAAATCCGGCAATGAACAGGGTGCCGATATTCTGTTCGGTCAAGATTCCATAAAATATCAATACCGAACTGGGTGGAATCAGGATCCCCAAAGTCCCCCCGGCTGCGATACAACCAGTAGCCAGGGCATCTGAATACTGGTGCTTTTGCATCTCAGGCAGAGCCACCATTCCAAAGGTGGCTACAGCAGCCAGTGAAGATCCAGAAATAGCTGCAAAACAGGCACATGCCCCAATAGTCGCCATTGCCAGACCCCCAGGCATAAACCCCAGCCAGTGATGAACCATGTTATAGATGTCTTCACCCATTTTAGAATGGCTGGCGAATTGGCCCATCAGGATGAAGAGCGGAATAACGCTGAATGCATAATCTTTCCCGGCATTAAACGGCTCGTAACCCAACAGACCAAATCCTGACTCGAACGAATTCAGTGCCACAAAGCCGGTGAATCCCACCAGGGCCATGGCAAAACCGATCTGCATGCGCATGACAAACAAAACCAACAGAACGACTATCCCTATAATCCCTATTGTTATCGGACTCATGGCTTTAACATCCGGCTTAAGGCTTCCATTGTCTTAAAAAAGAGTGCCAGACACAGCAAAGAACAACCAACAGCGGTGATATAAGCAAACGGAAAAATCGGCAGTTCCAGATCCAGCGTAACCTCTTCATCCAGGTACAGTTCATGGGAAGCGATAAAGGATGAAATACCGATCAGTCCGAAAAGCAGAGTACAAATCAGCTGGGTGAAGAAATCCACTTTCGCCTGGTTTTTTTCTTTCATTCTTTTAACAAACAGATCTATCTGAATATGGCCGTCTTCGTTCTGGGTCTGGGCCATGGAAAAATAGATCACTACCACCATGATCAACTCTGTTAATTCGACCGTGCCCAGGATCGATGAATTCATCAGCTTCCTGAGCAGGACATCGGCCACTGTTAACATCATCATCACAAAAAGTGCAAACCAGGAGATCTTGTCGAGCCCCCGGCAAAGAGACAGAAAGATTCCGCTATTTTGGATATTCACTTTTTCGCTCATAGTAATCCATGTAATTCAGCTTCAGTTTCTTTTGGCAGACGCCAGAACGGCATCAAGCAACTCCTGAGCCTGTATGCCCTTGCCTGAGGTCTTCTTCACCCAGTCTGTCCAAATACTACCGATCCTGCTTTGAATAGCCTGCATTTCCGAACCTGAAGGCTTGTAAATCTTTATATTGGAGGCCTTCGCCTTTTCAATATTCTCTTCATCTTCTCCAAGATAGGCAGCTGCTGCTTTGATGCCCATCTGCCTGCCGGCTGCCTGATCGATCGCTTTCTTGGCAAAGTCGGGCAGTGACTGCCATTTTTTCTTGTTCATCAAGACCGCCATCAGGGTACCACTAATATTCACTTCGGTAACATAATTGATGGTCCCGAACAATTTGAAACTGTTCATGGCCGCAAAGGGCGTAACTGCCCCATCCACCACACCTTTCTGCAGCGAAATGGACATTTCCGATATCGGCATTCCAACCGGGTTAGCCCCGAGAAGTTTCAACGAGGAAGTCTCCACCACACCGGACGTTCGGATGGTCAGGCCGTTGAAATCGTCAACACCTCTGATTGGTTTCTTAACGGTATGCACCTGGCTCAATGGGCTGGATAAGAACCAAAGCACTTTGAAATCTTTATAGTCCTTGGCAAAGTGGTCATCGTACAGATCGTACATGACCTTGGTAACATGTACAGAGTTCTTGAAAATAAACGGCATTTCAAACACGCTGCTTCTTTTGAAACGGCCGGGAACATAGGACGGCAGTACAAAACCGATATCGGTAACGCCTTTTTTGATGGAGTTCACCATGGTTTTTGGATTTCCCAGTGACCCGCCGGGGTAGATTTTGATTTCTACCCGACCGTTCGTCAGTCTTTTGACCTCTTCAACAAAAGGAACAAAACCGGCTTTATGCTGGATATGCATTGTTGGCATGAAATGAGCCAACTTCAGTTTCACTGTTTTGGCACAAACACTTGATTCAAAAGCAACCAATAAGAACACGATAGAGACAATGTATATCAATCCAAGCTTAACTATATTTCGATTCATCCTTCCCCCTTTTGGTAAATGCATCCATTATAGAACAATCATGGAAGATATTAGGTTTGGTCTAAACAGCATGCTGAATAAGCGCCAACCAGGCAATATAGGACTGGGTGACTGTGGATAGAGAGCTTCACGGTTCCATTGACAACGAATTTTTATATGTGCTTAACTATGACAGCACGATCAACCCTTATCACAGGATATGGGGTATTCGTTATCCATTTTGCGCAAAAATGACCTTTCATTTTTTCCCACACCAGGGAGAGAACCATGCAATCAGAACTGGCAAATGTGACAGGAGATACAGGAATCAACGTACAATGCCAGAATTTTTACGATATCGACAGTCAGGCCATGAGTTTAACCGGATACGACCAGCAGTATCAGCAACTCAGCTGCGGGAAGTTCAAGGGAATATCCAAGACGGTATCACTGGGAAGTGAACTGGGGCTGCATTTTGAAATCCTTAACCAGATCCTTGATCAATCCGGAGGCGTTCCCCGGGACCGGTTCCTGGTGGTATTTCTGATGAATAGAAGGGGTTGCTGCAAAATTAAGGGCCAGGATTTTACAGCAAATGACGTGTTTTTCGCAGCACCTGGAACCTATATCAAGGGGATTTCCGGACCGGGTGTAAACAGTGCGGTCATAAATCTGAACAAACAGTTTTTCGAGACCATTCTCAGCCAGAATTATCCCGATTTGAATCTGGGACTGGATATCCCGAAATATGGAATTCTGGAATCAAGCCCGGCATTTGCATCTCTTTTAAGACAGTCCTCGAATCAGACGATTCAGTTGATTGACGCCTGTCAGGGATCATTGATTAATGATCAAACATTGAAGAATATCCGCTGTTCCCTGGTAGAAGGTATAGCGGAACATCTGTATCTCACTTTCCACCAGGCATCGAAGAATAAGCCACCTGACCGGACCCGGCGGTTTCAAATCGTCAAAATGGCTTGTGAATATATCAACCAACAACAGGAACGCTACATATCCATTTCCGATTTGTGCCATCAGACAGGCGTCAGCCGAAGAACACTGGAGTACAGTTTCAGGGATTGCATTGGACAGTCACCCAACGCGTATCTGCGCTCAATAAAGTTGAACGGTATTCGGCGGTCCCTGCTGGCACCGGAAAACGCCTGTAAATCCATTGGTGATATGGCCGCCGAATGGGGTGTCTGGCATCTCAGCCGATTCGCTCAAAACTATAAGAAACAGTTTCATGAGCTACCCTCAGAAACCAGAATTAAAACTCAATCACTATTATCAAGTCCAATTGAATCGCGGGGTTTCATGTCAGATTTGGATCGTTATTCCAACAACGCTTTCACTCCGGGCACTGAAAAACCGTAACCATTATCAAGATGCATGGCGAATGTATCATGGTTTTTTCAAAAGAGGAGAAGGAGAGAAATGATAGTAATTTCCTTTTTAACCATAATCAAAATTCATCCCGTATTTTGGTATTAGTATGAAAATAAGTGCAGTTGACTTCGGAATCGAGACCGTTTGAAATGAATTTTGGGGAATTTTTATTGCAGAAGTTGTTTTGCCAGCCGTTTTACCCGCTAATAATTACAACTATCCGGTCTTCGCAACCACACTCATGACACGGGAATTACTAACCCACAATATCCGATTGATCGGGATATTCCCATCCGGCATCTTCTATGGGTATCCACACAATCTCCGGGGCGTCCGTCTTCGGTGGCGGAGCCCGAGCTATCTCCTCCCATAAGCCTAAGTGCTTAAGTATCTTGTAAATAATCGATCCCTCAGTAATGAACGAAATCACACGCATTTGATGAGCACATTCAGGACAGACCAACGGGTCATCTTTCCAGATCTTCTTGATACATTCGCACCATGTAAGAGATGGAACATTTTTGGGTTGGTATTTTGAAACATCGATGATGTCAACTTCCTTACCGGGGTTTTCTTTCGTAGTGTCTGTGTTGGATTCCCCCAGTTCTGCTTTAGCCCGCAATCCCCTGCTTTTATTCGAGTAAAAGCCAAAATATCGCGAAAGTTGGGAAAACTTATTGGGAATATGTTGGGTTATGGCAGCGATGAATTCCTCGGCGGAATATACCTCAAAGTTTTTCCGGTTTTTGCCTTTTTTCATCCGTCCCTGGTAGATGACTTTGTTGGTTTTTTCCTATTATCCCAATAAACCGTTATGCCTGATGTAGGTGGGCCTGGCAGACTAATTTCTCATGATGATAAAGTATACTTTTTAAAAAAATGAAAATATTGTGCGTATTTTCACCAAAAATCCAATAAAAACATGCCTTGAGGGTTGACCTTGTTGCCCACAATGTGATCAAGTATGCGGGAGAGAATATAATTAAGGTATACTTGATCACATTGTGGAGGGAACATGAAAAAAGAGATTATTGAAAATACGCTCAGAGTTTTCAGGGAAAAAGTTATTTTGACCGTTTTGGAACTTTCGACGTTGAATAATTGTTCAATCGTAACTGCACGGCGGTATTTGAAAAGGTGGGGGACCTACACCAGTTACAACAAGAATGGTCGTTATTACGTTTTGGCGGATGTTCCGGATTTCGATGATAATGGGTTGTGGTATTTTAGTGATGTTTGGTTTTCCAAGTATGGCAATCTTAAACAAACGATTCTTCATCTGATTGAAAACTCTCCAGAAGGTCTTGAGGCGTCAGCTATTTCTAAACTACTTGGGTTCGATTCTCATTCTTTACTTTCTCGTCTGGAAGCCAGTACTGTTCTGAGAAGAGAAAAGTATGGCAGTCGATTCATCTATTTTTCAGCGGAGTCAAAGGCTTTTAAAAAGCAAACTGAAAAACGCCAGTTGCTGCCTGGAAAACCGGGCGGTATTCTTTCAGACGCTGCGGCGGTACTGGTGCTGGTAGAGAGGATTAAGCATCCCAGACTCGGCTTAACCCGGTTAACTGAAAAACTTCAAAAGCAGGGACTGGGGGTAGAATTGCCTGATGTCAGAGATTTCTTTATTCGCTATGGCCTTTTAAAAAAAACGCTGGATTTTCGGCGGTTTTAACTTTGAAAATGCTTTTAGACAGGGCGGCCAATTGCCTTTGTGCATCCAATCTTTTCGCAGAATCGCCGGTTGTACATTTCAGGCCTGAAACCGAAACTTGTCCATGTCGCGGGGAACGTCTCAAAGTCAGAAAATCGAGGAAGAAAACGGTTTTCACTCTTCATCTGGCGGCTCTTCATCATCTGCGTACGGACCGGATATGCGACGTCATCGCAGAGAACGGCGGATATATCCTGCACCTGGACACCTTCGGAGATAAAGACAGTCCGAGAATCATAACGGGAATTGATTCCATCTCAGATTTTGTGCTAGACAACATGAAGATAGCCAGTGAGAAGAGCGGCTATATCGAACCCTTTTTGAATAAAATGGCTGAAAGATTCGGCCAACCTGTTGGTGTTGTCCAGGATATGGGCAAGGGAATCATGAATGCCGTTCAAAAAGTATTTGTGGGGGTGAGGATCTATATTTGCCATTTTCATTTTTTAAGGGATATTGGAAAAGACCTGTTGGGGGGAAATTACGATCTTATCCGCAACCGTCTGAGACATTATGGGATACTGACGGAACTTAGAAAGGCAGCCGGATCTCTGGAAGAACTGATTGATGACAATTTCGGATTTATCGGGGAGTTCTCAGAATCCGTCAAAGACGGTAACGCAACAACAAAGCCGGTGGATTTGACGTTTGCTTTTAGTGTCTATGCTCTTATTGTATGGATACTTGAAGGGAAAAAACTGGGCAAGGGATACGGATTTCCTTTTGATCGCCAGCACCTTGATTTCATGCTACGGTTGAAGAAATCCCGCGGATATATCAGAAAGATGAAGAACAGAGACATCAACAAACAAACCCAAGGCTATAAAACCCTTTTAAAACTCGAAAAGCGGATCATAGAAACGATAGACGACGAAGAGGGAAAAATAGCCTGCAAAAAAATCCAAAAGGACATAAAGATATTCGATAAATTGCGTGAGGCCATGCGTATCGCCCCGAAAGAAGGTAACGACGGTCTTAACGACAATGGGGGAGATGAAGACATAAAATCGATAGAGAAAAAAGTTTCAGAATTTCGAGAATGGCTGACTGAAAGCGAGGATCGCACGAAGAATGGCAAATACAAGGCTTTTATCTCTCAAATAGACAAATATTGGGATAAACTCTTTGCCGATCCTATTGAAGTCGAAACTTCATGTGGCAAGAAAATCATTCAACCACAAAGAACAAACAATATCCTGGAACAGCTGTTTAGAAACTTTAAACAGTGGTACAGCCGAAAATCCGGCTGTGGAACTATGGGGAAAACACTGCGAGCAATGGTAGACAACACCCCTCTTGTCAGGAATCTAAAAAATGAAGCGTATATGAAGGTAATACTTGGCGATGACCATACCCTTGAGGAGGCTTTTGCAAATATCGATTCGATGATAATCCGTAGGGAGATGAAAGAAGCAAAGCAATATCCAAATAAAATCCCGGCCCCATTTAAGAAACTTGCAAAAAATGACAGTTTGCCCAAGATGCTTTCAAATATGCTAAAAAAAGTTGCTTAATAGAAATCCAACGGTTTATTGTGATAATAGGTTTTGATTGATATCTTTATGCCAGTTATGGACGGTTTTGAGGCCATCATTGAGATTCGGAAAAGATATAAAAGAGCAAATTTACCAATCATTGTCCTCTCCTCTGAACAGGAGAAAAAGGAGTGGGTCAAGGCTATTAAATTAGGTGCTAATGATTTTGTACAAAAACCCTTTGATAAAACGGAGCTTTTGGCCCGGATTGGGACTAATCTGACGGTTTCTGATTTGAATAACAAGCTGATCTTTAAGACAAAAGAGCTGGCTGAGAAAAATGCTATCCTGGAAAATGAAAAAAACTGGCCGCTGAAATACAGCAAATAATCCTGCCGGACAAATTTGAATTTAAATCGCTGGAAATGCAAAGTTTTTATCGAGCTTCTATGAATCTCAGCGGTGATTTTTATGATGCTTTTCAGGTCGGGGACGGGATTGTCTTTATGGTGGGGGACGTTTCAGGTCATGGCACTGCTGTTGCTCTATTGATGTTTGCAGCCAGAACCCTGCTCAGCTCGTTCGGGCAAGCCCAAAAAACGGTTAAAGAGATTATTTCTTTAGTGAATCGATTATTTTGCGAGATGGTGGGAGACAGCGGGCACCATTTGACCCTGGTATTTGGTATCTTTGATCAGAAAACAGAAAAATTGAATATGGTTTCTGCTGGACACGTACCCTTCATGTTATTCAAAGGAAAAGGGATGGAATCACTGCTGTCTGCGGGGCTTCCGATTGGCCTGGATTCGCTTGAAACATGGGATGATTTCAAGATTAAATTTGTGAAAGGGGATGGATTGTTTATTTATACAGACGGTCTGACTGATGCGCTTGATGAACAAAGTGTTCCATTTGGAAAAAACCATCTGCCCAACATCCTCAGGAATAACCGCAATGTCGATGATTAAGTGAAAAATGTCAGCCAGACAGTCCTCAGTCATTGCAAGGATCAATTGTCAGACGATATCATCATCCTGGCGATTAAAAGAGTCTAATTGCTTACAATTTATAAGGTTAGAGAAACCAATGACAGGAAAAATTCAAGTTAAGGTAGATGAAGATTTTGAAGGGATTGTGGAACCGTACCTTGATAATATCCGTAATGATGTGGTGACGATTGGAAATCACCTGGATAAATCTGATTTCCAGAAGATTCTACTGATTACCCACCAGATTAAAGGGAGCGGCAGAAGCTTCGGGTTTGATTTTATTTCGGACTGCGGAGAATTATTGGATATGGCTGCCAGGGAGGAAGATCGTGATAAAATCAGAATTGGGCTTAAAGATCTGGCAGAATATTTGAACAAGGTTGAAATCCATTTCGTTCCAGTAGATCGGTAATCATTCAAAACAAGTTTTTAACACCACTTAATAACATGAAACCCAAGTTGATCTCTGGTATTGTTTTAATAGTGGGTTTTTTGGTTTCAGTTTCATTCTTACTGTTTACTCTCGATTCCGAACGTCACCAATTAACAAACGCGTTACAGCTTGCAGGGGAACGCCGCTATTATTCGCTGTATTCTGAGTTGGAGACCCATTTTACCATCCTGGAGTCACTCAACTCTTTTTTTATCGCATCTGAGAATGTCAGTCGTGAAGCGTTTACTGTTTTTGTTAAATCACTGATAGAAAAACATAAGGCCATCCAGGCGCTTGAATGGATACCCCGTGTTACCAACGATGAGCGCCAGATTTTTGAGAAAGTCCAACAATCAGAGATCTCCGGTTTTATGATAACCGAACGCCATTCTCAAGGGAAGATGGTCAGGCGAAAACAGTCGTCTGAGTACTATCCAGTCACTTTTGTGGAACCAATGGCAGGCAACGAAGTAGCAGTCGGCTTCGATCTGGCTTCGAATAAAGTTCGTTTGAAAACACTTAACCTGTCAAGAAACTACCGTAGTATGATGGCTACCTCTCGCATCCGCCTTGTTCAAGAAAATCAGGCCCAGTTTGGAATTCTGGTTTTTATGCCGGTTTTTCAAAAAAATCGGTTAAAATATGCAAAAGTATCCCCAGCACAGGATCTGAAAGGATTCGCTCTGGGAGTTTTTAGATTAACAGATCTGGTTACAAAGTCGAAAACAATAATGAAACTCGAAGACACCCGGGTTCTGATTAATCTTTATGATCGGTCGGCAGGCTCTGAAAATCAGTTGCTATATTCTGAATTTAATAAAGATAATATCAAAAAAAAGATATTCTATAAGAAACTATTCACGATTGCGGGTAGGCGATGGGAGTTAATTGCTACATCGGATCAATCATTCCTGGATCATCATTTTAGTATGATTGCCTGGATGGGGTTCGTATTCGGTATTTTCACCTCCATCCTGCTCTCCTTCTTTCTATACACTCAACTGCAAATAAACGAGCAGATAAAAAACAAAGTTGAGATAAGAACAGAGGAATTACGAAATAGTGAATTGAAAACAAAAAAAGTACTGAAAACGTCGCTCAATGGAATGATTACCATTGATAGTAGAGGTATTGTGGACTATCTCAATCCAGCCGGTGAAGAGATATTTCAGTATAAAGCAGAAGAGGTACTGGGGAATAACGTGAAAATGTTGATGCCGGAACCCTATCATAGTCAGCACGATCAATACCTGGAGAACTATCATCAAACCGGTGTCAAGAAGATCATCGGCTTTGACAGGGAGGTCACCGGGAGACGAAAAGATGGCACAGAATTCCCTATGCGGCTGGCAGTAGGGGAGATGGCATTTGAAGGGATTAAGACTTTTGTGGGTGTGGTCCTGGATATTACGGAACAGAAAGCAGCCGAGCAGGATTTAATCACTTCCAAGGAACTGGCTGAGGAAGCCAACCGGATGAAGACCGAGTTTCTAAACACGATGAGCCATGAGTTAAGAACCCCTTTGACGGTGATACTTGGCAACATCAGTGAGTTAACAGACGCGGAATCGAAGCAGAAGATCAGAAGCATGTTTTTGACCCGTTTCGTCAGGTTGATAGTTCGTCCCGCAGAAAGACTAGTGGATCAGGTCTGGGACTGGCGATTACAAAAAAACTGGTCGAACTCCATGGTGGTCAGATAGCGTTAAAAAGTAAGTTAAACGAAGGAAGTACCTTTTCTTTTTCACTCCCCCGATTTCAAGAGTCAAGTTATGAAGATACTGGTAGTTGATGATAATGAAGATATTCAGAAAATGCTAAAAAGAAAACTGCTCAAACAGGATTGGGAAGTTTTCATAGGTGAGGATGGTGAGCAGGCCATTGAAATGGCCTGGGAGGTAAAGCCAGACTTGATTCTGATGGATATGCACATGCCGGTCATGGACGGGCATGAGGCAACCCGTCTTTTGAGAGCCCAGGGCTATCAGGGGAAAATCTCCGCCCTGACCGCTTCGGTTATGATTAAGGATACAGCTGAAGCCCTTCAAGACGGGTGCGACTTTTTTATTGCCAAACCACTCAGCAAAGATTTCATAGATGAAGTCAAGAAAATGCTTGCTGAATGAAGAATGTTGGCAGCTGTTTTTCAACTATAGAACCACTTCAATTAGAGCAGGCCCTTTGGTATTGACCGCTTTTTCGAATTGATCATTGAACTCAGATGCGGTCGTAGCCTGATGTGCAGTAACCCCCATGCCTTTGGCCAGGTCACAGAAGCTCAGGTTGGGTTTCGTCAAGCTGAATAGTTCGGAAACAGCAGGATCAGGTTGGTCAATTCCGACTCGAAACAGCTCAATATTCAGGATGCCATATGAACGGTTGGCGAAAATCACGGTGGTGACATCCAGATTTTCGCGGGCCTGGGTCCAGAGTGACTGAATGGTGTACATAGCACCGCCGTCCCCGCTGAGACAGACTACTTTGCGGTTCGGACAGGCCACTGCTGCTCCCGTCGCAACTGGCAAGCTTTGGCCAATAGATCCGCCGGTTAAATACAGCCAGTCATGAATCGGTGCTCCTTGAGTCAATTTCAACAGGCCGAGGCCCGATGTGCCTGATTCATCGCTGACGATAGCATTTTTGGGTAGGAAAGCCCCGATTGTCGCAGCGGCGGTCAATTGATCCAAAGCCCCGGTTTGCAGTTCAGGGCACTGGGGTTCGTAGACAGGTGGTGTGATGCTGTCCGCACCCATTTCTTCGGCGAGGTCGCACAAGGCTTGCAGGCTGTCCTCTTCTGGTGTCGCCAGAACATGTAACTTGCAACCTGGTGGTACCAGCCGGGTGGGTTTTTCCGGATAGGCGAAAAATGAGTCCGGGCGGCCGCTCTCCACCAGAATCAGATTTTTGACTCCCGCAAAGCGTTGGGAGGCGTCTTCGGCGAAATACGGGAGCCGGTTGATATGGGTTCTGCCGGCGCCACGCTCCAGTCGGGAAACGAATGTATCATGCAGGAGGGTGGCGTTTGCTGATATTGCTATCTGGTTGGCGGCCTCCAATCCTTTTTCCCTCAAGGCTTTTCCGCTCATGAGGATAACTGTGGGCTCCTTTTTTGACAAGACAGCTGCAATTTTTTTGATTCTGTCAGGCGAGACAGGGGGCGTATCCGGCGGAGTGGCGATTTCAAGCGGTCTGCCGGCACTCTCACCCCAGGAGACATCTGCGGGTAGAATCAAAGTGGCGATGTTGCCGGGCGCCTGCTTTGCTGCCAGGACAGCTTCCAATCCGTCCCAGGCAATCACGTCTGGGTGATACGAGGTGCGTACCCAATCGGAGACCGCACGGGACAGACTTTGAACATCCGAATTCAGAGGAGTGTCGTTAGATTTATGGTGGGTGGCATGATCCCCAATAATATTTACCATGGGAGAGTGGGCCTTTCTGGCATTGTGAATATTTGCCAGACCATTTCCCAGGCCCGGACCCAGGTGTAACAATGTGCAGGCCGGTTTATCAGCCATTCGTGCATAACCATCAGCCGCTCCGGTGGCAACCCCTTCGAACAGGGTCAAAATAGAACGCATTTTCTTCTCCTGACCGAGCGCAGCTAAAAAATGCATCTCGGATGTGCCCGGATTGGTAAAACAGACGTCTACACCGGCTTTTAACAAAATAGATACCAAATTTTCTGCTCCTGTCATAAGATGCTCCTTCCTACGGGTTATGATAATTTTGACGATCCGCACTTGGTATAAATCCCTTTCAGTTGGGAGACTCCTGTTCCCAGAGCTCTCCTTACAACCTTCGTTGTACCAATCATATACAAGTCGGTTATTCGCTTTCTTCATTTAAACTTTTAAACCCATAAGCCCGAGCCAGTAGCGCGATGGGGTGCATCACCTGCTTTTCTCCATCCAGGCCGGAATTCAAGTAGGATCGACAGGAGGGGCACTGGGTAATGACCATATTCGTGCCAGTCTCTTTAATGTCCTTGATCTTTGGAGCGCGGATGGCTTGCGACAGTTTCTTGTTATCCATAAAAAATATACCTCCGGCACCACAACACTTTTCCGGCTCTTCCATCTCTTTCAATGTGGTTCCCGGGATTTCAGAAAGCAGCGAGCGGGGGGCGTCATTGACGGTCTCTGTCCAGTTGCCGTGACAAGGTACGTGGTAGGTGTATGGCTGATCAACCTCATTAGGAGTTCGGGTCAGACCGGTCTGGTTCAAGTAGTCGGTAACCTCAACGATTTTGGAAGCGACCGCCCGTGCCTTTTCTGAGAGCGGATCGTCCTCGGGAATGACCTGAAGCAGTTTTTTCTTCAGTGTCAGTCCGCAGGAAGTGCAGTCAGTAATAATCGAATTGACATCCAGTTCCGCCAGCATGTTAACGTTTTTCTCCATCAGTTCCCGGGCAGTTTCGATATCACCCTCTGCCAGCGCTGGTATGCCGCAGCAAACGATTTTGTCAGGTATGGTGACTTTGATGCCGTTGACCTGCAAGACCTTCATGACAGCGTCGCCGGTATCCGGATAGAGGGTATTGGTGGCACAACCCACAAAATAACCCACATGGTCTCTGGCCTTCCCTTCAGGTTCATAGGTCCCCTGGTACAGATCTTCAAAGGACTTTTTAGGCAGTGGAGGAATTTCTTTGGGGCTGATTCCCACTGATTTGGCCAGCAGATCTGCTTTTTTCAGCAATCCCTTTATGCCGCGTTTTTCCATGACCTGCTTGAGCAGCATCCGTTTAGGCAGATTGAGTCGTTTGCCCTTGTAAACCTGGTATCGGGCAGCCATCACAATTTCGTCAACAGGTACGTTTACCGGGCAGGTTTGCTGGCAACTGGAACAGAGCAGACAGCGATTGATGACCTCTTCAGCCCGTTTGGAGAAAGGTAGATTTTTCTCAAGCAGGGTCTCTTTGACAATGAGCATGCGCGAGCGGGCGACCTGGGTTTCCAGCAGATCCGCCAGGTAGACGGGACAAGTGGCCTCGCAAAAAGCGCAGTGGGAGCATTTTTCCATTAAGTCGCTGTATGAGGCGAGATCGTTTAACATGATGAGCCTCCCTCAACCCAGATTTTGCCGGGATTCATAATTCCAGTAGGATCAAACGCTTTTTTGATTGACTTCATCAGGTTCACCTGTCTCTGGCCCAACTCGTCTACAATAAACTCTGCTTTGTGCCAACCTATACCATGCTCCCCAGAGATACTGCCTCCCAGATCGAGACCGGCTTTAACTACTTCCCGTACAGCCGCCTGCGAAATTTTCATTTGTTCCGGGCTGTCATCACGCATCATGATGGAGGGGTGAATGTTTCCGTCCCCGGCATGACCTCCCGCGCCGATCGAGACCCCCAGCCGGGCTGAAATCTCAGAGAGAGCCCGCAGATAGGTTGGAATACGATCTCTGGGGACTGTCACGTCTTCTGTAATGACTTTGTGAGCTTCCGACATGATCAGTGGGTAGAGGCTGGAACGGGCTTTCCAGTAACTCTGTGCTTCTTTTTCATCTTCGATCACCCGCACCTCCTGCACTTTCATCTCATGGCAGATACTCTCGATCTGGCGTGATTCGTCCATGATCTGTTTCTCCTGTCCATCCAGTTTGATAAACAGGTAAGCTTCGCCGCCGGTTTCCAGGGGTGGATTTAAGATGTCATTCATTAAACAGACAGCTCCCTGGGAGAGATATTCAAGCATCGCAGGGATCATTCCGGCGGCAATAATGGCGGAAACGGTTTCGGCGGCTGATTCGGCGCTCTTGCAACTGACGATAATGGTCTTATCCATGGGTGGCAGCGGTAGCAACCTCAACGTTGTCTGGGTGATGACCCCTAGAGTCCCCTCGGAGCCGGTCATCAGGTGGGTCAGGTCGTAGCCCACGGAATGCTTGACGCAGGTGCTGCCTGTCTTAATGATGGAGCCGTCTGGCAGAACCACCTGCAGTCCCAGGACGTAGGTGGGTGTTGTGCCATACTTGACGCCATGGGGCCCCCCGGCCCGTGTGGCCACGTTGCCTCCCAGTGTGCAGACTGTCATGCTTTGAGGATCGGGTGGATAAAAAAGCTTCAGTTTCTCCACTGCCCGATGGAAATTGGCCAGAACCACCCCGGCTTCAGCCCTGGCAGTCAGATTCCCCTGGTTGATCTCCAGGATGTGGTTCATGCGTTTCATATCCAGCACGATACCGCCTTTGATGGGCGTGCTGCCTCCGGACAGACCGCTGCCAGCTCCTCTGGGCGTGACGGGTAGATTGGCAGTGTTGGATGCGTAACGCAAGACCTTTGAGACGTCTTCTGCTGTGATCGGCAGGACAATCGCGTCCGGTTTGCCCCGGGCAAAGTAGTGAGTCGCATCTGCTTCATAGGCCAGAAGGTCCTCAACGTCGTCTTTTACACTATGACTACCAATCAGTTGGCCAAGGTCCTTTGCTAATCCTTTCATCTGTTTTTCTATGTATAAGGGGCAGTATGGCACTGCAGAACAGTTCTGAAGCGGCATCGGGTCAGATGCGTGTCAGAGGTCAGTTTTTGAGTGATGGTATTTCGCTTTTTTGTTCCCTATAGGCTCATATTTACAGGATTCCTCTGAATTCATCAAGTTCAATACAAAGCTGCTATCGCTTGATCGTCACTTGCCGGTTTTCCTTCATGAACTCAGCAAACTTTTCATTCCCCTGGCATCAAGCGCATTTTCCATTTAAAAACTTCTTGCAGGCACCTCAATACAAACCACTTTCTCATCCGGTGCCGTAAAACGGGATTACTTTTTGGGCGGAGCAATCCTGACAACTCTGTCGGATTCTGTAAGACGAATGGCATCATCGGGGCAGAAATAAGCGCAGACCCCACAGCCCAAGCATCTCTCCGGATCAACTTCGGAAACTCCCTGGTCATTGAGGGCTATGGCATTTGACTGACAATGGGTCGCACATAACTCGCAACCGGTGCAGAGCTCCGGATCGACGATGGACAGGTAATTGGCCACGTTGATGATGGGACCGATCTGGTTGTCAATCGAGTTAGCGCAGCAGCATTTACAGCAGTTGCAAACACTTGTTTCGTCTTTACTGACGTCAAAATTGGGGTGGTAGGCCTTGTGGATTAAACCGTCTTTTTCCGTCTGTAACAATATCTCCAGGGCCTCTTTCTTATCGATCATCCTCATGAAGCCCTGTTCCGTAGTAAAGCGAGCAGACTTTCCGAAGGTGAAACAGCTCTCCCTGATATCCGTCTGCTTGCAGGGTTCGTCTAGCATATCCTTGTGATGCCTGCAGAAACAGTGGCCCACTGCGATTTCATCAAACTTTTCAATCAGGTCGGCCACATTTTTGGTCTGTAGGATCTTGTCAGCGGACGGCTCAAGGGCCTCATTAATTTCAATGATGGTTGAATTGCCGGTGGCTTGGTTGACCCTGATCGGGACTGTCCGGTCCACGGCAGGCATATGCCCCATAAATTCGACGATCTGATCGTAAGCACCCTGGACGAAACCATCGATCTCAGTGAACAATTTCACGAACAGATCCGCCAATTCTTTGTTTTCTTTGGAACGATCCAGTTTCTGCATGAAGGTGTATTCAAATATGCCCACATTGATGAAGGGTAAGAGTCGGTAAACAACAATTCCGGCACGGTTCGGCTGGTTAAAAATCACCCCTTTTTTTGCCAGATTGGTAGTATGTTCCAAAACCTCCGCTTCAGGCATACTGCAGTTTTCCCGGATCTGTTCCATGGTCTGGGATTTCTTTTCGGTAAATGCCAGAACGAGGTCTTTTTCATTTTCAGTCACCAGGCGCTTCATAATGGCGATCAATGTTTCTGTGACAGGGATAGGTGTTCCCCCGGCACCGACAATGGCTTCACATGCTTGCTTATACTGTTCGTCGATACTCATAATGCTCCATAATGATTAAATTATTGGCAACCATTCACAAAGTTTTCCAAAGCCGAACAATTGAGTAGTTATAAATATTGTGTCTGGTTCTGTGGCTTAAGTTCAGCCCCGCAGGTCCGGGGCTATACGAATATTAAAGCAGTACGCCGCCATCAACCAGCAGGGTCTGACCAGTGACATAGCTGGAGGCCTGTGAGGCCAAAAACAGCATCACATCAGCGATTTCCTGGGGTTCTCCGGCTCGACCCAGCGGGACTGTTTGTACAAAGTCCTGCTTAGAAGATTCTTTCTGTTCTTCGGTAAGCCCTGAAAACATTGCATCGTACATTTTTGTTTCGATAGCACCAGGAGCGATGCAATTTACGCGGATGTTATACTGTGCCCACTCTTTGGCCAGACTCTTGGTGGCCATAATGACACCCGCCTTGGCAATAGAGTAGTGTATCGTGGGGACCTGGGCCTGAAAACCAGCAGCGGATGAAACGTTTATAATCGATCCGCCCCCCTGTTTAACCATTAGACGGGCTACCGCCTGGCTGAGGAAAAATACCCCTTTCAGGTTCAAATCAAAAACAGCATCCCAGCCCTTCTCATCAATGTCCAAAGCGGGGCCGAAGAAGCTGGTTCCGGCGTTATTGACCAGAATATCAATCTTTGCGAATTCCTGTTGCACCTTGTCAACCAGCGGTTGCAACTGATCCATGCGTCCCACATGACATTCCGCTGCAAGTGAGTTTCTACCCAGTTTTTTGATTTCGGCAGCCACTCGTTCCAGCTCCGGTAATTTACGACTGGTAACAGCAACGTCAGCGCCGGCTTTGGCAAAGGTAATCGCGGTTGCTTCTCCGATTCCCCGACTGCCGCCGGTAATCAATGCTGTTTTTCCTTCCAGCGAAAACTGCTTGAGATCCATAACAACTCCTTTTTTAATGAAAAATCAATTTCAGCTTGAGGGTCCTTGCCCTATTGAGACACTTTGATATCACAATTTGTTGGAATGTGAACAGGAGCCGGGCCATTAATCAAAAAAATCTGTTTTCCATCACCACTGAAGTTGGTTTTTTATCCAATAATCCCGTGATCAATTCCTGCTTTCTAAAGGGAACCGGGCTCCTGCTTTTAATGTCACGTATCCACCATAAGGTGTACTGTGCGTCGAACGGTTGGTAAATCTTATTTAATAAGGGGGGTGTTTTTAAAGGACTGTCAGGGTTGCTTTCGTTGGTATCCTGGAGTGGCTACTGCATGGCCTGACGGAATTTATCAGCGACCTGGTTCAGGTTGGACAACCAGTTTTCGGCCAGCGGATCCACAAAAATGACTTCCCCGCTGAGCGCTCTGGCGACAAGCAGAGCGTTACGAGCTGAAAATTGGGGTTGGGCGAAAATAATCCGAATCTGATGCTCCCGACCATATTTGATAATCGCTTTCAATTGTGCCGGTTTCGGACGCTTGCCCTCCAATTCAATGGCAATCTGTTTTAACCCATACGCCTGGGCGAAGTAACCCCAGGAGGGATGAAAGACCATGAACTGGCGGTGTTTCTTCCCTGCAAAGCTATTTTTCAGATCCCTGTCCAGAGCCGATATCCGGTTGATGAATTGGTGGTAGTTGGTTTCGTAAAATGAATGATTCGCGGGATCCATATCCTGTAAGGCAATGAGAATGGCTTTTGCCTGTTTTTTAACCAGGGGTGGTGAGAGCCAGATGTGCGGATCCAGTCCATGGGAAAGATCTGTTTCGTGGTCATCGTGGTGTCCAGTAATGGCAATTTTTTTGACGCCATGATGGGTCTCAGCAATTTTCATTGCCGGATTGGTTGCTGCGATTCTTCTCATCCAGGTATCTTCAAAAGCGACCCCGATAGTGAAAAAGAGCTTTGTGCGGGTGATGGCCACCATCTGTTTCGGTTTGGGTTCGTATGTATGGGGGCTGCTACCCGGCTGGACCATCACCCTGACCTTAACCCGGTCTTTTCCAATCTGTTCTACAAAATATTTTTGAGGGGCAATGCTGACAAAGGTCTGCAGTCTGGAGGAAGCCAGGAGTGATGATGTCGCCACTAAACTCCCGCATAAAACGAGGAGTAATTTAAATAATAATCTGTTCATATTGCTAATCCATGCAGTTTTGACAGATGCCGTCTACTCGAATCTCCACTTTGTCTATCTGGCCTGGAAAGTTCTTTTCCAGGTTCAGGGTATCCACTGCCAAGCTCTCTGGATTCAGGCAGTTCATTTGTCCGCATTTTCGACAATAGAAGTGAGGATGACGGGGATGGTTTTCGCTGGGAGCAACACCGTAAAAAAAGGATCGCCCACCGCTACTGTATCGCTCAATCAATCGATTTTCAACCAGGAGGTTCAGGACACGGTAAACAGTGACTCTGTTAATGGAATGGTTTCGGTCCACGGTCTTGAAAATATTTTCCGCAGACAGAGGGAAATTATTATTGCCAATAATCTCCAAAACTCGCAAGCGATTGTCTGTAGGCTCCAGATCGGATTCTCGTAGCATCCTGGAATAGTTACATTTATGGCACATTTGGATTCCTGTGATGATTTTTGTTGCAGTCGGAGGTTTGAAAACAATTCATTTCCGGTTTTTCTGCAGACGTTGGAAAACTAAAACCAGAAAAAACCCGCAGCCAGCGACCAGGATGATGGTGGCACCGGAAGTCAGGTTGAACTGATATGACAGCGACAGTCCGATCAGGGTGAATATCGCCCCGATCAGGCTTGCTCCGATCATCATTTGAAAGAGTGAACTGGCATACCGCTCCATGATGTACGGGGGAATTGTCAACAGCGCGATGATTAGAATCAGGCCCACCACCTGAATAACCATGACGATGGTCACAGCCAGCAGTACGATCATCAGATAATAGATCGTTTTCACGGGAACTCCCCGTATCTGAGCGAACTCTTCATCGTATGAGAGGGCCAGAATATCCTGGTAAAAAATGAAGACCAGCCCACTGAGCAGGACGGCCAACACCAGCATAATGGCGAGATCTGAAGTGGGTACGGTTAAAATGCTGCCGAACAGGTAACTCATCAGATCAACATTGTACCCGGGGGTTAGATCCAGCAGGACAATACCAAAGGCCATGCCAACGGCCCAGATAACTCCGATGATGGTGTCGGACCGATGTCTGGCATTCAGGCTGATGGCCGCCATCAACACAGCGGCTCCGATAGCGAAACCCATGGTCCCGACCAGGAAGGGCCACCCGAAGAAAAAAGAAAGACCGATACCGCCATACGATGCATGGGCAATTCCACCGGACAGAAAAACAATCCGGTTGACGATGACCAGGGTTCCCATAATGCCGCAAATCAAACTGGCCAACAAGCCCGCTGCCAAGGCGTTCTGCATGAATTCAAACTGCAGTGCTTCAATCATAAGCTTAGTCCTCGTGAGGTTTTAATACCCGGTGCGGGATGCCATGCGCCACCAGCTCGACCGGACAAATCTCTTTCAGTGAATGGGGGAACATTGTCTTCATCATGTCGGGATTGATCTCCGCTTGATGGTGAAAATGCAGCTGTTTATTCACGCAGGCGACCGATTTAACATAAGCCGAAATGACAATCCACTCATGGCTGACAACCAGGATAGTGATATCTTTGTTAAGCTCATTTAAGAGCTTATAGAGGTCGGCCTGCCCTTCCGTGTCCACGTTGGCTGTTGGCTCGTCCAGTAGTAGCAGATCTGGATTCGTTACTAAAGCCCGGGCAATAAACACTCTTTGTCGCTGCCCTCCCGAAAGCTCGCTGATTTTTCTCTGGGTGAAGGCCCCCATCCCCATTTTTTCGAGGGTTTTCATGGCTTCCTGCCGGTCCTGTGCCTTGTTCCGTTTCCAGCGGGTACCGGGGCTCAGTTTCCCCATCAGCACCACATCCAGAACAGAGATGGGAAATCCACGATTCAGAGAGACATCCTGGGGAACATATCCAATATGATGGGATGCTCTTTCAGCCGGTTTACCAAGGATTCTGACCGATCCCGCCCCAGGGTGCAGTAATCCCAGCATCAGCCTGAGTAGTGTGGTTTTGCCGCCACCATTGGGACCTATCATGGCCACAAAGTCTCCCGGCTCAATAGATAGGTTGATATCCTGCAGTACATTCTGATGATTGTAAGCAAATTGCAGATCTTTTATTTGGACGACTGGATGGTTCATCCTTCTCCCCAGTAACTGGCTATTTTAATTAGCGTAACATCAAGTAGTGAGCGGTATGATGAATGACACACTAGTCAAGGGGGTGAAACTAATTTGCACTATGGTTTTCACCCGTTTCCCGCCTTTCCCTCTTGCGGGCAAGGTAGGCTGTTTAGTCTGGAAAATCGACTATTCCAGAGGGACTGTTCATGTCGACAATGCGATATTACCATGATCCGATATCCCATGTTACTAATTTGCATTGCCATCGTCAATCCAATTAAACTCAATTGTAAACCCGGCATTAAAACCCTAGCGTCAGTCACTGGGAAGGCTGATTTTATTGAATTGAAAACGTTACCCGCAGGTAGTCAATCAGGCCAGTCAAAAAGCACTGCCAGGAGTACCGATTTTGCCTTTAAACCGGGTGTATTGGACTATTCTTTTATATCAATCAGTTTCTTTCGGTTTGATGAGAACCAAGTTCATCGGGTCTGTTGCCTACGATGGATGAAATTTCCCGCATGCCAACCGGTACGCTTTGAAAGCGAGAGCTGCGGGAACTGTTTGAGGCTATCTAAAGCGACTGCAGGAATGCGTTAATGGCCTGGTTGACCTCAACTGGTTTTTCAGCGTAAGCCATGTGGGTTCCACCGGGGATGATCACTGTTTTGGCGCCGGAAATCTTTTCCACCATGAAATTGGAGTACTTGGGGGGTGTCATGTTATCCTGGTCACCCACAATGGCCAGCAGAGGTAAGGTGATGCTTTCCAGGCGGTCCATCACATCGAACTGGTCGCAGGCTTTCATATCATTCAGAAAAACCGCCGGGGTGTTCTCAATAACCCTTTTTTCAATGACTGCCGCCAGTTTCGGTGCAATCAGGTCATAACTGGTGATACTTTCGCTATCCATCTGGGACGGGTCTACCACCGCTTTTTCAAGCATTTCCAGGAAACTGGGGTGAATCCGCAACCGCCCGCCGCTACCCACTGTGATAATACCAGCCAGATCTTCCGGGAAGTCCAGTGCGTATTGCAGGGCAATGCCGCCACCCAGGGAATGGCCTGCCAGGACCACATCTGTGTATCCTTTTTCCTTGATATATGATCGTAACCAGGAGACACAACCTTCTATGGTCGGGATTAGGTCGCCATCCGGATGTCCGGGCAGATTGATGGCTTCAGAATCCTTAAAGTACTCCGTCTGATACTGCCAGGACTCTTTACAGCCACCTGAACCGTGGATAAATATTAATTGCATGAATTTTTCCGTGTTGATTGTTGATTTAGATCGGATTGGGGTCAGGCTTTGCTTATTTGCTTATCACCGTTTCAATCAATAAGCAAATAAGCAAAGCCTGACCCCGATCTCTGACCCCGATCCCAGCTTATAAGACTGTAATTGAATTCAGGATAAAATAGATCTGCTCGTAGGAAAGCATTGCTTTGGAAGTTGCCTGAACAGAAACGGAGATGCCGAAATTATCTTTCAGATCCGCACAATAGAGGCCACGATAGATGGATCCCTGATGCAATTCCACCTGATAGAATTCGATGCCCTGGGCGTTTTCTCTTTCACCGGTGAGGTCGATTTCGAAATCTTCATCCCGGGCCATCACTGCAGCCACGTAACGGCAGGCGGTATCGGGTCGACCAAAGATGCGTGCAGTGAGGAGGGAAATGCCCTCCCCACCCTTATCTGAAAGTAACTGGAAAACTGGATCATCGCCGGAGAATGCATCAAAAAATTCGGTATCATATTTGTAAGTGGCAATCACACCACTGCTTGTATTCGTAATTTCCGTCAGTGCCTGTGTCTCGCTGACGGTTGTGCCGCCAGTGCCATTTCCAAATTCGCCGGTGAGGTCGGTCTCCGGCGTTTCTTGACAGGTTGTGAGTAGGAAAACGATTCCGAAGAGTGTTAACAGGCGTCGACAGGTGATTGTGTTCATATATGTTTTCTCTCCCTGTTAAAACGGTTGGTCGATGGTCAGATGGGTTTCGTTGCCTTCATCGCTGAAAGCGAAATCCAGGCGAAAAACGATGGCCTCGATCAGGGCACGTATCCCGAAACCGTACGACTGGTGTAACTCTTTGAAGAGATCACCATTTTGAGCGGGTGAGACCTGTCCCGTTTCGTAGAACGCTGCCAGTTGAATTCCTTCCAGCATTCCGCTGATCAGGTAAATATCAAGTTCGGTGTTGGTGGGGATGGTGTACCTGCCTTCAAACGTATTGGTCATCCCATAGCGGTCAGACCAGCGGTTTCCCGGATAACCCCGCAGCGCCAGGCTGCCACCGGGCACAATCTCGTCCGAATCTTCACGACCTGCAGCCTCGAATTGCTGATGATAATAAACCAGTGTAAACTGCTTTGTCATTGGAAGGTAGAGGGAAAGTTCAATTTGACGGTTGGTGACATCTTCTTTCTCATCATCTGTGACATTAGCGCTGTTTTTCCCCAAAATGCTTTTTTCAGGGGCTTCCATAGAGTAAGCGTAGCGGAACCGCAAACCGGTTCTGGGATCGATGACATCATCGGTCAGATCCAGAAGAAACTCCCCCCGGGCCGAGTGTTGACCAATCTCCTCTTCATAACCGTCTTCATTGACGGAATATCCCTTAAAATAGATCAGGTAGTAGGAAAAATTGAGTCGCCTGTCAAAGAGTCGCCAGGTCGGATGCAGCAGGAAGTAATCGAATTCACCTTTATAAGGAATGGTGAAGTTCGGCGAGTTTCGGCCTGGCAAATGGGTGTTGTAATCGTCGAATTTGATGTCTCCAAACCAATATTCAAAGCTCAGTCCGGGAATCAGCAGCGGGATCTCTCTGAGTGCAAAGGCCCGTAAATGAATATCCGCTTCGGCGTCAATGGTTTCAGCCTGGGTGAGGGCGGCATCGATTCCGCTGTCATTGATGTTACTGAAAGACCCCAGGACTCCGGCAAAAACGCCGACTCCCGGTAAGGACGCGACAGCCGGGATGATCATATAGACATTTGCCCTGCGATCATCAAAGGAACGGCGACGATCTGGAATCAGTGCGAACACATCCTGCCAGGAGAATAGCAGCAGCAGAACTCCTGTGATTAGTAGTTTTAAGTGAGTTTTCAAAATGTCAAGGTTGGTTAAATTCGAAATCGACGGGGAGTGTTGTTTTACACCATGATCCGTTTTCGATGTTTATGGGTCAAGGCATAAATAATCGTTGCCAGGAACATGACCGCAACCGAAACAGCATAAATCTCGTTCAGAACGGATCGATTGAAAAAGGCAAGTATGGCCAGTATTACTGTTATTAAGCCAATCAGAGCGATCAATTTGGCCACCAGGCTTCCATTAAAAAAATAGGGGAGCAGGATCAGGAAGATCAGAGCCAGGCCGCCCCATTTCAGCCAGGTAAAGTAGAACAGTAGTTGAAGCTCCTTCTCAAAATCGCCTTCAGCAAGCTTGCGGGTGATCCCAAACAGCTGGATATTTTCCATGGCATCACCGACCAGAACCAGAACCGAAACCAGCCCTGCGAGATAGTAGCGGCGGTTACGACTGAGACGGGCGCATGTGATCGAGAATCCGAACAGAAATGAGGAGTAAAGGATCATGTAAATATAGTCCAGACGATTACCCAAATCCATTGCTGCAACCATGGATTTCCGGTATTCGGATTGAGGTTTGCCGAATAGGTTCTCGATTTCCTGTCGGGAGATGGCAAATTCAAAGGCCAGGATGGGAGTGATGAAGCCGTGCGGCAGCTTTGGCGCCTGAGATGGAAAGACTTTCATCAGTGTCAGGCTGGTGATAATCAACAGAATGCCGATAATGCCACTCTTAAAAAAAGGTCTACTCATCAAAAGACTCCAACCAATTGGCGAATCAATGACAGTGAGGAACAAATTGAATTAACACCCCAAATAGCGATTGCGTCCGTCCATAACGTTGCATACTTTATAATCGGGGTCAATCTGTATTTGGCAGTCGGGTTAATGAACCAGCGAGAGTGGGGGCCTGATAATCACCCATCAAAGGGGATGTTTATTCTGATGGTGTGTTTGTTCCAAATTGGATTCGGATGAAAGAGTCACTTTGCAGGTTGAGTTATTCGCATTTAAGTTGTATATAAAGCGAAGAGTGCTCGTCGAAAAAGCGAAGACTTTTGCAGGAACATATACAAGAGGTCTTTAAAGTGATTGACACCTGTTTGTCAGTCAAAACAATCTCAAACCACAAAGAGGAACCATGGATCCCAGAGTCAAAAAAATTCTGTTTACAACCGACCTGACAAGCAGTGCCCGTGACGTTTTCAGGCATGCTGTTTATCTGGCATCGAGTTTTGGCGCCTCCATCACCATGCTGCATGTGATCGAAGATATTCCACCCAGTAACAAGAGTCTCCTGAAAGAAGAGCTGGGGGAAGAGGTCTATAATAAAATGGAGCAAACGCAACAGGCCACATTCACCAACAGTATGATCGGCAAACAGAAAGAAGCACCCATGATTGAACACGTCCTGTACAAACTCAGCGAGGATGCAGTTCAGGGGGCTGACGGCCTATCTTCCGTGGTGGT
>Ga0208904_1000689_pt1 | contig 26117 bp, 19 predicted proteins | sample AntAceMetag02UKB_FD_184774 | JGI IMG/M metagenome (GOLD analysis project Ga0208904, IMG submission 184774) | Saline lake microbial communities from Ace Lake, Antarctica - Antarctic Ace Lake Metagenome 02UKB (SPAdes) (version 2) | ecosystem: Environmental > Aquatic > Non-marine Saline and...
AGGTTGATTGTAATATCCTTGAGCCCAAAAATAAAAATATATCCCACCGCCAATCAACAAAATAAAAAGTATAATCAAAAATAGAGTTAAACCCCTTTTTTTGTTATTCTTTTGACCTAATCCAGATTTTCTATTTTTTTGTTTAAATTTTTCTGGCATTACGTGAATCTTTTCTTCAATTTTTGGACCATCATTCTCTGTTGATATAGTCTGTTTATCATTAACCTCTTTGATAATATCCTTTTTAATCAATTCTGGAACAGTAAAATCTTTTGATTTATCTACCTTCGGTATTATATCTACAGGTGGTAATGGATTTTCCTTCATAGGAGTTGGTGTTGGTGTCGGTGTCGTTTCCTTTACCAGCGGAGCTTGAGGAATTAAAGGAGCTGATTTTTGAATTGGCTCACCTCCCAAAGGAGTGGGCTGTTTTATTTTAATGTTGTTGTCTTCTTTTGGTGCTTTCGCTTCATCAAACATAATATTATTATTCTAATTATTATTATTCTAATTTATTGATTTCTGTTTCTAAATCAAATAATTTGGCTTCTGGATTTGGATCATCTGGGTCTAACCCCATCCTTACTTCATCTCCGTCTAATATACCATCTTTATCAGTATCAGAATCTAATGGATTTGTAAAATAAACTTTAACTTCTAATCTATCTGAAAGGCCGTCATTGTCAGTGTCTGGATTATTTATATTTGTTTTTAATTGTTTTTCCTCTACATCAGTCAAACCATCAGCATCCGTATCTAAGGGTTTTTCTTTTGGCTCTTCAATGATAACTGAAGGAGTGCTAGTTACGTTGTCAGCCAATTCAATCAAAGTTTCATTTTCAGTTAAAATATCTTCATTTTCTAATTTATCCCAAAAATATAAAACCCCAAAAGCAATAGCAATGATTATAGCTAAAATAATTAATAAACGAGTTACTAATAAGAATATATTAAAACCTTTTCTTTTTTTAGTAACCGTTGAAAATTTTTCAGATAATGATTGTTCATCTTTCGGAATTTTTTCTATAAAAGGTTTATCTATCGGTTTTTGTCCGATATCTTTGAAAATATCCTCTGGTTGTTTGTTGTTTTGATTATCCATTTAATTAAATTTATATGAAAATAGCAAAAATATGCCACTGATTGCGCTAAAGATTATAAAAATTTTTAATTGTTTTCTAAACATTATATTTATTATTTTTATAATTAAGCTTCATTGGTTCAATAAATTTATAACCTTTTGATATTTTTTTAAATTGTTTATAATTTGGCATTACTTTATTGATAATCCATAGATTATTGCCTACTTTTTCAGCATCACTCCAGTCTGTAATTATTTTGCCATTCTTAATAATTCTGTTGCAAAATACTATTTTTTGAACTATTTTTTTTTCAGGATAAAAATTTGGTATAATGTTGTGATGTTGAATGTCAAACAACATATTATATTTTTCAAAACCAATTTTGGTGCCTTTTATCATAATCCTCTCCAATTCACTATATTCTGGGATACCGGTAAGCACTATATCTATGTCCCATGTATCTTTTGGGTTTTTTAAAAATTTACCAGTCACCACCACCACCACCTCCTTCTTCTTCACATTCTCCGTCTATGCAATCCCAATCTTCAGGACATTGAATGGCGCAACTCCCACAATAAAGCCATGACTCTAATAAATCTTCTTCACAACCGTTTGATGTATTTCCATCGCAATCCCCCCAATTTTCTTCGCAGACGCAATTTTCTGAATCGTCACATGCCATATTAGAACCACAAGAAACTCCGGCAGGCAGGCCAACACAATCTTCTTCAGGTGGAATAGCTAAGGGGCAACCTTTAAATCTAATATCGTCAATATAAAAATCTGTCCCCGATGCTTCTGTATCATTATAACCAATAGATAGTCCCACCTCATTGCGTAAATCACCATCGGCATTCAAAGTATTAGCCATTTCAGAGGTGTATACAAAACTATAAATATATTTTTGCCATGATGCGTAATCACCCTTTGGAAGTGAACCTAAGCTGATTTGAGGATAAGGGGCTGTTTGAAATGGATACTGTCTAAATCGGCATTTACCGCAAGCATCTGTAGGGTCGTTAAAATCAATATCACAAGCAGCATTACAATCTCCCTCAGCGTAACAGACATTACAAGGATAACTTTGACTACAATGGCCAAGACTATAACATAATCGTATGCTTACATCAGATGTTGTATAACCTGTATAATAAAAACTAAAAACATATTCTTTGTCGGCTTGAAGCGCAAAATCTGAGATATTATAAACCGTTTTGCCCCACATCACACGATTTGTCCATGGCCATATCAAATAATCGCCTTCATCGACATCACAATCTCCGCAGCTTCCATAATCCGTAAAATCACAAACATTTGGTGATCCAGTCTCCCAAACACAATCATCTTTATAAGGGAAAGAATTAGGCCAAGAGCTTAAAGGGTCAGTAGCTCCTTCACAAACAGCTTGCGAACAAGTTCCATAATATGGTTCATTAGCATCCTGCTGAAATCTAATACTGTCATCAGGTTCTCCTGTATAAAATACTCCGTTATTAGCAAGTGTTATATCTACATGTGACCTATCGTCTGCAAAAGTCCATTCACTATTCTCAGTTGGAAAATCATCAGCAAATTGACTCTCTACGCAACCATAATTACAACATAAATAATTATCCTCACAAGCATTACCACATACACCACAATGGTCGTCATCTATTGAAAAATTTGTTTCACAACCATCCGATGTAACACCATTACAGTTGCCATAACCATATTGACAAACACAAATTCCAGAGTTATCACATTCAGTATTCAAGCCACAAGGATTGTGACACATGCCACAATGAGTATCATTGGACAACAGGCTTGTCTCGCAACCATTAAAGACATTAGAATCACAATCGCCCCAGCCAGCATTGCAGTTACATACGCCAATAATACAATTTTGGTTATCATAACAAGAACTATAACAAGCACTGCAATGTTCAAATGTGCTTAATAAATACGCTTCGCAACCATTAGCCCAACCAATGTCACAATTTCCCCAATTATCATAACATTCAAAATCGCCACTTGAATTACAAATTGTATTTGTATACCATGTAGTACCAGTCGGCACTTGTTCGCATGAATGTTGAATATTACATTTATAACAATCAGAGCAAACAAAACCTTCTGGATAGTAAGAACAAGAGCCATAGCCGTCGCAGTAACCTGCTTCGCAATTAGCAGGATCATCTGTGCATTGATTATTATAATCCTCTCCGGAATATGTATTAATACATTGACCATTAACTGAACAATATTTACATATTCCGCATGAAACTCCTGAAACTTCTATTTCGCAAGCGCCAAAACCATCACAATAACCAGTTGAGCAATCGTCTATCGCGCAAACATTTCTTGGGTCACCACCATAAGCAACTAGATCACAAGTGCCTCCAGCGCAATTTTGGCATAAACCTTCGCACGCGGTGTCACAACAAACACGGTCGCCTAAATCATTAATCTCACTGCAATAGCCTGAACTACATTCAGTATTGACACTGCAATTTTCGCCATCGTCAAGTTTGTCGCATCCAGCCCAGCGACAATCAACACAATTTAGTGTGCCAGAACCTAAACCTAAGCTAGTGCAAGTCGCATCAGCTGGAACAATGCTGGCATCTATTATCTCACATTCTTCACATGATTCCAGTGTTCCATTATCACATGTCCCCATCCCTTTAGAAACAACATAATTATGAGTATATACATCATCATCCAGATTAATAATTATATTCTCTGTGCCTAACCAAGTAACATTATCGGCATCTGGTTTATATTCCAAATTAGCAAATAAACTATATCCCTGCTCAGCGCATAAGTCATCGTCTGATGTTAAATATCGATAAACATGAGAACCATATGGATGTGAAAATGTTTGGCTTGCTGGATTATAACAAGTACCATTACATTGATAATCTGGTTGAGTAGGATCATCTGGACATGCAGAACAAGATCCATTAAAACGGTTCAACGGATCAACTGGCAATGATTGCCCCAATTCACTACTTAAGGTATATTGCCATGATGGCCATGTAGTATATGTTTCCTTGGGGATATATGTTCCAGAGGATAAAAGAGGATAGTGATTATTCAAATTATAATAATCATTTAAACTATTCTCTGCTTCACTGATATCATAAATTCTTAAAAGATCTCTTTGTATTTCTCCTTTTTCCGTTGGGTTATTAAGATTATTATTAAATCTCAAATTTTCTAAAAGTTGATTGAATATATTTATTGTTTCAGAAGAAGCCCCTTCGTTATATGAAAAAATATAAATATAAGAAGAAATTGTATTATCTAATATATTTACGTTTGGAGCTCCAACATAAGCTGTCCGTCCATCTCTTAGGGCATAATAATTATCAATTATTGAATAACCAGGACTAGCAGGGTTAGATACATTTTGATTATACCAAAGTAAAGGAGGTAATCTTTGTGGATTTCCCATTATTTTAACACCAATAGCATCTCCTTGAGAATCTTCAACAGTAAATAAAAGCTCCTTAATGAGTGTAGAATCAGGATCATTAGAGACGGTTATTGCTTCAACAGAAGGAATATTTAAAAAATATGAAAACGCTAAAAACACACCACTGATAGCGCTAAAGATTATAAAAATTTTTAATTGTTTTTTGAACATTATATTAAATCAGATAATAAATAAGATTACTGTGTTTTTAAATAGTTAATTAAGCTTCACTGGATCAGCAAATTTATAACCCTGTAACATTTTTCTATATCGCTTGGGACTTGGTTGTATTCTACTCGCTGACTATAAATATTTGCTAATCTGCTTCGCGTCTTCCCAATAATGATAAAAAATCTTTTTTCCATAATTTAAACTTTTTTTTATTCGGCCTATCCCACGGCTTAGTAACAATAATTGGATATCTTATATAATTAAATTAGTATTACCAATCACCACCTCCTGGTCCATTATATTCACAGTTTCCGTCTATACATTCTTCATTAGCTTCATCACACTGAATGGCGCAACTCCCACAATAAAGCCATGACTCTAATAAATCTTCTTCACAACCGTTTGATGTATTTCCATCGCAATCCCCCCAGTCATTTTCACAACCAAATCCAAGACAATCATTATTACAAATAGTATGAGACGGTGTATTAACGCCATCACAAACTTCACCGCAATTAATCCCATTAATGCCACATGAAGTTACCCAATTAGTAGCAACACATTGCTCTATAGTATTACCTGGATAGCAATTGCCATTATTATAGCAAGTGCCATTATATTCACATTGATCAACAGAACAGGTAGTGGTTGCTGATGCTGTGTTGCTATAAGAAGAATAACCGTCTGCGTTATAGGCTCTAATTTTATAAAAATATGATGTCAATGGAATTAATCCGGCATCAAGATAACTGACGACATCAACGCCAACTGTGGCGGTAAAATCCAAATTAGATTCAAGATACCTTTCTATTTTAAAGCCATCTTCATTATCAGAATTATCAGCCCATGTTAAATTAATTTCATCAAAATTTGCTGTGACCACAAGATTACTAGGGTCATCTGGTAGAGACGCTACTTCACAAATCCAAGTGCCTATTTGACAAATTTCACCTGCGCCTTGATTGCAAATAATACCACAACCTCCACAATTAGAAGTTGTTGTTAAATCTGTCTCGCAACCGCTATCAGTAGTGCAATCGCCCCAATTGGCTTCGCAAGTCCATCCAAGACAATCACTATTACAAATAGTATGAGGCGGTGTATTAACGCCATCACAAAATTCCCAACAATTGAAAGAACCATCTCCGCAAGAAGTTAACCAATTAGCGGCTACACACTTTTCAATATCAATATTCGGATGACAAACTTCATCAACATAACATATGCCATCATATTCGCAATGATTAGTCAAACAGTTATTTGTGGTTGCGGTAGCTTGATTACTAAGAGAACTACCAATATCATTGTATGCCCTGACTTTATATGAATAAGCGGTATTAAAATTAAGGCCCGTGTGTTGATATGACTGAGTGTTAGGACCTAATGTGGCAATCACAGAAGTGTCAAGTTTTTCCACTTTAAATCCAGTTTCATTATCAGAATTATCAGCCCATGTAAGACCAATCTGATTAGATGAAACTGCTGTTGCTGTTAATCCAGTAGGAGGATCAGGAGCAATGGGAATGGTGGCAGTAACAATTGTTATAGGATTACTATATCCTGAGTCGCCTACACTATTAGTGGCCTTTACTTTATATTCATAAGCAGTAGAGTCACTTAACCCAGCATCTTGATATTGCTCAAGATTGGCTACTACGGTCAGAATTACAATTCCGTCTCTTTCTATTTTAAATCCTTCCTCATTATCGGAATTATCATCCCAAGTTAAATTAATTTGATCATAAGGATTAATGCTATCTATATCTCCGTCAAGATTGCTTGGTGAATCAGGCAAAGTTGTAGAAGGACTAGTAGTTACGTCTATAGAGCTACTATAACTTTCGCCATGTTCATTATAGGCTCTGATTCTATAAATATAAATAGTTGACGACGTCAGCCCTTCATCAATATAAGAAGTGACATCAATGCCCAAAGAAGCAATTGTACCCCATACCCCAGAATCAAATCTTTGAACCTCAAATCCATCTTCTTGTCTTATTTCGCTAGAATTATCAGTCCAATTAAGTTCAATTTGATTAATATCTGGTATACCGATCAAATTAGCAGGAGCAAGAGGAGCATAAGACGGCATAATAGTAGTTGTTGCTGAAGCTGTATTACTATAACCAGAATCTCCATTATTATTATACGCCATTATTTTATAATTATAAGTTGTCTCGGAACTTAATCCAATATCATTATATGATGTGATATTAGCGCCCAAATCAACAATTTCAACAGAGCTATGAGAGATATTTCTTTCTATTCTGAACCCATTTTCATTAGCAGAAGTATCTGCCCAATTTAAATCAATTCTAGAACTAGGATACATCGCATTAACTTGCGCAATCAAGTTAGTGGGAACTGATGGGATTGTCCCAGATGGAATTATACAAATACCATTTTCGCAGGTTTGAGATGGACCACAACGATTATTACATTCGCCACAATGAAGACGATTTGTTAATAAATTCTCCTCGCAACTATTACTCCCTTCACAAGCATCATAACCAGCATCGCATTCCCAATTCAAACAATCGCTCTGACAATGAGTATTATATCCTGGAATATTCCCTACTACTCCATCGCAAATTTCATAACAATTCAATATCCCGTCACCACAAGAATTAATCCAATCGTCCTCAAAACACATTTGGGTTGTGTTAGTTATACATTCCTCTTCTTCATAACAATTTCCACCTTCATAACACTCCCTTTCTGGACAACCTGTTGTTTCTAAAGCTTCAGTACAATAAGGCGAGTAATAATAAGTAATTTCATCTTCATCAATATTAAATGCTTTAACTTTATAATAATAAGTTGTTGCTTCTGTTAAACCAGTATCATTATAAAAAATAATATTAGGATCAACAGTGCCAATTCCACCCCAAACTCCTCCAAGAATTTTGCGTTCTATTTCAAATCCATCCTCATTAGTAGAATTATCATTCCAATTAAGATTAATCTTAGTATCAGGATTAACTTCATTAACTTCGACTAAAAGTCCAGAAGGAGCAAAAGGCCATTTAGTAATACATTCTCCTGCCACTTCATAATAACCATCATCACAAACCCAATCAGAACAATCAAATAAACAAGTGGCGTGAGCGGGTATCCCTTCATAAACATCACAAATCTCTCCTGCGTTTATTGTTCCATTGCCACAACCACTAGGTACAACCCCTTCTCCCATTAATAATAATCTTGGTAACAGAGGTTCATTATCGCGGCAATAAGAAAATTTAAAATTTGTATCTGAGCCCATATAAACCCAAGTATGCTCGCAAATAGAAACTTGAGCTTGAATTTGATCTATGACGGATGTATTTGTTGGAATTCCCCCAACATTTAAATTAGCAGTTGCTGTAATCTGAGATAACCCATCTTGAGATTGGGATGTAATCTCAGTTTGGGATGCAGTAAGGATGCCAGTTATATCTACCACAGCTGGATTATCCGATGCCCATTGCCAATCCCAATCATAACCAGTAACTCCGAAAATTTCATTACCTTGATCATCATAAGCGCGAGCTTCAAGGTTTTCTAAATCTCCAGCTGTATTAAAATAAATATCTTCTGGATTTATTATAATTTCTGATAGTTCACATAATTTTCCACTAGTAAATTCCCATTCAAAATCAGATGCTAATTCTATTCCATATTTTGTTTCAATCCCTTCTTTTATAATAATCTTATGTAATAATTCCGGAGCTAATAATCCTTTATCGATTTTGACTATTGTTTTATTATCTTCTTCATAAGAAGAAATCTCAGCAGGTAATTCACACCAACAATCAACTACCTGAGCCCCGACATTCTTTGTGAAAAAGCTTTTTAATTTATAATATAAATTTGCAAAAATATTTTTATTATGTAAATTTTCAAAAGTTAATGATGAACTACATAGCGTACATTCTAATCCTATTCCTGCTTCATCATATTTGCCAAAAAGCTGAACAGTATCTGATGAAATAGTATTTTCATCCATTATTTGATTAAAAGTTGCAGAAATTATTACATTACGACAAACGTCAGAACCTTGGGGCAATCCCGACTCTACCGAAGGATTAGTTGCCACAATTAAATGAACTGAATCATTAATTTCAGGATTAGAAATTATTTTTATTTCAACATCAGCTTCTCCTAAATTTAAGGATTGAATTATTGCCTCCCACTCACCTATCAATGGCGAAGCTGAAGGCATAAACTCAGCGACATCCGTAATAAGTGGTTGAAAAGTCCAGTTATATTCATTATTAAAAAAGCTCGCTAATAAATAATTACAATTTGAGGCATAGGTATCAGTATAATAATCTTGAGTATCTGGATGATTTAATTGAACCGTCTGTCTAGGATTAATACAAACTTTATTTAAAGCACAATTGGTAGTTCCTGTTTCAAATTCCCAGACATAATTATCAATAGGATAGACATCTTGAATATCATTGCCATTACCGTCTAATGGCAAACCATTAGTATCCTTAATACCCCCTAAACCACTTATTAGAGTCATCTTATAGTCCGTATTAAGCGCAAGCGTGTCTTTTATATATAATGTAGTTGCATCGGGTGAAACTATTATATCTCCTTGGGCAATAGTAACTGCAGTCCAATCTGGTCCCACTAATTTTTTCAATATAATATTACTATTAATAGTTAAAGTGCTTGCTTCTATCTCACGATTAAACCTAACGACTATTTGGGCGTTTGGGCAATTTTCTTGAGAATCTTTCCATGGTGATGGCGATTGTCCGCCCAAAACGCATTGTTCGCACCCTTGTTGTTCTATGACCTGCGGCAAAGTAGTAGGACTAACTTTTAATTTTCCGCAAGTATATGGCTCTAATGGATCTAGAGCGATACAAGATATACCTTCTGTTACTGCGGTAATAAATGTATACCCATAATTAACTGGATTTACAGTAGTAGCAGTAGTAATCAAATCAACAGCAGGATTAACAGTAGCTATGTTTTCATCAGAAGAAGACCAAGTAAAATCAGAAACGCAGACGGCATTATTATCATCATCTAAAGCTAAAGCCGAATAATCATGTTCACCCTGACCTTTAATAGTAAAATCTCGTGGTTCAACATTAACTTTGTCTATTAGACAAAAACCGAGTAATTCCTGCGTAGCAGTTGTTTCGGCAAAAGCTTCACAATTCAAATTCAAAGTATTGTCCCATGTGCAGGGACTACTGCCGGTTAAGCCATAAGAAACTCCTTGAGAGGACCTAACTCCTTCTCCGTCATCCCCTACTATAAATTCGGCTTTATATTCAGTACTTATGGTTAATTTGCAATTATCTGGATAAAAAATAGTAATATTGTCTGTCGCAGAATTAGTGGAAACAATCTGACCATTTAAATAACATCTTTCACTCACGCTATCAAATTCGCCATCATCTTCGTAACAATCTCCTTCTTTGGAAACTTTTATATATTCATTATTCAATCTACTTCTGTCCATTGGTTTAGTAAAAGTTAATTTAAAAGTAGTATTCAAACCAGCTCCAGTTCCTCCACTTGCTGTACATGTTTCTACCTCTACTGGCACAGTGGGGCGATCATGACAACATCTGTTTGGGTCTAAAAATCCACATCCAGCGCCTGTACATTGGGCATCATTTTCGCACCCGCAGCAAAGTCCACGTTCATCACCAGTACAGTCCCCTTGTCCTGCCAAACACTCAAGGTCAGTATTATTACAAGAATCTAATATTTCAGCGTCGCAACAACATCTACAATCCTCACAAACTGTTTCTGTTTCTTCTAAACATTGATATGGACTGGAGCAATATAAAAAACCTGTATCACAACCAACGCCACATCCTTCAATACACAAATCTCCAGGATTACCGCCAGTTGGGTCTACATTGAAATTTAATGGATTGCTATAAATATCGTCCTGCCATACTCTTGCATTAAGCAAACCTAATGGCAAATCACCAGGAACTTGAGAAGTAATCTCATAATTTATATTATCCCATCCGCTTCCAGGATAACTAGTAGCTAACCAACTGCCATAATAAACATTATCTTCACTCCCTTGTTCTTGTAAATTACTATTAGAGGTAAGTTTAGTGATAGAATTTGCAACACCATGGTTTGGTTGCAAATTACAAATCCCTACATGCTTATCATCGCCTGAAATGAAAATTATAGGAGGAGTTGAGCTAGCGCTTGAAGCAACAAAAGCGTTCCCGTAAGGCGCTGAAGTAACTTCAATATATCCAAAAGGATCTGTTGTTTCGTCTGGAACCTCAGCAATAATTTGTTCATTTTGCCAAGCAGAACTTGTGCATTGGTCAAAAGGAATAACAGATAATTCTTCGTTAAATCTTACCTTACTATAAGTTGAGTTATAGTTATTAAACCAACAACCCTGAATTGTAACCCAATCCTTATAATATCCTTCTTCTGGGTTAAAACTATTAATTACTGGAGTGCAAATGCCATAATCATCATCACAAATACTTCCAGTACAAACTGCCCCGCCAATTGGATGCTCGCAGTCATCATTTGTATTACAACAATTTACATTTAATAATTCTTTGGTCCATTTTAAAGAATCCGTTTCTTCAACCTTAATCCATGTTGAACCAGCGCCAGTTGCGCTTGCAATATTTTCATAAGTATTCCCAGCTCCTATAGTCGCAATGTCAACATCAGTAGAAGACCAGGCATAAGTATAAGAATCAGGGGTTAAGGCATTACAATTACTTGCCATTGGAGATGCTGTAAATGATTGTGTAGCAGAACAACCTATAATACTTTTATCTTTTGGGGTCAAATCTATACTTGCTACTGGACAAACGTCAGTATCTCTTGTTTTAAAATGCCAGCTATAGTTTTCTACCAATTCAACATTCTCATCGGATTTAACATTAGACAATATATTAATTGTATACCATGTTCCAGTTGTAAGTAGCGAGGATACAGAAAGTCTAACTATTCTTCTAGAAGTTGGATCATAAAATTGAGCAACAGATGGATTGTAGTAAATTTGACTACAATTTCCAACATCGTAAATATCGTCAGTTCCGCAATTCTGAATAGTATAATTATTAATATTTAAAACACCATCTGGACCATTATCCAACATATCTTTAGTGAACTCAATGACCAAATCAATATCAGTACAGGCATCTTCACTATTTTTATATGGACTAGGAGAAGAATAAACTGGAGGAGGATTGCATCCAAACTCTCTTACCTCGGGACGATCAAATATAACATCAAAAGGAATCGGATTACTAACATATCCATTATTATCAACAACCATCACATCTCTACTTCCGGCAGTGCTAAATCCAGTAACCATAACTCCAGTAATTAATTCTGGTGTCCACGGACCATTATAAGGCAAAGGAACTGCAGTTGAATCTTCCATATTAACAACAGCATTAGTAGATGTAGCATAACCAAATTTAATGCCCTCAATATTAAATCTATCTCCAACATATCCCTGATTCGGATTCAATCTCCAAATACAAGGACCTTGAGCTAAAGCATTATCAATAACTGTAAATTGATTTTCAGAAAAATTCTCTATTGATTCTTGATTGTCAGTATAAATAATTTTTACACCCACACCTAAAAAATCAGGAATATCCGCAATTGGATCACCATAAGCATCTGGAATAATTGTGGTAATAGAATTAGAAGTATAACTTTGTACCAAAGCATATTTAATACCATCTTGTTCTGATATTACTGAATCTTGGGTATCATCAAACCACAAGCCCACACCAGAATCAATGGTGGCTGGCCTCTCTGTTGTTCCTTCAAAACAATGACCTGTTATTGTTACGCAAGATTTTCTTGGTCCTTCAGGTGGTGAAATTTGATAAATGACTGGAGCGCAAGCGCAATCTTGCATATTTGTTACATCAAAATCCCAACTTTTGCCCAATGTATTACCATCAATATCCATTACCAAATCTGTATCAAATATTACAGTATAGGATTTATTACTTTTTAACGTGTCATTTAATTCTAATTGAAAAATTTTGAATTGATTGGAAATGTTTGTATCATCCTCGTCAAAAACTTTTATTGAACCATTGCCCGTTGTTAATGTTGCTTCATAGGGGCCTGGATTTAAATCAGAGGCATAAATAGATCCTGCAAATTCTATCGCTGGGTCACCGGGATCAGGATCATTATTAATAACTTCCACATTAACTTCATATTCATACATACTTGTTGCAAAACGAATACCAACTAAAGCATCTGGACATACATTACTTCCCTTGGGCCACCAATCCTGCGCCCCTGGAATATTATTATTGGTTTCAAATTTCCACGATTGACTATCAGTCATAGTGTTGTTGCACATATCGTCAATTCCATCAACCTGAATCTCATACCAAGTAAAAGCATCTAACCATTGGGCATTAGTAACAAAAATTCTAAACCCTTCTGATATAGGGACTATCAACAAATCGTCATTATTATATTCGTCTCCGGGAATACATTCTGCATTTTGATCTGCTATTTTACATAACTGAAAATTATTTACTATCGGATGCCATGTGTTAGGATGGCCTGCAACATAATCTACATGGTTCATGTCAATAATCGTTGCATAATCTATATTTTCATTGAAAATTACATCAATCATTGGCGCCCGAGAAACATTTCTGTCTGGATATAACGGGTCATCAATATCCATTATAGGATAACTTTCGTATACATAAGGTGGAGTTTCATCTGATTCATTGTTTGTACTAAAGTCCCAGTTTACAGTTCCATTACCAATGCAATCATTCGCTGGTATAAATCCCATAGAACAACCCTTTAAGTATCTATTACTATTATCACTAATTGTTCTAGGTATTATTAATTCATATTCACTATCCCCTGTCCAAAAATCTGTTGGGGTAAATAAGATTGATTTTCCTGATGTCTGCCAATCTCCTTCAATAGAATCGCCGATAGAGTCAACAACTTTAAGGGTAGATTGACTTAGGGCAGCTGCAACTGTACTTTCCTTAATGACATGATTAAAAACAGCCCTAATATTGCTACACAAATATACTTCGCCATTGGTGTCAAAATTAGCTTCTCCTCTGGTTAAACGAAAATATTCTTGAGGATAAATATGAGGTTCGCCTCCTCCGCCTTCGTTTTCTCCAGTAACTCCCGTTAATGAAGAAATTATAAAACTCACCATTGCATAAGCACAAATAATAATCAGCAAACCAATAAGGCCTGCTGACAAAAGAGCTCTTGCTTTTTTAATTTTCTCGGGGATTCCGCCAGAAGTCATCCATTGTACTCCAGCTATAATGACGATAATCAGGGCAACTAATCCTAAAATACTTAAAACTATCTTAAAAATTTGACCTAAAATAGTAGGTAAATTTGCCCCTCCTATTTCAGCCGCAGTAGCGGCCTCTCCCATCATTCCATTATCTAAATTTTGAGCTAAAGATGGTATTGTCAAAACAAAAAGTAAAAGAAAAACAAGAAGAGCAATTGGAAAAAATTTGCTTATTTTGGATCGTTGAAAATACATAACTTGATGTTAACAACTATATAATTATAATCGATAATAATTTGAATTCTTTTTTACTTCATTCTCCCTGTCTTTTTCAAAAAATTTATTCTTTCAGTTTTTTTATTGCGTTCTAATGCACTTTTTCTTCTTAAATTTTTACTTTTTGGTTTAACGCGAAATCTTGCTTTTTTGGATTGATTAATAATTCCACTTCGTTTTACTTTTTCTGAAAAACGACGCAAAAAAACATTTAACGCTTCTTTTTGCTTTCTTCTAACCTCAATAGCCATAATAGAATCAATTTAATTATTTAATTTCATCCTCTCAATTATTATATCTAAATCTTCTTGATTGTAAACCTCTATTAAAACTTTAATTTTCTTACCTGATTGACTGATTTTGACTTTAGCGTCAAGAGCTCTAGATAATATTTTTTCCTTTTCTTCCAATTCTGGATTAATTTTATTTTTCTTTCGAACTCTCTTGACATCTATCATTTTAGTAGTCTCTCTAACGGTTAACCCTAACCCTAATATTCTTTTGAGCAATATTTCTTGTTTGACTGGATCGTTAATTGAACAAAGAGTTTTAGCATGTCCTTCAGTAATTTTTTCTTGTTCTATGGCGTCTTGAACAGTTTCTGACAATCTGAGTAGACGTAGGGAATTAGCAATTGTTGCTCGAGCGATACCTAGTCTCTTGGAAATGTTTTCTTGGGTTAAATTAAATTCATCAATCAATCTTTGATAAGCGCGAGACTTTTCCATTGCATTTAAATCTTTTCTTTGAATATTTTCTAATAAAGCAATTTCTAATTTTTTGTTAACATCAATTTGTCTAATTAAAGACGGAACTGTTTTTAATCCTAAAACTTTAGCTGAACGCCAACGCCTTTCTCCAGCTACAACCTCATACTTCCCTTCTTCTTTTTTAATTAAAATTAATGGCTGAATGATGCCGTTGGTACGGATAGAATTAATCAAATCTTCCATGTCTGCGCGAGCGAAATTTTTGCGTGGTTGGTTAGGATTAGGATCAATTTGTTCAACTGGAATCTCATGAACTTGCTCCCCTGTTTGAGAAAGCGCATCTAAGGTAACTTTTTTAATTATTTTTGTTGGTATTAATGATTCCAATCCTCGACCCAAGGGCATATAAACACAAATTAATTTTTAATATCTTTATGATACCACAATTCAAAATTTATATCAATGAGAAAACCATTGCTAATCCTAAAATAAACATTATTAAACCGGTCACTAAATGTAATTTATTTACATTCTGTTCCTTCCAAGAAGAAATATCTCCTACCTTGCTAAACCTCCAATATACCAAGCCTATGATAACTAACATTGGTATTATAAAAATAAAATTATAAAAAATTAAGAAAGGTAAAACTTTCAAAAACTCTAAAGTATATAAAACTCCACCGACTATAATATATGGACCAATTGTGCAAGGCAAAAGAAATAAAGTTACAAAAAGTCCAACCCCGAAAGCTCCCTTAGGAGAAGTAATTCCAGAAATAATTCTTTTCACCTTCGGTCGCATAAACATTGGCATTTCTGTTCCAATACTACCTGGCTTATATTTGATAAAATCTTTAATATTCAATATTCCTAAAATAATTGCTATAACACCCAAGGCCTTGTATAACCACAATCTGATCGCGCTTAATCCTTGCATCACTTGAAAAAATTTAACAATAAGCAAGCCATAAATTAAATACATTACAAATACCGCTAAAACAAAAGCTAAGCCAGCAAAGATAATATTTTTTCTCTTTCCTGGGTTATACGCTAAAATCGCAGTTAACATTAAAATTAAAACAGCTAAAGCGCAAGGGTTTATGGCATCTACGATTGCTAATGACAAAATCTTGGCAATAGTAAATTTAGGTTGAGAGCCTTCTGGAGAAGTTAATAATGTTTCTTCTTCTTTATTTTCATTATCAATCAAACCATTCCATTGAAATATCCAATCCCCTATTTTTAAAGCATTATCAAATTCAATATTTTGACCTGACAAAGCAACTTTCAATGGAGCTATTATTTCATATTCAATTCCTTTCAAATTTTCCTCTACATTATTTGCTTTCAATAACTTTTTGAACAATTGATCACTTTCTGTTTTTGATAATAATGATTCGTTTGAAGTTTTATCTTTGATCAAAATCTTTCCTTGTTGCCAAATTTTTGGAAATCCATGCAAATCATTTATATTAGTCTCGCAGAAACAAGATATTGATCCATCTGAGCAAGCCAAATGATTAGTTTTTTTCTCTTCAATGACTTTTCTAATATTCTTTAAAATAGGATTATCGCCAGCGAGTCTATCGTCTTCTCCAAAAATCAATACCGGAATTCCCAATCCAGAATTATATTCTTCATCATATTGATACAAAAGAGAAGCATTTCCTTTATTTTGATAAATTTCATACTCTAATATCACTAAATTAGGATATTCAGACGGTAATTGCATTAAAACAATTGGATCTGCTTTGGCGCAGTGAGCGCAACCTACTCCAGTAAAATATACCACACAAAAATCATGATCTTCTTCAATTTCTTGAGCCCGACTGAATTGTGGAATCAAAAACAAAGTAATTAAAAAGAAAATTATAATAAATATTTTTTTTTGGTTCATAATTAAATTACTTTACTTTATATATAATGTTTTATTTAATTTCAAGGTTCTGCGAACGCAGCGAGCAGGTTCTTACTATGAACATAGCGAATAGCAAGGTTCTGCGAACGCAGCGAGCAGGTTCTTACTATGAACATAGCGAATAGCAAGGTTCTGCGAACGCAGCGAGCAGGTTCTTACTATGAACATAGCGAATAGCAAGGTTCTGCGAACGCAGCGAGCAGGTTCTTACTATGAACATAGCGAATAGCAAGGTTCTGCGAACGCAGCGAGCAGGTTCTTACTATGAACATAGCGAATAGCAAGGTTCTGCGAACGCAGCGAGCAGGTTCTTATAAGATTTAATTCAATATTCGAAAATTAACTGATCTCCTATTTTTAAACCAATTTCTTTAACTAATCCTTTATTAATTTCTAAAACATATTGGGCTTTTGCTGTTGGTTTAATAGCAATACACTCTGAACCATTGCAAGGTTGATTACTGGGGTTAATAAAAACCACTTTTTTGTCTGCACTCAACCAAATCATGTCCAACGGAAATGAAACATTTTTCATCCAAAAACTATATATCTTTTCTGATTTAAAAACAAAAAGCATGCCTTGATTATTTTCTATTTTTTCTCTAAACATTAAACCTTTTGCCCTTTGAGCTATAGTTCGAGCTATTTCAATTTCAAAACAATAATCCTTAAAACATACTTGACCTTGTTTTTTCTTCTGAAAAGAATTTAAAAATAAGATTAAAGTTATAATCAAAAACAAAACTAAAATTAAAACTAAAATTTTCTGCATATACTCTGCCTACTCCAGAGTCGGACCCTGAAGTGATTTATTGTTAAGGGTTAAAAATTCTTTAGCCAAACGACGGAAAGCGCGGGCTCCCTTAGAGTGAGGAGCATACTCTAATATAGTTTTGCCATAACTGGGAGCTTCAGCTAAACGGACATTTCTCGGGATAACTGTTCTAAAAATAGGATAAGGAAAATGACGGTATAATTCCTGCCAAACTTCTAGAGAAAGTTTACTTCGGCCATCATACATAGTAACAAGAGCTCCCAATATTTTTAAATTTGGTTGCAAATTGTTTTTAACTAAATCAATTGTTTTACAAAGCTGTCCCAATCCTTCTAAAGCAAAATATTCAGCTTGAACTGGAATTAAAACTTGATCAGCCGCAACCAAACTATTAATAGTTATCAGACTCAAAGAAGGAGCAGTGTCAATAAGAATGAAATCCATATCAGGGTTATCACCCTCAATAAAAGAATTGATAACACGCGACAATATAGATTCTCTATTTTCTATATCAATTATTTCGATATCTGCCCCAGCCAAATTTTCACTAGAAGAAGAAAGCCAAAAATTACCACGAACGGCAATCATGCTGTCGCCCAACAAAACCTTTTTACTCAAAACCTCATAAATCCCTTGTTGATTACCAACAACTCCTAAACCAGAAGTAGCATTAGCTTGTGGATCTAAATCAATAAGCAAAATTTTCTTGCCTAATCGGGACAAATAAGCAGCTAAATTAATAGCCACGCTGGTTTTTCCAGTCCCTCCCTTACGATTGCAAATTGTAATAACTACAGGTTTCATAATATTAAGTTTAACAAATTATCATAAATCCGCAAGGAAATAAAAAAAGCTCTGTCTAAAATAAAGAAACAGAACAACGTTAACTTCTAAAAATTAATATTAGGTTAAAATTTCTAATAAAGCTGGGCCTAAAATTAATAAACCGCCCAGAAGAGCTCCGAAAGAAACCACCAAAACTGCGGCTGCAGAAAGATCTTTAATGCGTTTAATTTTGGGATGAAATCCTAAATGAGAAAAATCTAAAATTCTTTCAATCTGGGAATTAATCAATTCCATTCCTAAAACAGAAGTTATAAATAATACTAAAATAACTTTTTCTGTGCTACTCAAAGGTAGAAGGAACATCAAAATAAGGACAATCAATCCTATTATAATTTGAAATTTAAATGTTTCCTCTTCTTGAACAGCAATTTTTAAACCATTAAAAGCGGATTTAAAACTGTTTCCTAATTTTTTAAAAAAAATCATATATTTACCACTATTCTTTATGTATTTTACACAAATAGGCTTATTTGTCAAAATTACTAAGAACTCTGGTACTGTCCATATTGAAACTTATCATCTAATTTTATTTTTTTTGCAAATAAAAAAGTTTAGAAGCTCAGCCTCTTAACTTTTTTTATGTTAGTCTACGATAATTTTTATGGCTTTGCCATTTACTAAAGCATCTGTGATTTTTTGATAAGCAGATGTCAAAATCCTTTGAAAAGTACTTTGAGAAGTATTCATCTGTTTCGCGCATTCAATCTGATCCATGTTCTTTATGTTCTTAAGCCTTAAAGCTTCAACCTCCTCTGATTCCAATTCAATCATCTTTAATGATCTCATTGGAATGCCTTGTGGCTTAAAGTATGTAACATTTGGGTTAAATCGCACTCGGCGACATAATCTTGGTCTAGGCATACTATTCTCTTTTTAAATTTATATTACAATTAGGGCACTTTAAAGTAAAACATGGAGTTCCTTTTTCATGCTTAATTTTATATCCACATTCAGGACATTCGCAATACCCTGTCGGACCCTTACCCTGAGCTTCTAAAATCGAATCCTTAAATTTTCCTTTTCTTTGCCAGCCAAATCCCTTACTTAACGACATTCCTAAAAAATTTTCTTGCGGATTAAAATAACTGCTTGAAATATCATGACTCTCTATTTGAATAGCAACATACTCAAGTAGTTCAATTTTATCAATTAATTGACTTCTTAAACTGTTAGATATTTTTGTTGCTTCTTCTACACTTGTTTCATTAGATAATTGAATTTTTAAATTCGCAGTTATCGCTGAACCTTTCTTTTGTGTTTTTAAATCCGAAATTTCTATTTTTTCTTTTGCCACAATATTTTTTATCTTACTTTCAATTTCTTCGCCAGCTGAAACATCTAATAAGGAATTCGTTGCCTCTTTGCCTAATTCAAAGGATTCTTTCATAATATATAATCCAATCAATAATGCCAAAAATGAATCAACATAAATCCAATATTTAGACAAAATTAAACCAACAAAAACCGCTACTGATGCCCAGACATCTACTTTATCATGAACTCCATCTGAAATAAGGCTTATTGAATTTTCCTTCTTGCCATAATGCATTTTCAAACGAGACATAATCTCATTTGCTATAGCTGAAATGGCCATAATACCTAATGCCAAATAACTTAATTTTATTACCGAAGGCGATAAAAATCCTTTATATGCCTCATAAAGAATCTTCGAGCCAGTTAAAAACAAAATTATTGTTATAATAAGTCCCGAAAGAACCTCAAACTTGTAATGACCATACGGATGATTTTTATCAACTGGTTTTTTGGCTATTTTAATACCAATCAGACTTATCGCGGAAGATAAAACATCAACTGACGAATGAATTCCTTCTGCAAAAATTGATACCGATTTTGTCCAAAGGCCAATCAAAATTTTTCCTATGGCTAGGAATAAATTATTAAATATCGATATTGTGGCTATTTTTTCTTTCATATATTTTTAAATCTTAAGAAGTAATTCATTGAAAATGGTCCTTATCTCCTCTTTAGCCTTTAGGTCGGTTTCCATGATTGGATTAAAGCCAGCAACAGCTTTAAAAATATTTTGATCATAGGAAATATCACCCAATTTTCTCCCCTCAGACCATCTATTAATTTTGTTACTTAACTCCTTATTAATATCTTTCTTATTAATGATCAAACCCCATGGTAATTTAAAATAATTAACTACTTTTAAAACTTTCTTTAAATCAGAAAATGCCGAAGGTGTTGGTTCAGTTACTAAAACCACGAAATCAACTCCCTGCAAAGAAGCGATAACGGGGCAACCAGTGCCCGGAGAAGAATCTATCAGCATTATTTCATAATCACATTCTTCAGCCATTTCTTTCATTTTAGAAACTATTTTGCCAGAACCTGTCTCTCCTGGTATAAGCTCACCAGATATCAAAGAAAAGCCATATTTTGTTTTTTTTGTGTTTATCCTACCACCATAAACTGGCTTAAGTTTAATAACTTTTTGAGGACAAACAATTTCACAAGCTCCACATCCCTCGCAAACAAAAGAATTTAAATGAGGTTTACCTGAAATCATTTTTATAGCATGGAATTGGCAATTATCAGCGCATTCACCACAACCATTACATTTATTTAAATCAAAAATCGGTTTAGATGAAACACTAATTTTTTCTATTTTATCCCATTTACCAATTTCTCCTAACCAAATGGCTAAATTAGGGGCATCAACATCAGCGTCCAGAGCTACAACTTTATGATCTTTACTAAATAAAATAGATAATGACGAGCTGAGCATGCTTTTGCCAACCCCACCCTTGCCTGAGACAATCGCTATTTTAAATCTTTTTTTCATAGTAATTTTAAAAATTAAATTATTCTGTAAACTTAAATCTGAAAATTGCATTCAAAGTTCAAAAGCTGCCCATTAGAATAAGCCTTAGCTAATTTATCCGAATAAGGAATAATGCTAATTATTCGCGTCTTGTATTCATCTGCAACTTTTTCAACAATCCCTTTGTCTCCTAGATCTGCCTGGTTTAATACTATTTTTACTTGGATTTCTAATTTTTGTAACAAGTCTAATATTAATTTTAGGTCATAGGCGCCCATTGGTGTTGGCTCTGTCACAGCATAAGCAAAATCTACATCCATTAATGCTTGGATTACAGGACAATGCATACCAGCAGCGGTATCAAATAGAACTATATCGATATCTTCTTTTTCAGCAAGTTTTAAAGCAAATTCTTTTACTTGAGCTACAGCTGGTCCCGTTTCTTCTAACCCCGGATTAGTTTGACCAGTAATTAACCAAAAATTTTCTTTGAAATGATTAACAAAAATTTTCCCTGTTTTTACTTTTTGGGGTTTTATGGCGTTATATGGACAAACTAACCAACAAACTCCGCAGCCAGAACAAAGTTCCGGCAAAAATATTGGATATTTACCTGGCGCTTGGAATATGGCATTATCCTTACACGATTTAACGCATAAACCGCATTTCCGACACTTTCTTCTATCTATTTTAGGAAATTTAGTATAAACAAACTCTGCCACTCCTTTAAGTTTTTGATTTAATAATAAATAATCATTCGGGCATTCTACGTCAACATCAACTAAAGCCACTCTATGACCTTGTTTGATTAATTTATTAGCTAATAAAACAGAAAAAGTAGACTTACCTGTTCCACCCTTGCCACCAGTAATAGCAATCTTTTTTATTTTCTCTTTTTCCATTAAATTCTATTTATAATGAGATGAAGATGGCTTAACTAGTTCCTCAAGCTTCCCTTCATTCAAAAACTCTAATGCTTCTTTTATTGACATAGAAGAGGAGGTAGTATAACACTTAACACCAACCTGTGATAAAACAAGATAAGCGTTTGGTCCAAAATTTCCAGAAATAGCAACATCTATCTTTTTGTCAGCTATAATTTGAGCAGCTGTAACGCCAGCTCCGTGTTGAGCGTGAGTTCCTATATTCTCGATAACTTCGAATTCTTCTTTGTTTTCAGAATCTATAATCAAAAAATAAGCGCATCTTCCGAATCGAGGGTCAACGGAAGAAGAAAGATTTTTGCCAGTTGATGAAATACAAATTTTCATTTTATTTATAATTTAAAATTTATTATCAAAACTAATATATTATAGGTTACATCTTTATTGAATTTCTCTCTCTAATTCTGTTTTGAGTGCTTGTTTGGGGCGCAAACCAATAAATTCTTTAATGACCTTTCCGTCTTTAAAAAGTTTCATATTAGGAATACTACGAACCTCATATTGTATAGCCAATTGCTGATGACTAGAAATTTCAGTATTAATCTTAACAACTTTTATTCTACCATCTAATTCTTTTGACAATTCATCTAATATCGGAGACATCATCAAACAGGGCTGACACCACGGAGCCCAGAAATCTACCAAAACCGGAATATCAGATTGTAAAACTTCTTCATCAAAATTTTGATCTGTTAATTCAATAATTTTAGACATAAATTTAGATTTATTTATTTTTTGTTAATTAATTTTATGTCAAATATTGCCCTATATCAATAGATAAATAGAGCAATATTTACATCCTTCTTATTTATTCTTTAATTCATCCAAGCGTTCTTTAATTCCTTTCATTTCATTTTCTAGCATTTCTTTTTCTTCCTGCAAAGATTCTTTTTCTTCTGATTTGGTCCAGAATCGGCGAAAGCTAAATCCTTGATTAAATTTTCTTCCGCAGCCTTGGCCAGCGCCACAAGGACCTCTCCCCCAACCTGTTCCAGGACCCATTCCAACAGGACCATTTCCATCTTGTTTTGGCATATATTTATTGGTTAAAAAGTTAGACTTGTTGCATAATAAATTACGTAGCGAAATTTTCAGATTTTGTGGCAAATTTTTAAAACAATTTTTGAGGTTTAGCATTAGCTAAGCTGAAAAAAAATTTTGGGAATTTGACCAAAATATGTAAATTGCAGTAGTAAAATTATTGTGCAATAGGTCTGTTAATTAAAAGTATATCGACTATATTATAAGAACCTGCTTCACCTTGCTGAACAAGGCTTCGCAGAACCTTGAAATTAAGATTCTACTATATAAATTCAGGTATCTTAATTATGATTATATACCCATAACTATCTCAAGTCAACAAAAAGTTATCCCCAATTAGTAAGACCCGCCATAATATGGCGGGCTGTTATCTTATTGTAAAATTGTGCATTCTCTATAGAATGAAAAACTTTATTTTCACCCAAGCCGAATATTCGTTACTGTTTGTTCTACCAATAAAAGAACAAACCTTATTTAAGATAATAGCATAATTTCACCTTTCTATCAAATCAAAAAGTTGAGAAACTAAATCTCCCAACTTTTTCTAAATCCACTATAAAACTTTATTAAAAGAAATCATTCTCTTTTAGCAAAGGAAACTTAACTATAAATTTCACTCCCTTTTCTGTATTCTCAGCCTTAACCTCTCCTCCGCTTGAGTTAATGTTCTCCCTAACTAAAGCAAGTCCTAACCCAGTATTTCCTGTTTCTTTGTTCTTGAAACCTTTTTCAAATATTTTCTCTTCAGTTCCCTCTTCAAATTGACTTCCATTGTTTTCAATTTCAAAGATAACATATTCATAATCTTCATCACTAATATTTATATCTATCTGAGTCGCTTTACCGTGTCGAACGGCATTAGCTATTATGTTATCAAAAATTGAATACAATGAACCATTCATCTTAATTAAACATTTTGCACGGGAACTATTATTTATCTTAATCTTTGAATCGCTATAGGTATCTTTTATGTCTTCCGCTACTTCTGCCACATTATGCAAAATTGCCTCTCCTGATATCACAGCTTCACCCATCTTATTGGCTTCTTTAATCAACATTTCTATCTTTTGAATGTCTCTTTCAGCTTCTATGATCAAAGATTTTTTTTCATCAGAATTGACTTTCGTCGAAAGACAGATGTAAGAAACTAAAGCCGCAAGTTTATTTATTATATCATGACGAAATATAGAAAGAATAATTTTCAAAGAATTTTCTGTTTCTCTCAATTTTGAATGTTCTTCTCTAGAATCTTTATCTTTTTCTAATGTATTAGAATCTTCCTCTAATGATATTTCTTTAGTTCCTCTAATCGTTTCAATTTCAGTCCTTATTTTTTCTCCCAAAATATCAGGTCCTAGGGCTTCTTCTTTTTTGTTTTCTTTTAAAAAATTTTCTTTGAACAATTCAATAACTCCTAAGGTTTCTTTTTCAATCTTGTTGATAATGGCTTCTGTAGAATCAGGTTTTTGCTGTTCAGGTTCGCAACCACCATTAGTTCCTTCGGAAGGATTATTTCGACTATTTTCTCCCAATTCAGATTTGTTCTTCTTTCCAAAAATGCTCATATTCAAATTTCTTAATCGATTAATATTCTAAAATTCTTAATTCTACTTGATTATCTTTAACCCCCAACAATCCCCTACCTCCAATTGGAAAAGTAATTATGGGATTAGTGTGTCCAAAATTTACATTGGAAATGATTGGTATATTAACTAATTCTTTCTTAGAACTAATAATATATTTCAGTTTCTCAATATTTATGTCCACTTTTTTCTGAAATTTACCAATGACAATACCTTTCACTTTATTAAAATTTGGCTGATGAGTCAATGATTGTAAATTCCGATCAAAATTTATACTAAAGAGTTTCCCGGCCATATCGTCATCTTCTATAAATAAAATTGAATCAGTTAAGTCAGGCATAAACCCTGTACCCTGAAGCAAATTAAAAGTACACAAATTGCCACCTAAAATTCTTCCCTCAGCTTTTCCTTCATTAAGGATAACAAAACCTTCATTCTTGATTAAATCCCTTTTTTCTTGATCCATGTACCAAGCATCATCACTCCATGTTGAAGATGGCTTAACTTCGAACGGCCCCCTCTGAATTAAACATTTCTGAAAATATTCCAAATTATATTCAAATTCCTTTTTCATTGCCCATGTTGAAAAATGAGGACCATAATATGTCACTAATCCTGTCTTGGTAGTTATAGCGTTTAAAAGAGCTGTTATATCTGAATATCCACATAAAATTTTAGGATTATCTCTGATCAAATCATAATCCAAATAGGAAAGAATTTGATTAGAATTAAATCCACCAATAACAGTAAGAATTGCTTTTACTTTTTTATCATTGAAAGCTTGATGGATGTCTTCCACTCTTGATTCTATAGAAGAAGACATAAACATATCTGACTCTTCGCAATGTTTTGAAAAACTAACCTTAAAACCTTGCTCTTCTAGTTTTTCTTTAGCCAAGGTAATATTTTCTTTGGACAACAAAGACATACTCCTGGCTGGAGCTATAACCCTTATCTCATCTCCTGATTTTAATTTACTTGGAATAATCATATATTAAAACTTATATTTCTATTATCTCATATTTCAGAAAGAATGACAATTAAATTATTATTAAAAAATAAATACTGAATAATTTAGTTGACAAAAAAATTGCCATCTGTTATAGTTATTTTGTTAGATGTTTTAATATCTAACACTGCTTAGTAAGTGTAGGAATAGAGTCGAATTTCTATCTATTACTACAGATTAAATCATAATAATTTCAATTTATGGAAGGAACCATCAAAAAGTTGACTGACAAAAACTTCGGTTTTA
>Ga0208904_1000691_pt1 | contig 26062 bp, 20 predicted proteins | sample AntAceMetag02UKB_FD_184774 | JGI IMG/M metagenome (GOLD analysis project Ga0208904, IMG submission 184774) | Saline lake microbial communities from Ace Lake, Antarctica - Antarctic Ace Lake Metagenome 02UKB (SPAdes) (version 2) | ecosystem: Environmental > Aquatic > Non-marine Saline and...
TGGAGCAAAAGGTGGACATTGGAAAATTATTAAAAAATTAAAATAATGTTAACCCGCTAAGGTTAACATTAAATATATATTATGAAGTTTAATAGATTTAAGAAGAAAATTAAAAAGACGATGCAAAGAATAGGGCTGATTAAAAAGTTCAGTTTTTCAAGCTTTATAAAAAAGAAGCTCACCTCTGCCCAGGTCCGACCTGGGCAAGAAAAGAAACATAAGAAGTGGATAAAAAAAAGGCCAATTTTTGTTGGCTTTGTCTTGGTTTTGGTTGTGGTTAGTGCATATTTTTTATTCTTTTTTTCTTCAGAAGTATTGGCTGAATGGTGGGACACAAATTGGCACTACAGAAAAGCGATTACGATTACTAATAGTGGTTCAGCGCAGACAGATTTTCAGGTTAAAGTTTTGGCAAATTATGATATGTCTACTGACGTTACCAATGGCAAAGTCCAGGCGGATTTTGATGATTTGAGATTTACAGACATCAATGGCAACGCTTTAGATTATTGGATAGAAGATGACACCGCTGCATCTTTAGATGTCTGGGTTAAAATTGATTCTATTCCAACAAATACATCAATTGTTTATATGTATTATGGGAATCCAAATGTTAGTGCGGTTCAATGTGGAGATGATACTTTTGAGTTTTTTGATGATTTTTCAGGCACTAGTTTGTCTAATTATGATCAAGTAGGAAGTGATATCTGGGGGATTACTAGTGGTTATGCCCATGACCAGACCAGTGTTAATGTCCCTGGAGCTCGATTATTAGTAAAGAGTACGGTTTATCAAGCAAATGATAATTTTATGATAAAAGTTCGAGCCAGGCAGAATGATAATGATGGAGCCGGAGTAGTATTTAGATCTTCAGGTGGTTCCTATTATACCTGTAATCATATTACTGAAGGAAGTGGTAGATTGATTATTTCTAAAGATGGTGGTGGTTATCATACTGGCACTAGCCTTAATTATACTAGTTATGCCTTTGTTCAAACTACATTTTATACAGTAGAAGCGCGTGTATCGGGAACTTCAATTAGTTGTGTGGCTAACGGAAGCGCTGGTAATGTTACGGTCAACACTACTGATTCATCTTATTCAACTGGGCAAATGGGTTTATTTGCCGAATACCTTGATCCATACGGAGAATTTGACTGGCTTATAATCGGCAAGAGCGCTACTGCAATACCTACTGCCACCCCACAATCCGAAGAAAAAGGGCCGGGGCCGGTGGGGTATTGGAGTTTTGATGAAGGGTATGGAACGACAGCGCAAGATAGGACTTCCAATAATAATGATGGGACAATCACTGGCGCTACTTGGCAGACAGAAGATATGTGTGTGAGCGGGAAGTGTTTGTATTTTGATGGGAGCGATGATGATATAAGCGTCACTGATTCGTCTTCTCTTTATTTAAGCGATGGTTTTACATTATCTCTCTGGATGAAATCATCTGATACTAGCTCCTCTCTTTTAAACAAAGACAATAATGAATGGAGTTTGTATCTTGGATCAGATAGGTTATATATTCATTTAAGAGATGATGATACTACTGGATATATTGGGAGATATTTAAATAATATTACCTCTTTGATTCTGGACGATTCTTGGCATTTAGTGACTTGTACTTGGAATGGGACCACATCTTCTTCGGGCGTGACAGTATTTATAGATGGATTAGAAAAAGTAACAGCGAATTATCAAAGTGGCACATTCACAGCATTAAGAAATCTCAATACATCTCTTGATATTGGGACTAATTTTAACGGCTTTATAGATGAACCTAAGGTTTATGACTACGCCCGTACAGTGGCGCAAATAAAGGCGGATTATAATTCTGGAAAAGCGGGATTATCTTCGGACAAGGGTTCGGCTGTGTCCCTGGGAGGTCCGACCTCGCAAGGAGGTCAGACCTCATTAAGCGATGGTTTAGTTGGTTATTGGAAGATGGATGAAAGCTCTTGGAGTGGGGTTGCTGATGAAGTTATTGATGCTTCCGGAAACGGAAATCATGGAGTTCGTAGTGGTGGTGCTACTACTACTTCTACTGCTAAATATGGTATGGCTGGAGGATTTGATGGGACAGGAGATTATGTCGTTGTAGGGTCTGATGATAGCTTAGATATTACTGGTAATATAACATTTGGTGGTTGGATGAGATTTAATTCACTTGTTGATTTTGCAGGGTTAATAAGAATGACTAATACATATATTAGAAGAGAAAATGGTGGAACATTTAGATATATTTTTACTGGTTTAACGGATGGTAGTATTTTTAGTACTACTAGTCCGGTAGTTGACACATGGTATCATGTTATTGGAACTTATGATGGGGCTCAAATTTGTGCTTATGTCAATGGAGCTCAGGAAGCATGTGAAGCGTCAACTGGAACTCTGGATGGTCTTGGTGGAGATATAGATATTGGTAGGTTTTCTGACAATTATCATAATGGATCCATCGACGAAGTGCGGATTTACAATCGCGCGCTATCTAGCCGCGAAGTTAAGGCGCTTTATGAATGGGCTCCCGGGCCGGTGGGGTATTGGAAGATGGATGAAAAAGTTTCAGGCAATAGTAAAACACTGTATGATATTTCTGGAAACGAAAATAATGGTACCACTTATTATGGTGCTAATACTACAGGCATGGATTGCACTAAACTCGGCAAATATGGTGGTGGGTGTGAGTTTGATGGAGTGGATGATTATGTCTACTCAGAACATGATATTGGTACATTGTCGACTTTTACGGTTTCTGCTTGGATAAAATTTAATGAAGAAACAGGATATAAAACAATTTTAAATAAAGGAATTAGCAACGCAGGCAATATTCATTTTTTATTAAATGACGGCACTTCTACTAATAAACCCTTAATAATATATGTAGATAATCAGTACATTTTAACAAGTGAAACTTTATTGAGTGGGCAACTGTATTTTGTAACAGCCACTTATGATGGCACATATATTAGATTATATATAGATGGAGTTTTAAAAAAAGAAGGTCCTGCATCTCATCAAGTTGCGCCCACGGAGTATATAAATATTGGCAGAAGAGGCGATGGTCATGTTACGAGTTTTTTTAACGGTATTATTGATGACGTCCGGATTTACAACTACGCTCGAACACAAAAGCAAATTTTAGAAGATATGCTTGCCGGTCGTCCGGCATCCAAAAGCCCTGTTGGATATTGGAAATTTGATGAAGGAGCAGACAATACTTGTTCAGGTGGTGTAAACGACGCTTGTGATTCTTCGGGATACGGAAACGACGGCTCCAATATTGGTGCGGATTGGACGAATGAAGGGAAATTTGGAAAAGCATTGAGTTTTAATGGGAGTAGTGATTATGTTGATCATTCTAACATTTCATTTGACAAGGATGAATCATGGAGTTTTTCTGTGTGGCAGTATAAACCAACTGGATCTGGGACGGGATGGCAAGGATTTATAGGATATGACATTTCTGTTAGTTATGGAGGATATTGGCTGTTACATCCCAAAGTAATGTGGTATCAAGATTATTATGATCCTGGCACAGGTTATGAATATTATGGATATCATAATTCGAACATAGAATTAGGCGATGAAATTCCCTATGACGAATGGTATAATTTAACAGTTACTTATAATGGTGATGATTATAATATTAAGGTTTATGTTAACGGTAAATTTTTAGAGTCTGATATTTCAACATGGAGTCCCAGGCTTTCGCGATTTACATTTAAGGAGATTGGCAGAGGAGATATGAGTAGGTATTTCAATGGCAAAATAGATGAAGTTAAGGTTTATAACTATGCATTAACTGAAGAGGAAATTAAGCAGGAATATAATCAAGGGAAGGTAAGCGTGATGGGTGTTGTGGGCGGTGATGGATCAGGTTCAACCTCATCAGCCGGTACAGCTGAGTATTGTGTTCCAGGCAGTTCTGATTCTTGTGCTCCGCCAGTTGCTGAATGGAATTTTGATGAGAAGACTGGGGATTACGCTTATGATACAAGCGGAAATGGAAATACTGGAACACTGACAAATATGGAAGTGGTTGATTGGAAATCCGCTGGGGATTGCCATTCTGGCGCATGTTTGGATTTTGACGGAGAGAGTGAATATGTGAATGGCGGAACTGATTCGAGCTTGGATTTTGGAACAGGCGACGCTACGATAGAGACATGGTTCAAGATTTCAACTGACGGAGGAGCTCTTGTTACAAAAAGAGCAGGTTCTGGATTTCAGATTTATGTACTGAGTAATAAATTTTATGCGGATGGAGCAGGGACTGCTGGGGTTTATTCTGTAAGCAATCTGAATGATGACACTTGGCATCATGGTGCCGCTGTTTATGATAGGTCAGGTGCCTTATTACGTTTGTATGTTGATGGGGTTGCTGACAATACTGTTGCTTTAGGCTCTACTAGCTTGACTGATGCCGCTAACTTAAATATTGGCAGAAAATTACTTGGTGGTGCTGGTGATTATTTTAACGGCAAAATTGACCAGGTGCGGATTTATAATTATGCCAGGACTCCGACTCAAATTGCTTGGGATTACAATAAAGGCAAGCCGGTAGCGCATTGGAGATTTGATGAAGGACAGGGAACAACCTTATATGATGAGTCGGATAATGATAATGACGGCACATTGAGTCTTGGCTCTCTGGGACAAACTTCTGCGGGTTCAGTAAAAGTTAATGCCAATACGGCCTGGTATAACGGCCGTGAAGGCAAACAAAATTATTCTTTGAATTTTGACGGGAGTGATGATTATGTAGATTGTGGAAATATTGGTTTAGGAGATTCTGTGTCTGCTTTTTCTGTGTCTTTTTGGATGAAAGGGATAGACGGTGGACCATTTTCTTTTGGAATTGTTGGCAGTACGGCTAATTATTTACTCTTATGGCATCCGTCGAATCTTATGAAGTTGGAAGTTCGTGGAACAACTGGATCTGATAATATCTATTCAACAACAAATCCATTTGACAATGAATGGCATCATATAACGTTTACTAAATCAGGGACTTCGGGCATTATTTATATTGACGGAGCTTCTGATGCGACTGGAGTAGTTGATGGCGTGTATAATTTAAATATAGATACTTTAATTGGACGTTACGGTGGCACTAGTGAATTTTTCGATGGCCAAATTGATGAAGTGAAGATTTTTAATTATGCACTTTCCCCGTTACAAATTAAGACGGAATATAATATGGGTGCTGCTCGCCTAGGCACAGGCAACTAATGCAAAAGTATGAAAAGTGTAGGAGCTAAGCTCCTACAGTTATATATTATTTTTATGAGAAAAGAGTCATTTGCAACAGGAGACTTTATTCATGTATTCAATAGGGGCAATCGTAAAATGCCGATTATTCATAACGATACAGATAAATGGCGTTTTTTAAAAATTTTGCGATTTTTGAATGATCAATATTCTTTATCAAATATTTTTCGCGAGATAGATATTTTAGTAAAGAATGGAAAGTGTCGTCAGTTTGAAAGACCCAATGCGTGGCCACAACATAAACCATTGGTAAAAATTTTGTCTTTTTGTTTAATGCCAAACCATTATCACTTACTCTTAAAAGAGATTATAGATGGGGGCGTTAGCAGGTTTATGCATAAACTTTCCACTAGCTTTACAAATTATAGCAACATTAAATATAATGAAGTTGGAAGCGTGTTTCAGGGAAGTTATAAAGCAAAACTTATTAAAACAGAAAGGTATCTTCAATATGTTGATGTTTATATTCAAGTTTTTAATCCATTTGAGCTTTACGCAGGAGGATCAGAAAAAGCGACAAAAGAATTTGACAAAGCCTTTGATTTTACTTTAGAGTATCCATTTTGCAGCTTGGGAGAAAGTTTTTGCAAAAGAAAACTAAATATTATTGATCGTGATATTTTGAGCGATGGTTTCGAAGAATTACAAGGATACAAAGATCTCGCGCGTGAATTGATAATATATCATAATATTCGTAAAACCTTAAAAGAATATACCTTTGATTAAATTTAAAGTTAAGGGACATACGGAACCGTAGGAGCTTAACTCCTACAGTTGTACGGGACAGGAGAATAGTTGGGTAATTGGGTACTTAGGGATTAGGTAATCGGGATTTTATGATGTAAACATTAGACGTTTCCCCGTCGCTACGCGCTCCTCCTTAACGACTGACGTTTTAATAAAAACAAAAAATCCGTCAAAATGACGAATTTCGATGTCTCTTGTGTAATTTAATGCTGACCCCAGAGGTCCGCATTTTGCTGACTTAGAGTAAAGGCTAAGGCATAATTAGAGTGTTGGCGATTAGATCATTATTCTCGTCGTAAATAAAGATATTGAGAGGAACATTCAAACATTCTTCTGGCAAGAGGAATGTGTTTTCATTTTCATTTATTTGTTGATCCAAGCAGATATATGGTTTTTCTTTTAGTGCACGATATTTGGAAGGGATGACTAATATTTTAATGTCAACGTCAGACGTTTTATTGATGCTGATCCCAGAGGAGCGCGTTCCGCCCACCACTGGAGTCTCTTTCACGACGACTGACGTTTTGATTCTGCTCACCACTGGGGTCTCTTTGATTTCTAAATTTTGTCCAATAATTTGGGCGGATAATTCCTTGTTTCTTAATTCTTGATAATGAAAAGCAAATGTTTTTCTAAACTCATTTACAATATTTTTATTATCAGTAATTATAATATCTTCATCATTTTTGAAAGCTGCCTGATTACTCCAATTGTTAGTGCCAAAAACTACTATTTGGCCATCAACAATTAATGTATGGTGATGAATGAAAGAGTTAAAAGTTTCTCCGAATTCTTTGGGGATTTTGTCTTTTAAATCAATTGTGTGCCAAACATCGTTGATTATTTCTAAGTTATCTAAATGATATTTATTTTTTTGAGACATTAAGTAAGGGAAAATAGAATTTTGTTCCCAAAAATTAAAATCTTCAGTAATTATTTTTATATTTATCCCTTGTTTAGCTTTTTCAATGATTGCTTGGGAGATATTTTTGTCAGTGGCTTGCCAGATAATTATTTCAACATTTTCTTCAGCGCTTTCAATTAAATCAATAATCCTTTGATTAATGGTATTACTTTGAAACCCAGGACTAAACCAGACATCTAAAAAACAATCATTGTAGATAATATTTTTGAGCCAAGGTTTGTATTCTTTGTTTCTTAATTTTTTGGTGCCATTGATATTTTGTTTCAGTAAATCAAATTCAAATCCGTAGGCTTCAATAATATCTGTATCAGTGGTGACGAACAAGAAACTAGGATCAAAAGATTCTTGTAGAGTGGTCCAATTCAAAGAGCCAGTGATGAGTTTTTGTTGAGACGTATTTCGGTCGACAATGATAAATTTATGATGCATATTTGGATTTGACTCTTTTGTACTTTTTCCAGCATCAATCCTTTGAATGCCATTAGGAATATCTATAAAAACAGCATCATGTTGTTCACTTTTATCAATATCTAATATTAGGGTTATCTCAATTCCTTTTTTGTCTGCTTCATATATTTTATCGCGTATAGTTTCTAAATTAAATGAATACATAGCTATTTCAATACTCTCCTCAGCTTCTTCTATAGCTTGACTGATAGTTTGGAGAAATTGGTTTCTTTGGAATTCGTTATTAAAATAGACCATTCCTTCCATATTTCTATTAATTGCTGTTTCTTGAGCAGGTATATAATCGGGAAGTTTGGTTCCCCAGAGATGAAGGGAAGTTAATTTATGAGATAGGAAAATGAGAATCATTGCTAAACAGATAAAATAGGCAATTATTTTAATAATTTTTTTCTTATATTTTCTATATTTTCTCGATTTGATTTTCAGTAAGAACATATTTTTGATTATAAGGAATTAGAGAGTTTTCTTGGGTAGCTAAAAAAATTAATATAGAATCAGGCATTTTTTCAGACATAATTTTTAAAATTTCATTTATTTTTTCCTGTTCTAAATCAAGCCAAAGATTATCAACAACGACTATAGCTGGTTTATTCACCAAACAATAAGCAGCCTCTAGAGCAAAAAGATGGGAAGGATTAATAGTGATGCTTTGGCAATTTTCCGCAGTAAACTTTTTAAAAGAAAGAATAAAATGTAAAGGCGGATATTGAGATATAGTTTGGAATACTTTCTCGACGTCTATTTGACTGATGTTTTCTCTACTTTTACCTGTCAGTATTTCCCCGACATTTTTTTCTGATATAACCTGTGGTTCAATGAAATAGGCATTACGGAATTTTCTTTGCCAATCATTATAGGAATGACGTTTTTCATTTATTTTTACGATCCAGGCCTGATTATTAAAGCGCCCGAAAGAAGATAATAAGTATCCCAGATGGGTTTTTCCCATACAGCTTTTTCCAAAAACAAGAGTTCGGTCTCCTGCTTTGAATTCTATATCAACATTCTTGATATATTTTCCTGCCCAGAATAGTTTTGCTTTTTTTGTTTTAAAAGATATAGTAGACACTTTTTTAATTAAATCGCGACGATTTTTACTTTTTTGAGGCTCGGGCAAAGAAAGGATAAGGCCTAATTTTGTTGGCATAATAAAAAGACCTATTTTTAAACTAGTATAGAACAATCTAATTAAATAAACAAAAACAATTCCAGATATCAAGAGGTTATCAACTTGAATTTTAAGAAAAAAATCAGGGGAATAGATGCGTACTATATAAGAAAGTCCAACTATTAGAATCAAGACACCAAAAATAATTCTATTCCCGAAAAGAAGCCAGATTTTTCTTCTGATTCTAAAATGAGTGTCTAACTCAACCAATTCGTCCAGAGTCTGCATATTTTCTTTCTCCAGTTTATGTTTCTGAATGAAGGGTAGTTCATACAAAGAAGAAGTGATGTGTTTGATAATTTTGGAGTAAAGGGTTGTTTCTTTTGTAACATATTTTTTAGCGATGTAATAACCAATAATAGCGAGGATGATATTGATAGGTATGGCGAGCAGAACTACTATTAGCAGAGTGGTGTTAATAAAAGAAGATATTATTAATAATCCTAAAATATATAAGGACCATTGCATCAAGCCGATTACGCTATTGTCTAGCCCCATTTGCAATAAGGGGAGATGATAAGATATCTTCGCTATCAGACTCGCTTTTTTTTCAGAGGTTGTTTTATGAAAAGGATTGTCGGTAAAGATTTTGATCCATTTACGACGCAACTCATTGATAAGATAAATAACTAAACTTTTGCCTATTTTGAGTTCCCAAAAAGCAATGATTAGATAAACTATTATTCCGCCGGTTAAAAGAATAAGGGCAACAGCCATTTGATTCCATTGCAAAAGAATACTTGTTTTAGACAAATAGCTGCGACCAAATAGAGGTAATATTACTTCTAAAATAATTTGGCAAAACAGAAGAAATAAGAAAATAATAATTTCTTTTTTATGGCGACGGCTAAATGATCTCAAGTAATCGAAGTGAAACTTTTCTAATTTTAGAGGTCGATTCATTTGCCTAATTCTTGCTTTTTGTTGATACAAATAAATTTGCGATTTTTTTTCTGCCATGATGGATGTCGATATAATATTTATATAAAGATGGTATTTTTAAATGTTTTAATTTTTCTTTGAGTAGGCGTTGATTATGAGGAGAGTAACTGTCAAAAAAGTATTTAGTGATAATTCTCATAAATTTTTCAGACAATTTTTTAATTTGCTGGTCGTTATTCACTAATATTTTTTGAGAAATAATTTGAAGAAATTGATTATTTATATTGTCTTCTCTCTGATAAAGTATCTTTAATAGATGTTTGATTTTTTGATAATTATTTCGTGGTTTGTGTGCCAATAAGGTAGTTCGCCAATAACTCACAGTTTTTTTGATAAAGCTATCCTCTAGACTGATTATTTTATTATTAAAACTATATCCCAAAAAATTGAATTCCTGATTGGTGGGGATTAATTTACTTTTTTCTTTTTTAATTTTTAATTTTAATTTTTTTACTTCTCCTAGCGTATAATGCCAAAGTTTTTCTAATTTTTCCTTATTCTTGTCCATTAATATCATGTCATCACCAATTCTGCGATAGAGAGAGACTTTTCGACCAAGATATTTATCTAGATCATTAAGATAAAGATTAGCAAATAGTGCTATCAAGGGTACTCCTTGTACCACGCCAACTTTAGGTTGATAAAGTTTTTCGTCTTTGTAAACAGAATTATATATGAATAATTTTAAAAGCTCAATAACATTATCTGGCAGATCAATTTGTTGGAGTTTTTTAATCAATATTTCTTGGTCAATATAATTTGAATAATTAGTTAAATCAAGGATAAGGGTGTAGTCTTCGCCATAATAGCGCTGGTATCTTCTGGCAACGCTTCGTCCCGCATAATAACTGGGATGAGATGAGCGATAAGAAAATAAAAAGGGAGAATAATTGGTTTCAAAAATTGGTTCAATTATTTGGTAAATAGCTTGAGCTTTGATTCGATCTTTGATGGTGTAAATATATATATCACGTAATGAACCGTCTTTTTTGGGAATATAATGACAGAGCGCTGGACTAATTGTTTTTTTTGTTTTGAGTTCACTTTGAATTTCTAAAATTATTTTGTCGGCTTTATAGGCAATATCATCAATTCTCGCGCCATCTATGCCAGTATATTTAGAAATCTTAGCACCTTCTTCAAATTGTTGTATTAGAGCTAAATAGGCTTTTTCTAAATTAGGAATACTTAATATTTGGTTGTATAAATCATTTTTTTCAATAGGCATATTTCAAAAATAAAAAATCCTAATTAAGGGATTTTTAATATTAAAAAATAAAAATATTTTTCCATAACATAGTATTTACCAAACGGCATACTATTAATTAAATCAATTTGAGACCTTCTAGTTCTTTCTGTAAGTCTGATAAAACACGAACATCGTTTTCTCTTCGGAGAACACAGTTACGCTTCATCAGCGGGCTCTGAACTTCTAGTCAACTTTATTTTTTCGCTTATTTGAATTGGTGTTAGGCAGTGAATTTACAAATAAGCCATAAAATTTTTAACACCTCTATTTATGAGATAGAGTTGTTATGGTTTAGTGATGTGCTATGATTATAGCACATATTACAAAGAAATATTAATTATTTATCCACAACTGTTATGTTTCTTAAAAAATCTAGAGCTCAGAAAAATAAGAGTAAAAAAAGTAATAAATTTTTTAATTATTTCAACCCCGGTTTTGTTATCTTGATTATTGTATCGACTGGGGTTTTTGCTTATGAGCGAACTGTTACTGAACCTTTAGTTTCTTCTCCGATTGAATCAGCATCAGAAACAGTTGAGCAACAAGCCATTAAAGAGATTATTAATTTGGATCCAGAGATAAATGTTATTGAAGAACCTTTGCAAAATATTATTCAACCAACCCAGAGAAAATTAGACAATGGTCTTTTGACAGCTACCTTTACAGATGGTTTTTCCAGTCAGGCTTGGTTAGATGTTGGGCAGACTGATTTGTATTTTGACTGGACTGGCACAAATTTACTTTTTCCGCTTTCTATGACTACCCAGGAAATTACCACACAAGATGCCTTAACCAACGAAGAATTAACTCAAATTTTCGCTGAAAAAGATAAGGAAGATGATATTTTATCTTTGCCAGAGATAACTGAATTAATTGCTCAGAAAAATCCGAAACAAACAGTTACTATTAAATCCAAAGCATTAAATACATATATAATTGGGTTAGCGCAAGAAAAAGCATTTGAGGTATGGGAATACGATCCGGCAGAAAAGAATCTTAAACTTTTATTAGGAAAAACAACAGAATATGCTGGTCATCTTGCCTTGTTGGCTCGTTCTAATAGTGTTTTTGTTTTATGGGCCAGTTATTTTACTTTAGGTTATGAAATAGATAATAGTGGAGCAATAAAAGATTTAACAAATAATTTTGGTTGGAGGATTTCTTCTGATAATCTTGTGAAACTTTATGAAGTTGACGGCTTTGTGTATATTGTTAATGAAGGTGGCTCAATTATTCGCTATAATAATGAAGTAAGCGTGAGGATTGATCAAGAATTTTGGTTTACCTATCAGCCAGAATCTCTAGAAATTATTGACAATTATTTAATAGCTAAGGTGCCAAACGGAGGAGAAAAGATTTATCAATTTAAAGATAGGGGTTTTAATTTAACGGGGACGCGGCAAGTTGTTTCTAAGAAAGTGAATTTTGCAGTCAAAAATATTGGAGCTGCTCAAATAAGTAATATAGATGCCGGGGTAGAGAATAGCAACACGCAATATTTTCTATCTAATGACGGGGGATTGAGTTGGGAAGAAACAACTCCCGGCGAAATTGTGATTTTTGAAAATCAAGATAATGCTAATGATTTGCGTTGGAAAATTATGATTACTCCCGATAATGGTATTGCCCACAAGACGCCCTACTTAAGTTCAATTTATTTTAAATATTGGTATAGGAGATAGGCATAAATAAAAATAGCTTTTTAAAAGCTATTAGTGAATTCATAGAATTATTTCCTATTTTTTTAAGCGCTTAATTCAATTTTTACTTTTTTGGCAATTTGACAAATCCATTTTTCGAGTCTGTCTACTTTATGAGATAACATAACCATTTCTTGAAAATAAGTATCAGCTTTTTTGGCATAACCATCAACAGCAGTTTGAAGAACGCTAAAATTTTGTTTTAAATCTTCTTTAAGATTCTCTAAATCTTCTTTGGTAGCGAAAACAGATTTTTGCTCTTTTATAAGTTTTTGAATGTCTTCGTTAGTAAGCATGGATTTAAATAATTTTTATCTTTATGATTTCATTTTAGTCTTTAATATAAGGGTTGTCAAATTATGTCTGTGGAAAAGAATTAGGATTATGGTTTATTGTTGTATAATGTAAGAAAAGTGGTATAATTATGATATGAAGCAACAAAAATTGCCCAAAAATTTTAAACCTTTGCTTTGGTCATATAAATTTTCTGCCATTGATCCAGAAAAAGACAAAAGGACTATTATTGTTAATACTATTAATTATGGAAATTGGCAGCAATGGGAATGGATAATAAAGAATTATGGCCGAGGATACATAAAACGATTTCTTGTTAATACGCCGAAAAGCCAATTTTTTGATAGACCTCTTGATTTAATTTCTCTTTTGTTGGGGATTAAAAAATTTAAATATGCATCTAGAAACGATTACATCAAAGCAAAAAGAAATATTTAAGAAATTAGATAAATTTTCAGATTTTTATTTAGCTGGAGGAACTGCTTTGGCTTTGCAGATCGGACATCGTATTTCTGTTGATTTTGATTTATTTTCTGAAAAAGACATTACTGCTCAGTTTTTAAATAAAATAAAAAGAGTTTTTCTGGGTTCAAAAGTTGAGGTCATTAGAGATTCTTCAGAACAATTAAGCGTAATGATAGACAATATCAAATTAGATTTTGTTAAATATCCTTTCTCCCTATTTTCTGAGTTGATTGAATATCAAGGAATTAATATTACAAAGATTGAAGAAATTGCCGCAATGAAGGCCTATGCTTTAGGGAGAAGACCAATTTTAAAAGATTATGTTGACTTATATTATATTTTGAAAGAAAAATATGTAACTTTAGAAGAAATTATTAAGTTGAGTCAAAAAAAATATAAAAGTGAATTTAATCCCCGTTTATTTTTAGAGCAGTTAATTTATCTTGAAGATGTTGAGGATATGCAGATTGATTTTTTGAAAAAGGTGGTTAAAAAACAGGAAATGGAAAAGTTTTTTCGTAGTGAAGTAAAAAAGATTAAATTAAAATAAATATAATTTTTTAATATATAAATATATGAAAAAAGAAAAAAAAGTTTTTAAAACAATTTTTTTGATAAGTTTGGCGGTCTCAGTTTGTCTGTCGGGTTTGTTTTTTGTTCGTCAGGCTGGGGCAACTGTGCCAGCAGAAGACCAACAGATTGATTTTGGGAAACATGTTGACATGATGACCAAAAAAATTATTAATTTGGGCACCCCAGAAGAAGATGCCGATGCTGTCACCAAAAGTTATCTTGATGGTGCGTTTGTTCCTGGTGGAACTTCAACGATTTGGGATTGTTTGACCAAAGATGGTGATGCTTGCGCTGCAGGAACGAACAGCGTTTATCTTATTGATAATGTATGGAATGTAGGTATTGGAACTAATAATCCACTTGGCATAAAATTAAATGTAGAAGGTAATATTGAAGCAAGTGGTGGCATCACGGCCAACGATTTCATATGTGCAGATTGTTTAGGTTTAGCCGAAATATCAGATGTTTATGTTCTTAATGCAGGTGATACAATGACTGGTCCCTTGGTTATGAGCAGCACTTATTTAAATTTGAATAGAAGTGGAGCGGGAGACACTGGGATTCAATGGTACAGCACTGCTTTTAATGCTTGGGCTCAATATATGGGACCATCTGGCGCTGGTGCTGGGCCAAAAGGCAATCTAACTGCGCCAAGTGGTAATTTAGTTACAAGTTGGGGTTTAAGAAGTTTTATTGAAAATTCTAGTGGATATGGTTGGACATTTGAATCAGGGGCATCAAGCGCTACAACACCAAATATTGTCGCAGAAATTCGAGCAAGTGATGGTAGCATGCAACTTGATGGTGACCTAACTGTGAGTGGAGCTTCTACTAATTTTAGGAATGCTATTAAAGCGGTTGATGGTTCGGGATCTCTTATAGACGCAGACTTATTAGACACCATCAGTTCTGGCAGTTTTCTAAGAAGTGATGTTAGTGGTAATTATACTTCAGGCATTTTAACTTTTAATTCGGGAACAGAATTAGACATGGCCTCTGGTTCAACTTTAGATGTTAATGGAAATCTTTCTATTGCCGATACGGACATTGCTCTAGATGGAGCTTCTACTAATTTTTTAGCCACAGGAAATCTATCCATAAACACTAATGATCTTTATGTTCAGAAATCAACGGGCAACGTTGGCATTGGTGCTGTGCCCTCTGATGCATTAACTGTTGTTGGTACAATCGGTACTAATTTGTTAGAAGTTTCAGATTATGGATATGCTTTGGGTGGTTTTCATGTTGGAGATATTGGTGATCCAGGAACAGATAATTTGATTGTGGATGGGGGAATGCATGGTAATGTATATGAAAGGATGAACACAGTTTTCACGAGAATAGTAAATCCTAAGGGTGGATGGTATGCTAATGCGGCATCTTCTATTACTGGGGCTATAGCCATCACTCTTCCTACTAAAGTGTCAGACGCAATGATAAGCTTCTGGGTAGATGTATTTGATTATGCTAGCAATGAGTCGTTCTCAGCATTTATATCGGGAAATCCTTATTCCTCGGCAGGGGTTTGGACCCAGACAAGTGCTACTATCTTAGGTTCTAATTCTAATAGGAATTTTACTGTAAGATTCGGCGGTTCTACTGATAATACTAAATCTATAGTATATATAGGTGAAACCAATTCTGTTTGGGCTTATCCCCAAGTAATTGTAAGAGATGTGCTGGCTGGTTATGGTACGTCAGCGGCGGAAATGGATAATTTAGAATGGGATGTTACTTTTGAAACTACGTTATTAAATATAGATACAGTGGATACTAGAAGCAATAATTTTCCATATTCAGACTGGAATAGAATTATTAATATTCCAACTGCAGTTAGCAATGCTGTTGCTGGTCCGGATCCTGCAACTGATAATGCAATTGCAAGATTTGATTTAGCAACGGGCAAATTGATTCAGAATAGTGGAGTCACTATTGATGATTCTAATAATTTAACAACAACTGGAGATTTAAGACTTCAAAGTGGACATTATCTTCAGTTTACGGACGCGAATACAAGAATAGGTGAAGGGGCTTCAGATGATTTATATCTTGAAGCAGATGATGATATATTTATCAATCCAGATGATGATGTTAGTATCGATGGTGGGACTCTTTATGTAGATGGAGCAAATAATAGAGTTGGTATTGGAGCGACAAGTCCTATAGCGAAACTACAAGTAGGGAATAATTGGTCTGCTGGTGGTTCAAACACTATTTATTTGGGGGGCAGTGGTTTTGCTGTTAGCAACCTTCTCCCAGAGCAAATAATTACTACGACAAGTACGGACACAATTCCTGGGAGAAATATTGGACTTGCTCTTCATAATTCTACTGCTACCGCTGGAGCATATGCTCCTTTGTTGGTTTTTTCATCCATGGAAACGGGCGTGTCTACCTACAATGGATCAATTTCTGCTATAGGAGCGAGAACGGTAACAGGTTCTGGTGCAGGTGGTAGTTATATTGATGGAGAAATGATGTTCTATACAGCGCCGACCTCTGGTACTGGCTTATTAGAGAGAATGAGGATAAAAGAAAACGGTAATGTCGGCATTGGGACTACCGATCCAAGCTTATTCAAATTGCAAGTAGCTGGTGATGTTGGACCAAATGCAGACTCTACTTATGATTTAGGTACAAATACAGTTAGGTGGGGAAAAGTCTATGCTGATTATCTTGTTGGCGATGGTAGTGGACTAACTGGTCTTACTAGTGGAGATATTACCGGAATAACAACTGCATCGGGCAGCGGAATTGATGGTGGATGTGCCAGCGGAACCTGCACATTAACTATTGACGCCAGTGATTTAACAGATACGACTAACGATGGAATGACAACGAGTGGCGAAAATTTTGTTGTGGGAGGAGGAACTTGTTTAACTGCAGATGCAAGTGGTTTAAATGTAACTGCAGATTGTATAGGGAGTACTCAGCTGGAACATAATACTGGGCAGCATTTAACTCCAACAAGCAGTCCTTTTTTTAGTGCCCTTAATCTTACTAGTCGAACAAAAACTACATTGAGTGGTGCTTCTACATATGAAAATGTTGCTCAACATTATGGGACCACTAGTGTCGGAACTATTGTTATTACTATTGGAAATACTCCAAACATGATGATAGATGCTGAGATTGATGCTCAAGGATATGGGGGAGTTAGAGAATTTCATGTACGTGGTTATACATATACATCCCAGCCTTCTTGGCATCAGCCTGTGGCGACATGTTTAGGTTCTGGTACTGGTAGTTGTTCTGTTAGATTTGGAAAGGTTACAGCTAGTGGCGATAGGGTTATCATGTTGGGAACTACTGGAACAAGTTGGGGAGGTTATCCCCATGTTTCTATACCTCGTGTAACTCGTGGATATCCTGGTAGTGGAGATATTGGTACTTGGTCAATAGCTATTGTTACTGATGAGTCGGCTTATACGGTTAGTGAAACCGCCTCTATTAATAATGCTGAATTTACTGCAGCTACAGTTAACACAGGCCAAGGAGCAAATGAATTATATGATATGAACCAAAATGTTTTGACAACAAGTACTCCAACATTTAGTGATGTTACTGCTAGTGATGACCTTTTTGTAAACGATTTTGCAAGGATAGACGCTTTAAGGGTTGGAACCACTTCTACAGATCCGGGAGATGGAAATTTATATGTTGAAGGGGCAGCTACAATTATTGGCAAGCTCACAGCTGGAGAGATTGATCCTCCATATAGTATTGATGGTACAATTTATGCTACTTATGGACATTCCACAACAGGATTGAAAGAAGAAACAGTAGGGAAAATAGAGTTGGTTAATCAGGTACTTAGGGACTCAGGTAAACAGGATTTGTACTATTATATCATTGATTTTGATGAAACAGAAAAAGAATCTGATTTATGGCTGTTTAAAGAAATTACTGCTTTTGGCGATGATTGGAATGATTTAGTAGTAAGTTTAACTCCAGAAGGAAAAGCAGATGTTTGGTATGAATTTATTCCAGAAGAAAATAAGCTGATTATTTATGGCAATCAGCCCGTGAAAGTTTCCTATCGATTAATGGCTCCTCGCTTTGATTGGCCAGAAAGAGATACTAATTTATATGACCAAACCGGTAAAGCTCCTGAAGGAGTCGGGGTATTTGTTAGATAGATTTATTTATTATGAATGAAAATTATATAAAGATTGAAGATGCTTTTGTTAAAAAGTTATCTACTGAAATAAAAGAGAAAGATGATACCAATAGCTTAAGGATAAAGAGATTATTAAATTATCCTGACTTGAGTCGTCGAAGTAATTCTCCCATTAAGATTATTCTTGATAGGATTTTGGCTATGACAAGATTTAATGATTTTGATGTTATTGAAATTCCAGAGGTAATCAGTGTAGAGAATAATTTTGATATTCTAAACACTGCTTTAGATCATCCAAGTAGAAAAAAAACTGATACGTACTATGTCAATGATGGTCATGTATTGCGTACACATACCACTGCAATGTGGTCTTTCTATTTGAGACATTCAAAGGCAATAGAAAAGATACAGAAAGATGAAGATTTGAAATGTCTATGTTACGGAAAAGTTTATAGGAAAGATGAAATAGATAGAAACCATTTTCCAGTATTTCATCAAATAGATGGTCTATATATTTGTAAAAAAGAAAAAAAGATTATAGGGATAGAGGAGTTGAACGAAGTCTTGATAGATATTGCCAAAAGTATTTATGGGGAATCTGTAGAATACAAAATTTCAGAAGACACTTTCCCATTCACAGACCCTAGCGTTGAGATAGCAATAAAAAAAGATGACGACTGGTTGGAAGTTTTGGGAGCGGGTGTAGTTCATGAAAAAGTTTTGGAAAATTTAAATCTTGATCCAAAAATATACAATGGATGGGCTTTTGGTTTTGGTTTAGAGAGGTTAGCAATGGTAAAAATGAATATTCCAGATATTAGGATATTTTGGTCAGATAACGAAAGAGTAACGAGTCAATTTAAGGATATTGAAAGTCAATATAAAGAAGTTAGTAAGTTTCCTATGACTTATAGGGATATTTCTTTTATCATTGACAAGGATACAGATTTAAAAAATTATTATGAAATAGTCAGAGATTATGCTGAGAATTTAATTGAAGAGGTTAGTCTTATAGATAAATATGAAAATGAAGAAAAGCTTGGTGCAGATAAAATTAGTTATACTTTTAGAATAACTTATCGCTCTCACGATAGAACATTAACTAATAAGGAAATAAATAAGATACAGGAGAAAATTAGAGAGAAAACTAGCCAAGAGCTTAAAGCAAGGCTCCGCTAATCTCAATTCTATATTTGAATATAAAAAAACAGAAGATTATAGAACAAAAACAGAAAAACAGTGGAGGCAAAACAAAGAGAAGGCATTGAAGTGTTTAAGAGATATTACTGGATTAAAATTACCAAATACAGCATTATCTGTTTATTTGGTCCATCCTGCATTATATAACGGGAGATATTGGAGGAATATAAACATTATCACATGGGGGCATAGCGAGGATTGGGAAAACTATACTACTATATATTTATGCCATGAGATAATGCATTTTTTGACAAAAGATTGTACTGGTGATAAAAAAATCCTTCATGCATTAATTGAACTTGCATGCGACAATGAACTGCGCATTAGATTGAACCAAAGTGGTAAATATTTTAAAGAAGGTAGATTTAAGGTTGGACATAAATTTTTGCAAAAAATAGAAAAGAAAATTTTACCACAATGGCGTCAATATCTTAGAGACAGAGAGAAGAACAAGGAGAACTTTGTCACGTTTTTCAAAAAAATGGACAAGAAAAAACGGGAATAAACATATGATTTGTGAAAATAGTGAAAATATTTTAGATAAAAATCCAAGACCTCTTATAAGAATGGTTTGGGAAAAGGTTAAGCCACATTCTCAATTTCTTGATTTGGGTTGTGGTAATGGGCGAGATACATTATTTATGTCCAGCAAGGGTTTTAATGTTACTGCTCTAGATAAATCTATTTCAAATATTCAAAAGTTACAAAAAATAGTATCTAAGAATGGCTTGAATAATCAGATAACACTTATTCACAAAGACGCAAAAGATTTTTGTATTGAGAAAAATAAGTATTCAGTTATTAATATTTTTAATCTTTTGCAATTTTTACCCCAAAAAGATTCTTTCGAAATTATCAAAGGAGTAAAGTCCAATTTAAAAAAATCGGGATTTGTGATAATTTCAGCGTTTAGCACCCAAGATCCATCATATAAACAAAATAATAAAATAAAATCATATTTTTCTACACAAGAATTGCTGAAGTTATTTTTAGATTTTGATATTTTGTTTTATATTGAAGATGTAATTCTTGAACAAGGTCATCGTGGGTCGTCACATCCCCATAAACATGGAATAGTAAAGATAGTTGCGCGCAAAAAGTAGAATACTAACCTCGCGAGGTTGGTATTTGGGGTTTTAAAAATAAAAAAGGGGGACCCCTGGGGTCCATCATAAGAAACAAAATCGTCCAAATCGCGCCATTTTCAAAAAATGGGGTTGTAATGCGTGCCAGCAAAGGGTTTGCGAGACGCAAGAAATGGGGTCTGACCCCATTCAACAGACCCCATTCAACATGACAAGTTTTTGACAGGAAGGGCTTTTGATATACTAAACTTTTTTAAGAGTTTCAGTCTTTAAATAAGTTGTAAATTTTTTTTGACTTCCTTTAGAGTTTCAATGGCATTCTTTTTTGCTACTTTTGCACCCTCTTTTAAGATAGATGAAATATAAGAAGGATCTTTCATGGCTTCAGCTCTTTTTTTTTTGAAATTCCGTGAGAAAATTTTGAGCAATTAGAGCAAGGAGTTGTTTGAATTCACCGATTACAGGTTTGCCAGCTTTATGTTCTCGGATAATTGTCTCAATTTTTTCGTATTCAGATTCGGCCTTAGCTAATCCTTTGGCAATCAGAATGTGGCTTTCCAATTTTTCGCTCATCTTCCCCTCAAAGGCAGTTTCAGCGATTTTAATTTTGTGAGCGACAGTTTCCATATCGTCTGTGAGAAAAAGCGCTCCTTTTGGGTTGCTCTTACTCATTTTGCCTTCTCCGCTTAAAGAAAGAATACGTAGTGATTTGATTTTTAGCGCTTCGGGAATTGGAAATAATTCTCCATATCTTTTATTGAATCTTCGCGCAAGTCTTCTTGTAATTTCCATATGAGCGAGTTGATCTTCTCCTACTGGTACCTTTCTGGCTCTGTTTAACAGAATGTCTGAAGCCATTAGCACAGGATAGAGAAAGAGAAGAGCATTTGCTGTTTCTGTGCGTGCGTTTTTTAAAAGCTTGTCTTTGAGGGTTGGAACCCTTAGAAGTTCTGCAACAGAAATATGACGTGATAGAAGAGCGGTCAACGAAGTCACCTCTCCCATTATATCAGATTGGAGATAGATTTTTGTTTTTTAGGGATTTATTCCAAGCGCGATATAGTCAGCCACTATACCATGAATATAATGCCTTATAGTAGACGGTTCGTTATCCGTAATCCCGTGAAGATCAGCGATGAATACCATAGGAGACATACCTTGCTTTTGAAATTCAACAATCGGCAATACTGCGCCGAGGTAATTTGCCACCGTTAAATCGCCAGTGGGACGAATGCCTGTCAGCACCTCTGTTTTATATTTCATTGGTTTCGTTTCTCTTTTTTTGGATATTAGTTTTTCGATGGTCATAAAAATTTGTTCTAAAATTTTATCTTTATTGTGTTTACTATGACAAAGTAGAAGGATCTTGTAAACAGAGAGTGTATTATTTTTGATACAGTCTAAAAATTTACAGAAACATAAAAATTTTAAGGTAAAAAAAGAGGGGAAGCACGATGGCTTCCCCATATAACACAATCTTTATTTCATCAGGATTATTTTTCTACTAGAAACATAGTTTCCTGATTTCATTTTAAAAAAGTAAACACCGCTTGAAACGGGCTTACTATTGTTGTCTCTGCCATTCCAGAGTATCTGATGTTCCGTTTTCGGATTTTGTATTGTAAATGTTTTAACAACCTGCCCCTTTATATTGAAAATTGAGATTGAGAATTGCTGATTGTTGAGTGCTGATTGTTGATTGGAAAAAGATATTGTAGTGTAATCATTGAAGGGATTTGGGTAGATTGAAATTATTGGCATTGAATCATTTAGAACAGGATTAACTGATGTTGAATCAGAAATGATTACAATCAATGGTTCACTCCATTCAGAAATTGAATTATGTGTTAAAGGATTTTGAAAGTACCATTGGTCTGCTGTTTGTGAGCGAACTTCGTATTGTCCTGGTTCAAGCCAAGCGTGAGATAATTCAAAGGTAGTATCTGAAGGTTGAAGTTCAGTCCATTCGCTGGTTTCGTTATCGCCCCAGTCAATTCGGACAGCAATGCTGTCATTATCTGGGTCAGAAGCAGTAACAGAGAATATTAGAATATCTCCAGTGGTTCCTTGTCCAGGATTTTGGGGTTGAGAGACAATTGGCATGTAATTCCATGTGTAGATTTCACACCAACTTTTAATGGCCAAAACTCGTTCATCAAAAAGGATTTCCGTGGCGAAGTTGGAATATGGACAATATGTTGAAGTAGCAGTTTCCCATTGGTTAGTTGCGTAATCATAAATTTCACAGGTAAAATCAGTTCCAATTTGATCTGATAATCCGCCAATTGCTAAAATTTTATCATTCAATAAAAGTTCAGAACAGTGTCCAACTCTTCCAATTTCTAGAGAATCAGCAAAGGTCCATTCTTCTGTTGTGAAATCATAGATTTCGCAGGAAGAACGGTATGGCTCGGGCGCGCCAGCTATTGCTATAACATTTCCATTAGGCAACAGATGAGATGTATGGCTATATCGGGGTTCGTTAAGATTAGCGATTTCGGTCCAAATTTCAGTATCAGGGTTGTATATCTCGCAATGTTCATAACTAGAGTTTCCACCGCCAATTGCCATTACTCTGCCATCCGGCAATAGTACTAAAGTATGCCAAAGTTTTGGATAGATGCAGAAACCTGTCAAGGTCCATTCGTTGGTATTTGGATCATAAATCTCAGCACCCTTGTAATCATTAGCATTATCACCACCAACAACCAAGACATTTCCATCTTGTAGCAAAATAGCTGTGTGATGATTTCTAGAAAAATTCAATGTTGTTATTTCACCCCATGTTTCTGTTTCAAGGTCAAACACTTCTGATATTGTGCCTGTCGGGGATCCACTTGGTCCATTTCCAGCTGTAGCCAAAATTTTTCCATTAACTAATTTTGTCAAGGAAAAATTCATACGAGCATAATTCATTGAGTCGGTTAATGACCATTGCCCTGTGTTTTGGTCGTAAATCTCACAGGATGATAATTCTCCAGAATTGTAACCACCTGCAACTAAAACCCTGCCATCATCAAGAATGACTGAACAAAATTCAGAACGGCCTTGATTCAAAGAACCAGTTAAATTCCACTCTCCTGCCAAACAAATGGAGGAGAATAGAAGTACGATTGTAAGACAGAAAATCTTTTTCATTTTGTTTTCCTCCTTTTTTTATTTGTCAAAGATCATGTTATTGTGTATAATATAACATAGATTATACTAAATGTCAAATAAAAAAAGATTGCTAATTGCTAATTGTTGATTGCTAAGACCAATATGAATAAGAATTTTTTTAAACTTGATGATATAATTGCCTATCAGATTGCTTCTGATTTAGGAGATTATGTTTGGAAGGTTGCCTCAAAATGGGATATATTTGCAAAAAAGACAATAGGCTCCCAATTTGTTGATTCTATGGATTCTGTTGCCGCTAATATCGCTGAAGGATTTGGTAGATTTCACAAAAAAGATAAGCAAAAATTTTATTATAACGCGAGAGGTTCAGCATATGAATCAGCGCATTGGTGCAGGAAATGTTATCAAAGAGCGCTTTTGACAAAAGAGGAAAATGAATATATTATAGAAGGGTTAAGGAAATTGCCGAAAGAAATTAATACTTTGATTAAATTGACTGGTAATTTAAAAATTTAACAATCAGCAATCAGCAATTATTCTATTTATTTAATTTATATATAATTCGTTCTCATGATAAATCAGTTTGCAAAAGGAAAGGTAAGTGTTTTTATAGATGCTTCAAATATATATTTTTCTCAAAAAAGATTAAAGTGGCGAATAGATTTTAGAAAATTTTTAGATTATTTAAAACAACAAGTTGAATTAGAAGCAATTTATTATTATACTGCTAGAGATTTAAGTTTTACTGAGCAGACAAAATTTCTTAATTTTTTAGAAATGATAGGATATCAAGTAAGGAGCAAAAAAGTTAAGTTTATCAAGGACCAGAAAGAAGAAAAAGGCGGTTTTTATAAAGGCAATTTAGATGTTGAATTGACAATAGATGTTTTAGAGACAAAAGATAAATATGATACACTTATTTTAGTCAGCGGCGATAGTGATTTTGAACCGTTATTGCAATTGATGAAGATGAAATATAAGAAGAGATGTTTAGTTATGGCCACTAAATATAGTGTTTCCATTGAATTGATAAAATGCGCTAAATATATTAATTTTACCAAGTTAAAGCAGTATATTAAAAAATAAATAAAAAAATTCCCGCATCTTGAATAAATCAAGACCGGGAAGTTTGGTACATTAACTCCGTAGAATTAACATTATCATTTTACTGCATTAGAGATTTTAGTCAATCTCGTGCTGTGGATAACTTGATTATTGCTGAGCACAGGGGTTTCCAAGAACAATTAACAATCAGTAATTATTCTATTTATTTATAACTAATTTATTTTTATGAAAAACAAAAAAGTGATTTTATTAGGGGGATTAATTTTAGTACTTGCGTTGGGCATTTATGTCGTTGTTTGGGCTGATGACCCCTCTACTTCTTTGGACGTGGGCAATAATTTGAATATGAAACCATTGTCGGTAAATAATAGAATTTTTAACCTTGGATATCCCGTTGAACTAAGAGACGCTGCGACATGGGGGTATGTGAAAGATGCAGTTGGTGGTGTTAGTGCAGATTCTACTATTGGTATTTGGCGACAAAGCGCTGATCCTTATAATGTATATCTGAATAGTTGGATGGGTACACATACTCTTTCCGGGAATGTCGGGATTGGAACAAATGTCCCACAAGCATCATTACATGTACAGGGTAGCACATGGGTAAATAATAATCTTTTGGTTGGCGGGTTTATTGGGGTAACGGCATGTGGGGCTCCTGGTACAACAGGAATAAGAATTGGAGATGATTCATATCTTTCAGACGATGATTGTTCTAATGGCTATTATAATAATGTGCCAGTCCAAGACACATTATATATAACATCAGGCGATTCTATTGCAATTAAGAGTGGTAATGATGGTATAACTGGCACTAACTACGGAATTCATATTGAGAGAGATGGTGATGTCGGAATTGGGACAGACAGTCCAGGAAGCTATAAGTTAAATGTGGCTAGCGCGGACGGTCATAATTCAGTTTTAATCGGAGATGACTTGACGGTTGGTAGTTTAATCACAACTAACACATTAAATGTTGATGATGATGCAACTATATTAGGAAGTTTAACTGTCTCAGAGACTATTAAAGTTAGTGGCTCGGGAGCAGAAGTTTGTGACTCAGCAAACGAGGGAACTATGCGTTATTTTGAATCTGTGGATCATGTGGCTTATTTTCAGGTTTGTATGCAGACGAACTCTTTGCATCACGGTTGGTATACAATAAAAAGTTATAACATAGAAGATATTGTAACATAAAAAATTTAAGTGAAGGTTATTTTTAATAATAAAGAAAAAATATGTCTCAAAAGAAACAAAATTTATTTTTAATAACCAAGATACAAATAGTACCAGGATAGGGGACTGTCCCTCTAAAGTGGTCTTTTGAAGCTCGCAATGACCCCGAAGAAAATCCTATAGCTTTTATGGGGTAGACCAAAGATGGGTGTTTGGGCGCTTAGGCCTGCCTGCCGGCAGGCAGGTAATTGGGATTTTAGAAATTTTGTAATAAAATGATATGGAATTAAATGAAAAAAAATTAAAAAAGATTTTGATTGAGCAAAGGAAAGAATATCAACATTATTTAGGAGCTCTGACTGAAAGCTTTGAGTCGCAGGTCAAGTTGATAGCTGAATCAATTTTAGGAATTCAGGAACAACTTGTTGCTCTTAGAGATATGGTTGCCAAGAATACCGAAAATATTGAAATAATGAAAGTGGATATAA
>Ga0208904_1000692_pt1 | contig 26053 bp, 34 predicted proteins | sample AntAceMetag02UKB_FD_184774 | JGI IMG/M metagenome (GOLD analysis project Ga0208904, IMG submission 184774) | Saline lake microbial communities from Ace Lake, Antarctica - Antarctic Ace Lake Metagenome 02UKB (SPAdes) (version 2) | ecosystem: Environmental > Aquatic > Non-marine Saline and...
CTATCCCAGCTCATTTTCCGCTTTTGACTGCGTCGGTTCATCCCTTTCCTCACCATTTTTATGGTAAATTTGTAGAACCTCACAATACCATTGTAATTCTCACTGACTCCGTAATACTGGAAATGTCCCCGCAACTTGGCTATCAGAATTTTCCACCAGTCTTTGGTTTTAACCTGATGCAGATTTGCAGACGTTGTATCTAACATCCCGTGTTTAAACAAATTAGAAATACATTCCGGGTGATGCGTAATGGGAACATCACCCTTATGAAGGCGTATTGCCATACCCGTATTTTATGCTTAACTCCTTGCGTATACAGAGGTTATATAAAGCGTCTGCGTACATGTGCGTACAACTTTTAGCTATCATTACTTTTTATCTTCCCCTTTACATCGTAGAATTTTCTACTTCACCTACAAATATGTTACACTTGTAACATATTTGTTACAAGTGTAGCATTCAAAAAGAAGAGAGGAAGGATATGCGATTTAATTTTTCATTGTTGGCCCTTTTGAGTTCTAAAATACAGATAAAAATAGTTAAATTCCTGCTGACTCATGAAGCCGCCATGAGCGAAAGGGAAATAGCCTCTATCTTGAAAGTATCCCATATGACCATAAACAGAACGCTACAAAAACTTGCCAAGGTCAATTTCGTAAACTTCGCTACTATTGGAAGGGCACATTTATGGAAAATTAACCGCAAGAGCTATGCCTTTAAAGTTCTGTCTACATTAATTTACGAAATGCCCAGTACAAAAGATCCTTTAAAAGATTTAAAAAGGGTTATTTTGAAAAATCTGCCTAGAACATTGATTAAAAAAGCGGTACTATTCGGTTCTGTGGCGAAAGGGGAAGAAAAACCAAATAGCGATATTGATATTTTTATTCTAGTTGAAACGTCTAAAGATAAAAAAGAAATAGAGAATTCAATAGAAAAACTATCAAGCATATGCCTCACTAGATACGGCAATAGATTAGCCCCTTACATATTGGCACAAAAAGAGATGCATCAAAAAAGACATTTAAAAATTGTTTCTGAGATCACTAACGGAATTCAACTATTTCCTTAAATGAAGGGGCTATTCTATGACTCCAAAATTCACAACTAGGGACATAGATAAAGCATACTATTCTAATTATCTTAAACGCGCTGAAGAATGTCTCCATGCTGCACAAAATTCATTTATAAAACAGGAATGGAATGCATCAACTATCAATCAGTGCTATCCATGCTTGTATCTCGGCATGCGACGCAATGTGCGTATATTTCCTTGGAAAGCACCCTTCAGGGGAAAGTCACAATGATGCGGTTTCTCTTTTTAATACAATTAAAAGCGGGAAAGAAGTTGATACAAATGCCAATAGAATTATGCGCGTTCTACGTATTAAAAATATGGCCGAATATGAAGAACGATTAGTTTTCAGGTCTGAGGCGGAAAAAATTCTAAAAGATTGTGAAAGATTCCTTGCATATGTCAAAAAAGAACTGCCATAATATTGTTCATCGCATTAAACTTCCCCTTTTTTACAAAGCATTTTTTCCTTATTCTATTTCATTATTGTCATAGTTAGCCTTCTGAAAAAAACAGGTCTTTTTTAGATCCCTGTAATTCTTTAAAATTTTCATTTATATCATACCCCATCATTTTATATGTTTTTAATCTTTTTTCAAACATCCGCAATAACACCGAAACTTTATAATCGACATAATCATAAATGCGGACTTCGTTCTTATCTTTTTCGCTGCGATGCAGTCTTCCGGCATACTGCACCATTTTCCCCTTAAAAGAAACCGGCATTGTTATAAAAAGTGTATCTAAACGCGGATCATCAAACCCCTCACCAATATATGCTCCAGTCGCAAGTAGCACCTTTCTTGTGTCAGCTCCACATTCATTCAATCCGCTCAAAACTTCCTTTCTTCTTTTGGTTCTCATCCCGCCATGCAAAACCGCTAAATATTCAACAGATCCCTGTAACAAATCCTCTAATATTTCAATATGTTCTCTTCTTTCTGTAAGCACAATAGGGAATCTTCCTTCTGCTACCGCGTCCAGAATATCCTTAACTATCATCTCATTTCTTTTCTTATCATTGATAAGTTGTGGCCAAACGTCATAAATGTTCGATTCATCAGACCACGTGTAAGAAAAATCCGTTGTTCTGGGGATAACGGTATACTTGAAAATTCCAGTAACACCTTGTTGTTGTTTCTTCTTTTTAAAACAAATCGAGCCGCATTGCATATGAACAATTGGCTGATGCCCATCCCGACGATATGGAGTAGCAGTCAGTCCTAATATATATTTAGCTTTTACCTGAGATAAAACCCTTTCAAATGAAACCGCTCCAATATGATGGCATTCATCCACTATAACAAAACCATAATCCTCAACAATATCATTTACTATGCCTTTTCTTTCTACACTCTGTATCATAGCAACATCTAATATCCCTGTTATTTTGTTCTTTCCCCCTCCTATTTGTCCAACATCTTTTACATCTATTCCCAGAAAAAAAGCCAATTGCAACCGCCATTGTTCCATAAGGGGCTTGCGGTGCACCAATATTAATGTATTCTTTTTTCTTTTTGAGATAGCATGGATAGCCAAAACTGTTTTCCCTGAACCGGGAGGTAATACCAACACTCCTGTTTCATGTTTTAATATCTTCCTGGATATTTTTTCTTGCTCTCCGTTTAATTCGCCACAAAAATCCCATTTAACCTTTTTACCAATTACTCTTTCGTCTCTAATATCAATTTGGATTCCATATTCGTCCATCAAACAGTTAATGTCTTCCAAACAACCTCTGGGAATAGACAAATATCCGTCTAGGATCTCAGCACAACAAATAACTCGAGGCGTAGCAAATGTAGATAGACGCATGCTTTGACGTTTATAAAATTCTGGATTTTGAAACGACGCTAGTTGCTTGATCTGATTTAACAGTACTGAGGGGATTTTTTTCGTTTTAACATATATTCTATTGGCTATTACAACTTCAATTCTTTCTGGCAAATTTAGTATCTTTGGTTTGTATCTACTCCTCCCTGAAGGCAACTTCATCCACGGAGGATCATCTTCGCATGCAGGACTACACCTTATTCCTAAGATCTGTCCGTTTTTTTTCGTTAGCTTCAGTAATCTCTCAATATCAGAGAACGACATCTTTTTTTGTTCTACTAAATATCTCCATTGGTCTTGATAAGGAGTTCCGCTTGAATCTACAAAAACACTATTTCCTGACTTAATCGCTTCTTTTTGAAAGGGTAAAGCTATCAAATTGCCGAATCCACCTTTAGGCATCGTATCCTGGCTAGGAAACAATCTATCATAACTTTTCATGTCAAGCTGATACCTAGCCTCCATGGTTCGTGTGATTAATAAAGTTCCCATCCTTCTTGCCATATATGCCGGTATTGTTTTCTCGAAAAATATCCAGACATGCCCACCGTTTCCTGAACGAGATCTTTCAATCGCTACAGGCACTTCTTCCTGTTCACATGTTCTCCGAAAAGCTGTAATATCCTCAAACCATGTTTTACCATCAAAATCTACCGACAGGAAATGACAAGTTTCATCAGACAACATAGGATAAACCCCAATTACTTGGACTCCTTTTAAATGTTTCTCTATTACGCTTTCATCAAGTGGGATAAACTCTCTATTGGAGCATTGTGAACATTTAATTTCAGGTTTCCGACAAATACCACGTGCCCACTCATTTTTACAAACAGGACTATATCCTGATTTGCCTGTTTTTCTGCTTGTCCACATGCGGGCGTAAACATCATTACGCCCGGCAAACATTTTGCTAAATATTTCTATTTTTTTTGAAACGGGTAAAATTGCATGCCCGGCTGTTTCTGGTTTTGCGGATATTGACTCCTTGGACTTTTCAGAAGAAACATCGCAAATATATTGTTCCGCACCATTTGGCAAAGAGTCTACTTTGTTGATCAACTTGCCCTTCAACTCATTAAGCAGGCTGATCTGTTCTTCTATGCCTCTTATCTTTTCCAACAGTTCTTTTTTATTTTCCGAATTATCCATGTTGTTCCTTATTATTCACAACCCATGCTTCCACTTCCTTATAAGGATATTTACCCAATATGCCGAATTCTTGTAACTTTTTCGTCCGTAATTTTGCTAATACCGGCGAATTTACTCCGCACAAAAACCTTGTTATTGTCACGGCTGATGCCTTGAAGTTTTTCGTCCAATCGAAGAATCCTCTCGTAACTTCGTTATAATCATATTCTGACAAGGAAACAAGCCGCATGGCCGACGGGACACTACTCGGGCCGTCACAACAAATAGAACAATGCCCGCACACATCCTGAATATCTTCACCGAAATATCTTGAGAGCCTGGCACTCAAGCATGAGTCACCTTCAAAAAAATCGACCACATCATGAATCCTCTTGATTTCGGCACTTTCCTTTTCTTTAACTAAGGCAAAAAGATTTTCGTTTATCGCGTCGATATCAAAGTTACTGTTGGTGATATCGTACACTTCAACCGATTGAGCCGCGCGCAATTCGATCCATCCATTTTCTTCAAAATATTCCAATGCTTTTATAATACGTTCTCTCGGTGCGCCATATTCCGCCATAACCGACTCGACATCAACCCTTGTCCATATTTTTGCTGTATCAGAATACTGCATAATTGTCTGAACAAATTCCTTTCTCTCCCCAGCAAACCGATTGCTTATATCCCGCGCTTCATCGATAAATTTGAAAGTGTATTCCTCAAAATATATATATTTCGGCCTGATGATACCCTTCATTTCTAAATATACAAACAGTGTTTTCAGCGGCAATATCCTAATATCTGTTTCTGCAGATAGCGAATATATTTTAATTTCCAGTTTGCCGGACAGCTCTGATTTTACTATTTTCAAGAGTTTACGAATTGCCGGATTTGTCGGGGTGTCTCCATAGATAAAATTCTCTAATACTTGGATATTATCCTTATTAGCTAAAACTTCACATAATGAGTGTTCCCCATCTCTACCGGCCCTCCCTATTTCCTGGCTGTAACCTTCTATTGATTTCGGAAGGTCATAATGAATTACTCTCCTGATGTCTTTTTTATCAATACCCATTCCGAAAGCTATGGTTGCAACGACAACCGGAACCTTCCCACCCATAAACTGATTCTGAATTTCTACTCTTTCATCATTTTGCAACCCAGCGTGATAAGGCATCGCTTTAACACCATTCGAAATCAACATCCCGGCGACCTTTTCAGCGGTTTTTTGTAATGTTACATAAACGATCGTAGCGGCATCAACATCTTTACTAATCCTGTTTAACAACATGGAATCTTTTTCATCTGCACAAACAGGTGAAACTTGAAGAAAAAGGTTCTTACGATAAAAACCCGTTATGACCACATTCTGTGCTGGTACGTTAAATTTCGCGCACATATCATCTCTGACTCTCGGCGCTGCCGTAGCTGTTAAAAGAAGTATCTGCTTGATCCCAAACTCTTCTTTATAAAAAGGAATCTTCAAATATTCCGGACGGAAATTGTGTCCCCATTCCGAAATACAATGCGCCTCATCAACAACTAAGAGCGATATTTGCATCCCTTTAAGCTGAATTCTGAATCGCTCATTTTTAAAGCGTTCAACGGATATCATGAGTATTTTCAAGGATCCATCTCTCGCCTTCTTCAGGACATTATTATATTCTTCCCTGTCCATCGTTGAATCAAGTTTCGCGGCAGGAATATTTTTTCGCGACAAAAAATCGAGCTGATCTTTCATTAAAGAAAGTAACGGGGAAACCACTAAAGTTATCCCGGGTAAGAGAAGCGCCGGCAATTGATAGCACAAGGATTTACCTCCTCCGGTAGGAAATATCGCGACTGCGGACTCACCGACAAGGATCGATTCTATTACTTCTTCCTGCCCTTTCAAGAAGTCATTAAAGCCAAAATGTTTGTGTAAATTATTTCTGATCAAATCTTGCAATTTTTATCCTTCTTCCTGGTTTTATTGTTCTTGTTTTTATAATGGTTAAGAGCATTCCTCACTCACTTCGAACACGTTTTGCGCTTTGTAAGTATTATATGCGTTATATCCTCTATTTTCAACTGTATCCCTTTCTAATCCCTTGATAATCTTTATCATAAAACGGCGTGGCCCCCGTAAAACTGCACACCTTGCTCCTTTGCTTCTTCGCCGGGCATATCGTACTCATAATGCTCTACATACATCAGAGACATGTTCTCTATTCTTAAAAGTGCTACCAGTAAGAGCTCAAACTAATGGAGTTTTGACTATCCTGTATCTCGTGACAAAATTGAGACTACGGTTATTGTGTGATCATTGCGGAGCGGGGGGCACCCTTTTTTAAACTTGACTTTGTATCCTTTATTGAGTACAATTGTACTCATAAAGGAGTTCAAATGTTTGATAGTTTATATATCTCAAAATCAAAGATAAGAAGAGGGCTACTAGCCTTATTCTTTACAAACACTTCAAAGAAATATTACCTCAGGGAACTAGAACGCATGCTCGGTTATTCTGCCGGAAACATCAGGCGTGAACTTTTAAAATTTCAACAGGATCATCTTTTTGAAACAGAAAACGTAGGAAATTTGTTATATTATTCTTTGAATACCAAACATCCTTTATTCCAAGAATTAAAGAATATTGTCTCTAAGACAATAGGCGTGGAAGGCCTTTTAAAAAAAACCTTATCTTCCATAAATAAAATACAAATGGCTTTTATCTATGGTTCTTTTGCCAGCGGACAAGAAACATTTTCGAGTGATATAGATGTTATGATAATAGGCGACCCTGATGATTCTGATGTATATGAAAAAATATCACATTTAGAAAAAAAACTGGAAAGAGAAATAAATCCGTCTATTTATTCGGTTGAAGATTACAAAACCAAAAAAGATGAAAAGCGTGGTTTTATTATGGACCTTTTGGAAAAACCTAAAGTAATGTTGATAGGAACAGAACCTGACTTACAAAAACTCTGAAGAACAGCTTTTGAAGGAGCATTTAATCAGAAAATGCCCAATTGATCGCAAATCCATATCTAATCTTTTGAAACGTGCCCATATAGACCTAAAAAGCGCGGAAAGAAATCTTGATATAGATGAAGATTGCTCCTACAATTGCGCTTACAACGCACTTCTCCGTTCAGGGCTTGCATTGATGTTCAGTCGAGGATTCCGTCCGGATATTAAAAATAAGCATTTGACGATTGAAAGATTTGCGGATGCCGTCCTTGGTAAGGAATTTAAACAACTAATAAACAAATATGATTTCATGAGAAAAAAGAGACATAAATTCATTTATGCACCGGATATCCCCTGTTCTCAAAAAGAAGCGAAAGATGCCATCAAAACAGCTACGGAATTCGTGAATAAAATTTCAGAAATAATCTCTTCCGAAAACCCTCAATTCAAGTTTAAATTCTAGCCTCATTGATTCAAATATAAAATGAGACCCTTCGACTTCGCTCCCCTCGGCTTCGCTCGGGACAGGCAGGATCAATTCGCACTATGATTTATTATCACTTCGTTCAATAAATCATGTTCTCATTGGTAAACTAGAGATAAATGGGCCCTGTTATTCCGGCCTTTTTTAGTTAATATTCTGAATTAGCTGATAATTCCTCCCTTATCTCTATAGCATTATGCCCATTATAGTAACAATAGCCGATTGACTATAAATAGTTAACTAAAGGCGCTTTTAGAGATAAAGAGATAGGCGGGGCATCATTCTGTTATCTCATTTAATTGTAGGTAAAATTATTTTTGCTTTGCAAAAAGTTTTATCCCCGCAAACCTTTTAAACATCAAGCTATGCGGAGTATTTTAAAAAAGAAAAAGCCCTACAGCTGTTGCCAACTGCAGGGCTTTAGTTACTGGTGAGGCTATACACGCTATGGGACAGCTTGAATCTCTTATATGGGCACTAACTATACAGGGATTAACTCGTCTTACCCTGACCGTATTTAATGGGATTCCCAAAAATGGGCTGATTCTGAGATATGGTTCGAGGTAGATATACCCGCTCCGGGAAAGCCTCGAACTACCGATTTAATACAAAATATTGTCTATTTTGTCCAGTCATGAGGGGACTATATTGAGCTAACTTTATGTATATAAACGAGTTATGTTATGTCCGGGGTGGTTAGGCGGATATTGCCTTACTTGACAACATTATCTCTTGTTAAGATCATTTTTGATCTATTTCCGAAACAAGATATTCACTCAATTCTTTGAACCTTTCCGTGTTTTTACTATGAAAAGGCAATAATCGCTGATATTCTCTAACCTTTTCGGTGTTTTTTGTTTCAATAATTCTAACACTTTTGGAAAGTTCGTTTTTTATGTTATGATACGCACCTATAAAAAGTATTCCTGTTTCTCCATGCTCCAGAGTTTCATTTATTCTTTTGACAATATACTTATCTCGTTTTCTCAAGCGGCTATTTTTAGTAAATTCGTATTTCGCGAATGCGGTTAATTTCCGGAGGATCGACTTTGCCTGTGTTATTGCGATTAGTGTATCGCGTTCCATTTTGACAAGATTAAACTCTTCTGTCTTCACCGAAAGCGCGCCTCTTTTAAGAAGTCGTAAAATTATTTCGTGGTTTTTGCTTCCCGCTCTGGCTATTTCACGAACTATCTCTTCCCCCACTTCGCCTTCCGCTACCATTCCATCTTGGTATATTTTCATGCCGTATGCGTCAATAGAATCAAAATAGCGCGATATGGTATCCCAAAAGCTATCTACCGTTTTTATGTGTTCTTCCCAGAACTTTTCCCCCAGATCGGCGATACCGCGCTTTGTCACATCTTTCGCTATTGAGCCGAGATCGGCACTTGTATGAATCACGGGGACATAAATTAGCGTTTTCATAGTTAGATACAACGAATCTTATTTAGCTTTCATCCGGTTTTCGATCTTATCTAATCTTTTTTTCAACACCACGTTCTCTTTTGCTATCTCGGTTTCTTTTGCTTTTGAAGACAGATAAGTATCCTGCTGCCACCAATTTATGCCCATCTCCATCGCTTTGTCAACGGAGGCAACCAAGAGCCTTATTTTAATATTAAGAAGATCAACATCAGCAATACTTATCTTAATATCTCCGGCAATTACAATTCCCTTATCCAGAACTCTTTCTAGAATATCAGCAAGATTGGTTGCTTCCGTAGCATGCATCAATTTTGGATTAGCCATAAAATCACTCTCCTTATTCAGTTAGTCTTTTTGCTTTTATGATCAATTCTGCCGTTTTTTTGCGCAAATTCGCGATAAAACGGCAACTTTCACAATCTATATTATTCTTGTCGTAATCTGTGCACGAGAAAAATACCTCTACTTCCTTTTGCATTTCTTCGGCAAGATTCGCTTTTTCCTGAACGTCTTTAACACTATTGATCTTTTCTGCAATGTTTTTTATTACCGGTTCCTGTTTCTGAAATATAGCACAGTTTACTTTTATGTCTTCATTCATAAACCCTCCACAGTTATGGCCGTACTTACATTAGGTCCCCTAACGGCCCTAAATTTATGTTCAGATCTTCATCTTTGAGTTCAAAGATCTCTTTCAACTCCTTCATTTTATTTTCCAGTTTCATCAGCGTTTCGCCGATCCTCTCGATCTCATCATCGGCAAGGGACCCGCCTTCTACCCGTCTCATCGCCTGTTTTTCCAGTAATTTTCTGATCAATTCCACGAGCGTCAGGACAAGTTTTGCCAGCCCTTTTTCCACATTTTGTGGGTTAGCGTCTATCCTTTCAGGAAGTGCTTCCTGTATTTTTTCCGCTTCCGCGATAAACGCGTTTGGAAAATCTGTTTTGACTTTTTTGTTCATATCAGGCCTTTTTAAACTCAGATTTGGTTAAATTGATAAAATTGTATGGCGGCCAGGGTCCGCTAAATAAATATTTAAGATCGTTTGGGCCGTTTTTTTTTAACCGCTCAAATGCCTGTTTAAAATCATCCTGTTTTGCTTTTTCGACGAGATAAGAAGCGGTCAGAAGCAGCTGGTCGCTTTTTAGCGTATCGAGTTTCTCTTCAACGGCAAACCCTTTGAAAAATCTGCTTACGGCCGAACTATATTTATGCCCCTCTTTCTTAAATTGTTGATCCATTTTATATTTTTCGAATTTTTCCATTACATAATTTTTGGCCGGGGAGCCGTTTGATAAAAGTTTGCTCTGACTTTTTTCGGCATTGTTTTCCGCGATACGTTTTTTGATCGCGTTTCCGGACCAAATGACCTTTAGCCCGAACTCAAGTTTACCGCGAAGTCTGTTTAGGTTTTCATTAAAGCTGTCATAGTATTCACTCATCATGGAAAGGATTGCTTCTTTATCTTTAAAAATGGTGAAAAATTTCATCGGAAGAATGGTAAGCCTTTCCATCAGCCTTTCCGCGACTTCTTCATGCTTCAGAATATAGTCCGGATTTACATTTTTTTTATATCGTTCGTCGAGGTCACTTACAGCTATGCCAATATCACGGTAAGGGATACTGTAAACATGTGCGCCTTCTATACCCTTTGCGGTATCTTCTATCCTGCTGTTTGAATCTATCACACCATAGGCATAGATCTTCATCACGTCGGTTCCTCCCCCGCTCCCGCGAAAGGTGCGCCCCTTAAACGCTCCATTGTTTCCACCGAACTTAGTAAAACCTTTAATCCCACATAAACAAGATCCACATCAGCGACGGAGATAACTATATCGCCGGATACAACCACTCCTTTATCAAGAACCCTGTCCAGTATCTCAAGAAGGGTTACATCTTTGGATTTCAGCATAACGTTATCCATGTTTCTCCTTGTTGCCGCGTATTGAACAAAAATTATACGGCGGCCAGGGACCCGAACAATCGAAGCTCAGACCTTTGTCAGAATACTTTGTCTTTAGATTTACCAGGACGCGGTTAAATCCAATTATTCGTTTTTTATTTACTAAAAATGCGCTATTCAGGACCATGTCCTCTTTTTTTTCAGTTACTTCTTTTGGTAATATTTTATTGATCCTGGCTCTTGAACTTCTTTTCTTCAACTTCATAAAACTATTTTGGGTATATTCGGAAATTTTTTCGTTCAGCATATTTTTTATCAATTCGTCCTTTTTTTTCTTCAGGAAATATGCTTTGCCTTTGCCTGCCAAAGTTATTTCCTGTACTTTTTCCCTTATCAGTTCGTTTTTCTCTTCAAGTAATGCCTTAAGTTTTTCAGGGCTACAGTATATCTTTAAACCCCATTCATCGGTACCTTCCAGGTCCGTTATTATTTTTTTAAATTCCGCGTTATTCTCCTTTAGTAGTTTCTCCACGTTTTTTTCTGTCCGGAAAATCGACGCGAATTTAAACGGCAATACCGTTGTTTCCCCCATAATGGCTTCCACCAAATCTTCGTGCTGCCTGACATTTCTTTCAACCCAGCTCATGTCGGTTAATTTCTTTTTCAGATTATCTTCGCCGAATTTACTTGCGGAAACTTTACTGACAATCGCGTAAATGCCTTGTGAATAAATTGAATAGACCTTGATCCCGGTCTTTTGCAAATCGGCATAATGCGGTTTTACCTTTGTGATACAATACAGGTATATGAGATCCTTTGCGGATGCTTCCATCTTCATGGCCCCTTTTAACAATGAATTATTCAGATACCTCTATCTGCCCTTTGCGTTCATACGACTGAACTTCTAATTTCGCGTCCAGTTTAACAACGTAGATGTTTCTGTCCTGCACCTTGGTCGAGAGCCCTAAAGCTTTTATGAAGGAACTCTCCTCATACACTTCTGCTTCAGCCTCCCAGCCATCACCAGCCTTTGCTACCTTGATAACCTGTGCATCCTTGATATTGATAGTTTTCTTCAAGAATTCTACGACCGCTTTCCTGGTTTCTTCTACATTAACCATTTTACTGACCTCCTTCTTTTTTCTTTCTGATAGCGTCCAGCCACACTAAAAGTTTTTCCTCTTCTTTCTTATATTCATCCTCATTTATTTCATCAAGTTCAAACCGTAATTGTAATTTCATAAGTTGTTCTTTTATCTTCCCTTCATCGGAAATTTCCTTTTCCACTATCTCATTGATCTTTTCTCCCAGCCATACTACACCGTTTAAGGGTGCGAGAAAAATATCGTCAAGTAAGAACATTTCAATACCCCCTATCCCGGTTTTATGAACCGTTACCTTTTCCCGCTGATATCGAACTCGATCGAAGATCGATCACCAGGTTGACAAAATTAAACGGTGGGACGGTCCCAAGATACTTAAACTTTATTTTATCACCAAACTTTACATCAAGATCGTTTACCTTCTTGTCAAATTTCACTTCATTGATTTCTTTTACTAAAAAAGCGGCATTTATTATCATCCTCTCTCCGTAAGGAAAATTTATCCGCACATCGTCCGCTAAGGGGCTCAAGGTATCTAATATTTCCTCTTTATGCTTTCTTTTTTCTTCTTCCAGGGCCTGTTCCACCAGTTCGCCTATCTTCATACGTTGGTGATATGTCTTAGCCGGCGGCAGCGCTGCGATCTTTTCTTTTAGTATTTTTATGTCGCGGTATTCTTTGAGAATGTCCTTATAAATAACATCCTCTTTAAACATGGCTTTGAGGCCTAATTCTTTTTTACCCCTGATACCGTCTAAAAGGTGTTTTAATTTGTTATACTCCTTTTCCAGTATTTTTTTAACCTTTTCTTCATCTTTCGTAATGGTGCAAAATCTTACCGGCAGAACCGCATGGTCTTTCATTACTTCTTCGATCGCCCTTTCGTGCGCAAGCGTGTTATCCCTTGAAACCGGGTATGATTTTATCGGGGAGTCACTTACCACGGCCGCAATATCCTTGAAACAGACAGTGTATAGTTTGTCTCCCCTTTCTCCGATCCCGAGTGGTCCGAAAGATAAAGGTCGGTCTGATCCGATTATACAATACACATATTTACCTTCTTTTACTTGAGTTTCCATCTATTTTTTCCCTTCATCCACGCTTGCCGCAACCAACGCGCCTTTAGCCACACTTCTTAAAGGCTGAGACGCCATTCGCACAGAACCGACCGGAATAGGCAATTTTAAATGATCCAGTATCTGCTTGAATCTAAGGGAAAAACCCTTCGGAAGGGATGTCCCACCGGACAGGATAATGGATATTGGTTTTGCGATCCGTGGAAGTTTTTTTGCTTTAGCGAATTCCTCTTTTATGCTTTCTATGACATACTCAATCAGATGGTTATAATAAATAGACAGGGCACTTTCGATCTTGCTTAAATCTTTTTCTTTGCTCAGGTCGAGTGATGTTTCTTTTATCGCGGATACTCGGCTGGCCGTTTCATTTACCGCCATGGAGACCTGCTGGTCTATCCAGTCGCCGGCCTTGGCGACAGAAAACTTGAAGATAGGCACAGACATAAAGCTCAGACAGACGTTGACCATTCCCCCTCCGAAAGAAAGACCGATTCCGGTAAAGTCTTCTTGGGCCAGTTCGGATAATATTACCGCGTGTCCTTCGTTGATAGGTTTCGGTGTATAACCCAGGGTTTTTAGGAAACCGTCTAACATCTTCTCATGATAAATGATGTTGAAATCAGCATCCAGTGGTTCGCCGGGGACAGAATAATAGGCTATCTCTCCCGTGTAAGATGGTTTGCCGATCACGCTTTTTATTAAAAGTTCCACCATCGGCAGGGCCTCTTTTTCCGTGGGGCTTATTACACCCCTGTTTAAGGGTCTTCTTGTCTCTTTGTTGAACATATTCGCGAATTCCAATGCTTCATCGCCGACAACGTATAATTCGTTCTCTTTTATGATGTACTTGACCCTGGAATTATTAAGTATATTTTTTGTAAAATCCGTGTGTTCCACGCCGAAGAAGGCGTTCCGCTGGGAACGGAAAGCTATTTGTTCCTTTTCCTTATTGGCGCATTTTACGAACATCGTTCCTATGTCGACCCCTTTACCGTTCTGCGATTCACCTTTTCCGGTTGATGCGACTCTACCCCCGGCAGAGGTGCTATCTGTCTTTTTTTTCTTCATCTTTTTCCCCTCTTTTGCAACTTTTTAAACAGTTCAACTGATTTATCTATATCGGACCTTTCCTTTTCAAGTTTTGCCCCGATCTTTTCAACATTGCTTTCTAAAGACGCGCTTTCGTCATCAACGGGGAATGAAAAATCTGTTTTTATTTTTATCCGTTGTTCTGTTTCTTTTTTTGTTTCCGCGGCAGCTGTCGGGATATTGATACCCTTTACCACCCTTTTTATTTCGCCGCTGATCTCCCTGGCCACTTTACCGGCGATCTCTTCAAGGAGTTTCCGGTCGATCTTCGGTGTCTCTTCTTTCAACAATGTTTTTATCCCCGCGCTTGTCAGGGAATAATGCCTGTTAGCATGTGCCAGATAACCTTTTCTTACCAAGTATTTACATAAGAACCCGACATACCCTGATGAAAAACCAAGTTCTTTTCTTATCTGGTCCTTGGTCGCGTTTTTAACCCGAGCAACACTGTTTACAACTTCTGCTTCTGATCCCGATATCATTTTTTAGATCCCTTTACCCGGAATTACTGCTTAAGGTTTTTCCCATTCTTCCGGATAGATAGTAACGTTAGCGAAATTAAACACAGGTAGAGGACCCGCATACATGAATTTCACTCTGTCCGCATATTTTTCGCTTAGATCGTCCATTATATTATCGAATTCCTTTTCCCGTCCTTTGTCCACCAGAAAAGACGCGTTTATCAACATCTCATCACCCAGAGTTTTGTTGAGCTTGCAATCATAAGCCGTTTTTCTCAAAGTGTTTACAATATCTCCCACTTCTTCCTCTTTTTTCTGCACCAAGGCTTCTTTCACCATTTTTCCGATTTCTATCTTATCCTGAATATTCTTTCCGGGTGATCCAACACCTATTTTCGCTTTTGACCGTTTGATCCCCATATCTTCATCTATGATTTCTGTAAAAATGGTGTCCATGTTTGTCCACAGGCCTTTGACACCAAGCTCTATTTTGTGGTCCATATCTTTCAGGGCGTTTTCGAATTCTCTGTATCGCCTATCCAGAAGGTTCCTTATTTCGTCAGCGCTGGACGCGATAGTGCAAAACCTGACAGGGAGCACACTATCAAATTCTTCCATCACCTTCTCGATCACTCTTTCATGAGCCAACATATTGTCGCTATTCACAACAAGTTTAGTCAGAGGATGGTTGCTTACCACCATGCTGAGGTCATCATAACCGATAGTCAAGACCTCGTCGCCTCGGCTCCCGATCCCTATCGGCCCAAAATTCCTTTCCTGTCTAGTGGCGATAATACAGTAAATGTATTGTCCTTCTTTTTCCATGTTAACCCCTTACCTCCACTAATATTGTATTCTTTTCAAATTCTTCTTCACCAAAAAAATAGGTTCCTTCGCTGCCTGACTGATCGCAAGCTTGGCAATAGTCAACGAGTATCTTGCAAGCCCGTGTTGTCTCGTCAAATTCTGTTCCGGTATCCGGAATGCCGAGGTTTTTATCAGGATGCACGGAACGCGCTGACACACGACGGGCTCTTTTAATTTCTTCCCTAGTGGCAATGTTGTTCAAACCAATCTTTTTTCGCGCCCAATCTAATTTTTTGAAATCCATTTTTTTTACTTCAAGCGTGTAAAAACTATACGGGGGAAGGGGGCCCACACACCTGAAATCTAATTTTCCGTCAAATTCAATATTTAATTTGTCTATCGTTTGATAGAAATATTCAGATTCAGCATTGTTGATCAAAAAAGCTGCGTTAAGTATCATTTTATCATTCATAAGCTGATGGGATTTTATATCCTGACTTACGGATTTTAAGGAATCAATTATTCCTTTAATATATATTTCTTTTTTTTCATCCAGCGCGTTTTTAACCATAAGGCCTATTTTTAGCTGATCTTTTGGGGTTGTATCTTTAGATCGGTTTAAAAGGCTTTCCTTGAATGCTTTAATTTCATTTCTTTCTCCAATCTCTTTAAGAATTGATGTAAAATTGTTCCAGGTAATTGCCACGTCGATTTCTATTAAATTAGGTATTTTGTTAAATATACCTTTGGCCATGTGATAAGCGTTGGCTAAAATGCGCTCTACTTCATTTTCATTGTTCGCGAAAGTTCCTAATTGTACGGGGATAACTGCAACATTGGAATCTTTCATAATTTCTTCGATTACCCGTTGATGGCTAATTAGGCGCTCGGCTAACGCATCTTTCAGTAGATGCAGATAATCGACCGGTTCAGCGTTACTTACTACAGCTGATATATCTTTGTAATGAATAGTATAAACTCCTTCGTTGGCAGTTGTTTTGCCCGGAATTGGCTTTGCAGGTAAACCAGACGAAGTACAGAATAACTTTTTATCAGAACTCACAATGCCATAAAGATATTTTCCTTTTTCATTCATTGCACAACTCCCTTTATTCAAGTATTCAAGTAAGAGGACTACCACGCCGCTTTTCAGTACCACAAGGGAAGGAACTGGTTGCTTATTCCCCGCCGAATGGTAGCCCTCTTATTGATTTTTTACCCATGCATTATATGTTTAATCTGTTTGTTGAGACTTTGATTCTTCAGCGCTTGGTTGTTGCGGCCCTGTTGTTCGGGCAAATTTCTTTTTTAAACCGGCCAAAATTTTATCGCTTAATAAGCTTTTAAGTTTTTTGAAAATCTTAAGCATCCTTATCCTCCCTTTTGTGTATGCAATAATTCGATTGCTTCTTCAAAGTGTTGTTTTGAGATCTCTAATTTTGTATTTTTTGTTTTTTGGTTGATGAACTTCCTTATTGCTAACATGGCAGCTTTATGACAAATAAATTCAATATCCGAGCCCACTTTATTATCAGTTTGAAGAACAAATTTTCTTAGATCAATATCTTTGGCAAGAGGCATATTCTTAGTATGTATTTTGAATATTTCAGATCTGGTTTTTTCATCCGGTACCGGCATCTCAAGTAAAAGATCAAACCTTCCGCTACGCAGGAGGGCGGGATCAATTAAATCCAATCTATTGGTTGCTGCCAGGACTACAACCCCTTTAAGTTCTTCGATCCCGTCCATTTCGGTTAAAAATTGACTTATTACTCGTTCTGTTACGTGCGCATCCGTTGAACTTGAACCACGTCGGGGCACGAGGCTGTCTATTTCATCCAAAAAAAGAATTGTCGGCGCTGCTTGTTTTGCTTTTTTAAATATTTCTCGTACACCCCTTTCTGATTCACCCACGTAACGACTGATAAGTTGCGGGCCCTTTATGGATATAAAATTAACACCACTTTCGTTTGCTACGGCCTTGGCCAATAAAGTTTTTCCCGTTCCGGGGAGGCCATAAAGAAGTATCCCTTTGGGTGGCTTTGTGTTCGCCTTTGCAAAGGTATCTGAATACTTAAGCGGCCACTCAATGGCTTCTTTTAAGTCTTCTTTGATCTTTTGCAATCCACCTACATCTTCCCATTTTACGTTAGGCACCTCCACAAAAACTTCCCGAATCGCCGACGGTTCCACTTCTTTCATTGCTTCAGCAAAATTATCCATTGTTACTTCCAACGCCATTAATGTTTCATATGGTATATCGGATAGTTCAAAGTCAATTTTTGGTAAAATTTTACGGAGAGCTAACATAGCCGCTTCCCTCGCCAATGCTTCCAGATCCGCCCCGACAAATCCATGGGTGATTTCCGCTAATTTTTCTAAACTGACGTCTTTTGCCAACGGTACACCTCTTGTATGAACCTGCAATATTTCCAATCTTCCTTTTTTATCAGGGATTGGGATGGAAATCTCTCTATCAAACCTGCCCGGCCTTCTCAAGGCTGAATCGATGGTATTGGGAATATTGGTAGCGGCAATAACAATAACATGCCCTCGGGATTCCAACCCATCCATCAAAGCCAGAAGCTGGGCAACTACTCTGCGTTCAACCTGTTTTTCTCCGCCCATATCTTCTCTTTTAGGAGCAATAGCGTCTATTTCATCGATAAATATGATGGCCGGCGCATGCTTTTTAGCATCTTCAAACACGCTTCGCAGGCGTCCTTCACTTTCACCATAAAACTTACCCATGATTTCCGGTCCGGAAATATGGTTAAAATAAGCATCAGTTTCATTGGCAACCGCGCGGGCAATTAAAGTTTTCCCTGTTCCGGGAGGGCCGTAGAGAAAAACACCTTTCGGTGGGTCAATTCCCAATCTTTCAAATACTTGGGGATATCTTAAAGGAAGTTCAATTATTTCTCGAATTTTTTGAATTTGACTGCTAAGTCCCCCAATATCTTCATACGCGACTTTTGCTTTTTCCACACTAACTTCTTTTTCTTTTATCCTTATCAAGGTAGAGGAATTTATCAATACTATTCCTTCAGGAATAGTATCTTCAACTTTAAAATCACATGAACGTGATCCAAAAAGAGTAGCCCGTATCCTATCACCGGTACTTACAGGAAGCCCCTCTATGAGCGTACTAATGTATTTGGTGTCTTTCCCCCTCTGAAGGATATTTGAGATAGTTAACGGAGAAAGGGTTATTTTGGCGGCGGGTTTACTTTCTGTTTTTTTGATCTTTATTTTTTCATCTAATCCTGTTTTGGAATTTTCTCTCAAAATTCCATCCATCTGAACAATGTTTTTGCCCCTATCTTCGGCATAGCAGGGCATAACCTTAGCGGCCGTTTCCCGCTTACCTTCAATAATTGCAATTTCGCCTATTTCTAATCCCAAAGTATTTATAACTGTTGGATCTATTCGAATAATCGCCCTGCCTGCATCTTTTGGCAAAGCTTCTTTTACCTTTAATGTGACACTATTTTTTTTTGTTTTTATTGGCATAATAATTCCTTAAAAATATGCAAAGCGTCTAAACCTTTAACATCTCGGGACTGTAAAGGCATAATTGTTGTTTTTAACCCACCAAATTTTTTCTTTATATGATTAATATGTTTTTTTTGCTCTTTTTTCTTTTGTTTACAAAATTCACAATCTCCCGACTTTAACACATTATTTATAACAAGCTGAGTTACTTCTATGCCATATTGATTTAAACCATTGATTAACCTCTCAGTTTCTAAAATTGCCATGTCTTCCGGAATAGTAACCGCGATAAATTCACATCTTTCTTTATCCTTAAGAAGATCCCCTATTTTTTTTACTGTTTTTTTCATCTTAAAAAGAAAATCATCTCCTTCGTCGGGATCATAGTTACCGCTAAAAGTTGTTACCATATACCGATACTTCCATCGCATTTTCGCCATTATCTTGATCCAGTCATCCAAGAGACCCGGCAAGGCCAATAGCCTTAAGGCATGGCCGGTAGGCGCTGTATCTACAACATATTTGTTGAAATCCGCCTCCTCAATAAGGTCAACAATAGTATTAAAACCCATTACCTCATCTATGCCTGGAATAGGCAAAGTAAAAACAGAATCAATGTCCTCACTGTCAAGATAAGTAGAAGTATCCAGGATCTTCTTTATTTCCTCTTCATGTTCTAACTTGAATTTTGAAAGAGCTTTATTCGCGTTTATTTCAAAAGCGCTTAAGTTTCTTACACCTTTTATTTCTTTTATTTCATCACCAATTTTTTGCCCTAAACTGTCAGACAGAGAGTGTGCCGGATCTATAGAAAAAAGTAATGTTTTGAAATCTTCCGCTAAAAAACAACCTGCGCTTGAAGCACAGGTTGTTTTTCCAACTCCACCCTTCCCTCCGAATAAAATTACCTTTAACGCATCTTTTTTAAGTCCTTTCAAGGCCATTTAATAGCTCATTTCGTTATTTTTATTTCCAATACACCGTTTTTATAACTCGAAATGAGAGTCTCGGATTTAGCTTTTGCCGGAAGTAATAGCTCTTTATGATATTTTCTATCTCCTGCCAACGCTGAGATATCGAGGATATCATCTTTTAGGTCTAATTTTATGTCTTCCGCGTTGACTCCCGGCATTTCAGCGTAAATCTTGATCTCTTCTTTTTCGTCGAAAATATCTGTGATAGGCTCTCTCTCTTCGTCCACGATAGGCCCCGCGGGAGTTTTTTTGATATTACCGAATGGTTCGACCACGGGTTTTCCACCTGTAGCCGTTTTTACGGAAAAACCGAAAACTCCTTTCATACCTTTTTTAAGGTGGCTCAGGTCGATCTCTCCTTCTTCTTTTATTTCACCGCCGGCTTCCTTTACATCTGCTGCAAGATCAACCAGCTTTTCGATGCCTTCAAATAACCCGCCCAGGCTTAATTTTCCTATTCCAAAATCGATATTCACGCTTTCATCTTTTTTCTTCTTTTCCTCCATTTCTTCCCCCTTATTGGTATCCGAAAAACGCTGTCTTCCATCCCTTATCCCGGGATTGCTCATGTTTTTGAAGATCTTTTCTTCTCTTGTCCAGAACCTTGATCTCTTTTTCCAACCGTTCTCTTTCTTCCTTCAGCATATAAAGATCAAGATGATCGGAACCCTGTGCCGACGGGGCAGAGCTTTTGTTATTTGAATATATGCTTCTTGGTTTTCGCAGATCATTGATTTCTGACGTGCCTTTCATTCTTGTCACTCCCATGATTTGATAAAACAAGTATACAATCTGTTATTTTGCCAAGCTTTTCCCCTTTGCGGTTATTCTGCAGGAAGATCGAGTAAAAAACCCGATACACTCTTCTTTCTCGAGCGATCTGCATAACATATATGTATAGCCGATCTCAAATCCTGCTCTGGTACTTAATTCTTTCATAGAGATCAGCCTGTTTTTGCCTTTTATGATCTTCAATATTTCCAATTCTGTGGCCGTTATACTCACTTTATACCTAATAAGTTACTATTTCGATCATTTTATCTTTTTCATTTTGTAATAACACCCTTGCCCTTGCATTTCAGGCAGGGAAGATTATTGCCCGGTTCCCTGCCGGTGCCCCCGCAATAACCGCACACCTCAACAGGTTTCGTGACATCGACCAGGCCTTTACCTCCGCAAACGGTACAAGTAAGGTTTGTCCTTGGCGGATGATCGCCTCTACCTCTACAGTAAGCGCATACTACAACCGGTCCCGTTGAGTAAAAGGTACCTGACCCTTTGCATGCCGAACATTTTGTGCCTTTAGTTCGCAGTAAAATCCCTGTACCGCCGCATAAAGAGCATTTAAAATTACCGGGTTTCAGAACTTCGCCTATTTTTCGACCCAACCTTGTCTTGCCGCCTTTAAAGTCAAATGTTCTCCAAGTATCCATTTTTCCCTTCCGTGATTAATAATCCAGTGGCATTGTTTTCCATTCTTTTTCACCCAACTTTTTCTTGTCGGGAACGTTTTTAAAAGAACCTGTGCTTTTGCTGCTCTTGGTAAAATTCTCGTCTTCCTGTAATTTATTCATTTCATGTTCGATTTCTTTAAGACGTTTTTTGATTATGGTATCCTTCTGGCCGAGTTTTTCGGCTTCCTTTAGAAGCCGCTCTTTTTCTTTACCCATCACATACAGGTCCAGATAGGAAGAACTTTGAACTTTCGGTATAGAACTTTTTTTCGAGCTATGCAGAGTCCTTAATCCGTGAAGCCCTTTCAGGGTATTAACATCTCTCATTGTTAATCTCCTTTTTTTTGAAAAATTTATAGTATTATGCTGAATTATTTTTTGCTGAAACCAGAATGTTTTTCTTTTTGCTTGCTCCCGTGATCTTCAACTCGACCAGCTGACCTTCTTTAAGCCCCGCTGCCCGCCGGATGCTACCGGGAAACTTTACTTTCCCTTCTTTATCTATTCTCGAGAATACCCTCATGAGTGTCATCGTGTCCCACCTCCCTTATCAGCTATCAGCTAACAATTGTCAGTTGTTAACTCTTAAGATTTCTCTGCCCTTAAGCCTTACTGTTCGTCATCTGCACCGACAGCAACAGTCTCTTTCTTCGTACTTTTTTCTGCGTTAACAGCCACACGTGTACCAATTTCTTTCTCGATGAGTTCTTTGACTATTTCTTTTACCCTGTTCTGGTTCGTTTTAGAACCAACACGGCTTGTTTCCGAGGCCAGGATATCCTGGCACGTTTGCGTAAACGCATTTGACTTTGTAGGGGACGATTTCTGGATCTTAAGCGTTTTAGCAATCATGATACAACCGCGGACAGTCGGGGCAAACTCGCATTTTCCGGATTCCCTCAGGCCTCTTACGATATTGGTTATTATCTCGGCATCCTGCTTGGAAAGTCTGGATTTCGCCTGAGTTATGGCGACTTCTGTTTCATGATCAAAATGATCCAGGTCCATAGTTATCATCCGGTCCCTTAACGCGTCCTGGCTCCTGTGAACACCCGCGTATTCTTCCGGGTTAGAAGTAAAGATAGCCGTAAAATCCGGATCGACCTTTAAGTACGGTTCTTCCCCTCCTCTCCCAACCGGCAGGTCCATCATCTTCTCCTGCAGTATCGAGAGAAGAATGTTATTAGCTTCCGGCCTTGAACGCGTAAACTCGTCATAAATGAGAGTGAACCCATACTTACAGGCTACGGTCAGGCGGTTATCCACCCATCGTTTTACCATATCTTCCTCGGTTTTTAACACTCTCGAGACAAAACGGTCCACGACTTTTCTGATCCTGTAGCCATATTCACCACCGACCAGATCAGAGGTCGTAAACTCTTCGTCTCCGTGGATCATCACTACCGGCCTTTTGATCTTGCTCGCGATATGCATAGCAAGTGTTGTTTTGCCAGTGCCGGAGACACCCCTGAAGTGAACCGGAAAACCAGCCTTGATATAGGTGATGGCTCTCGCGGTAATGCTTTTGATATAGTTTGTTTCGACAAAGTCCGATAGCGGACTTGGTTCCAGTACTGTGGTCATTTCATCTATCATTTTTATCACACCCCTTTTTTATGGCAATGAGCCCCTCCATTTGAATTTTTTACCAGTTTCCTCCCAGATCCTGGCCGTTTTTCCCAGATCTTTTTTCCCCCTCTCTTCTCTTTTTTTAAAATCCTCCTGGAGAGAATTCGATCTGGCCAGTACTTCTTTTTTCTTCTTGATAATTTCGTCTCCGGAAAAATTCAGCTTGATCATTTTTTTCCTTTTTTTGCAGCGCCTGCTTTCTTAAGAATAACGCCTTTACCACGGCACTTTGTGCAGGGAAGACCGCTCTCGACCGCTCGGCCGGTACCTTTGCATTCAAAACACTCTTCTGTCGCCCCTTTAACGGTCACCATCCCTTTACCGCTACACACCGTACAGGTTATCCGTCCGTTGTGCGGGTAAACACCGGTACCTTTACAATAAATGCACCTAATAGCCGGTTCCTCAATCTCGACTTTACCTGTTCCACCGCATACCTGGCAGATAGCAAGTTTAGATAAAAGGTCGAAAGGGTCTTTTCTTTTACCTTTACAAAACGCACATATTATCACTTTTTTCATTTTTCACCTCACTTGCGAAGTGCCGAAGGCCCTGAAACAACCTCATTAAGAGATCCGTTGGTTCGTTCACTCCGTTCAATCATTTGGGACAAATTCGAGATCCTTCACCCCTTCTTCGGGGTTCAGGATAAGTTCAGCTTTACAGCTTACGCTCATTTCGTTCCGTAAGCCGTAGCCTCACTTACCTTTTTTTCTTGCCTTTCTTTTTCATAGTCTTTTTTGACGTTGTTTTTTTCTTGACTATTTTCTTCTTGACCACTTTTTTCTTAGCGGGTTTTTTCTTGGCGGTTTTTTTCTCAGTGCTGACTACTTTTTTGACGGTCTGTGTTTTAGCGCCGGCAGTAACGACAGGTTTTCCTCCTCTCTTTTTATCCGTGGCAATAGTCAGGGCTTCCCAGTTGGCAGTCATCTTTTCTCTCTCACCCGTAAAACCACCCAACAGGTTCCTGGTTTCACTGACAACATTCGCTACATACTTGGCCAATTCTTTTTTAAGAGCGTCACTCATGTCATCGTGACTGTTAGAAAATTCCTTGAGTTTTTCTGCGACATAGGTTTCAATGTCCGCTACTTCTTTCTGGATTGACGTCATCATAGACTGAAAAGTTTTGAGCCGATCAATCTCATTTTTTTCAAGGTTTTTCCTTAGCTCAGCAGCCATGGCCTTGTGTGCCCGTTGTATGTCCTTCATCCTGTGTGTAACATCCTTAACAAGGTTCCTTGCAAAATCCACAAGACTTTTTTCCAATGCCTCACTCATCTCCGCATGCTCAGTTTTGAACCTTTTGAGCATATTGTTCACATCTTTTGTTAGATTGGCTGTAAAATTCGCCAATGCTTTAGCCTGCTTGACAGCCATATCATTCCTTTCGACTGTAAAACCATCCAACATTTTGTGAACGTCCTTTACCATCTCTCCTATTGCCTTTACCCGCGTGTCATAGGAAACGATAATGTCCTCACTAAGTTTTTTAATATCATCTGCTATTCCCATTTTTCCATCCTCCTTTTACTCTTTACTCTCATGCCTTATGCAAAACGCATAAGTCTTTATATATAAACAATTTATACAAATTGATTTCTTGCAATTTCCTCCGTTTGTGATAAACTATAAATGTCCATCAATAAACAACTTACAGTAAATCCGGAGGAAATTTATGTCTCATTTTCAACTCTCTCTTTTTTACGATTTCCAGCTTTTGATACAAAATTCAAATTTCTATCGAAAATATTACTTACTTTTCAAATCTCTTGATCTTTCTAATGTTCATGATAAAAATTACTCTACCGGCCGTACCGGTTATTCCCGCCGCGCAATGATCAGAGCCTTTATTGTTAAACATCTTGAACAGCTAAAATCTGTTCCCGCTCTTATCGACTTCCTTGATTCTCATCCCGCCCTTACCGAAATGTGCGGCTTTAACATGGGCTCTCTTCCCGATCCTTCCCAGTTCTACAGATTCCTTTCAAATACCAATAATTCCATTCTTCAAAACCTGCATCACTCTATTATCAAAGAACTTTTAGATAAAAACGTTATCTCTAATGATATTCTTATCGTTGACTCCAAGCCCGTTATGGCCGCTACCAGAGAAAACAATTTCAAGAACCCAAAACGTAACTCCAGAAACAAAAATAAAAAAGCCAAACATAATCCTTCAGCCACTCTCGGATACTACTCTTATCAAACTGTCGCCGGCAAAAAAGATAACTTCATCTTCTTCTGGGGTTACCGTACTCATGTTATCGTCTCTAAAGAAGGCATCCCTCTTGTAGAACTTACACTTCCCAACAATATCAAAGATTCTGCCGCCGCGCACAAACTCATCAAAAAACTTAAACGCGTTTACGGTTCTCGCAAAGGCATTATACTGCTGGCTGACGCCGCTTACGATGAACGTGCATTCTATAGCTTCATCGTTAACGAACTCAAATGGCAAGCATTTATCCCCCTAAACCCCCGCAACAAACAACAAGATAAAACTTTCGGTCCTAACGGCTACCCGTTATGCGATGCCGGACTCGAAATGAACACCGGCGGCACTTGGCAGGAAAATCTCAGAACACGAAAAAAGTTCCGATGCCCCATTAAAGCCAGCGTTAAATTCGCCAAAAACTATCCCCTCGGCTGTCCTATCAATCATCCGGGCTTCAATAGTTACGGCTGTACCAAATATCTTGATGTAACCGATGATGCCCGCTCACGTGTCCCAAGAGAGTCATTGTTCTACAAGCAAACCTTTAACTTGCGTACCGAAATCGAACGGTACTTCGCCCGGCTCGGTGACCGTGAACTTGAACAAACAACTCACTACAAGATGAGGTCTATTAAAAACCAGATGACTATCGCCCATCTTTCATTAAGTCTTGTTGCCCATGCCGCCGCGATACTTATGGAACAACCTGAAAAGATCAGATGTTACCGTACCTTCGCCAGAGAACCGGATGCCTGCTTGACGGGTTAATCGTCACACTTTCAAAAAACTGTTTTTTATTCTTACAGAATAGCTGTGCCTATTTTTTAATAATTACTCACTATTCCGCCCAGCCTAACCTATTATTTACTCTTTCGAGATCGCTTCGTCGCTTTGCTCCTCGCGATGACGTCGCGAAACGTCATTTCGCAGAACTCTTTCT
>Ga0208904_1000693_pt1 | contig 26036 bp, 18 predicted proteins | sample AntAceMetag02UKB_FD_184774 | JGI IMG/M metagenome (GOLD analysis project Ga0208904, IMG submission 184774) | Saline lake microbial communities from Ace Lake, Antarctica - Antarctic Ace Lake Metagenome 02UKB (SPAdes) (version 2) | ecosystem: Environmental > Aquatic > Non-marine Saline and...
TAGAAACATTAGAATTAGGTTTAGATTCAGGATTGGTATTAGGCTTAGAAACAGAATCAGGAGAAACTAAAGATGAGGCTGAGAGTACGAAAAGTGAAGATAGTGAGCCTGAAGAGGATAAAGATGAAGTAATTAATGAATTAGTATCTAGGGTGGACAGCCTAGAAACAGAAATGTTACTCCTTAACTATTCTCTTGATCTTAATTCCCCTACCAATGCTACAGATAGCTCATTCTTAACCTCCTTAACTGTCCTTGGTGATTCTGTATTAGGAGATACGGTAATAAATGGCAAGTTAGATATAGGAATACTTAGTTTTGACAATCTTACCGGTTCCATTGATGCCATTGGTCCTTTGAAACTTCAACCCCTGGCTCTTGCTCCCATTGAGTTTGTGGGAGGAAGTATACAAATGGATCAAGATGGGAATCTTGATATTAAAGAAGGAGTTGTAAAGGGAAATGAAAAAATAAGAGAGGCAGTTGAGATACTCTCCGACCAAACATCTGTCACAATCCAAAAAGACTGGGAAACTCCCCCTGTCTCTATCCTTGTTACCCCCTCTTACAATACACAAGTCTGGGTCACAAACATCTCACCAACAGGCTTTACAATCAATGTAAGCACCCCCTCCGAAGACGCTCAGACACTCTTCTGGTGGGCCATTTGGTAAATGCCGATTGATAATGATACATAAATCACATTAGAATTAATTAATGCCAAACAAAATTCACCACAAGCAATCGCATCAAATAATAAAAAGCTTTAAAGCAGAATCCCTCAAGAATCGTTCATTTGCAGTCAAAATGGCTGACGCTTTAACAAGCAAATTTGGCACTCTTGGGTTCTTAATTATCAATTTAACTCTCTTTGTAACCTGGGTTCTGGCTAATAACGGCAAAATACCAGGAATTACCCCTTTTGATCCCTATCCATATGTCCTTTTGATTACTGCGGTATCATTAGAGGCTATTGTACTAGCCATAGTTGTCCTTATCAGTCAAAACAGAGAGGGATATATCAATACTATGCGGGATGAACTACAACTTCATGTTAATTTACTAACAGAGAGAGAAATCACAAAGGTTTTATTGCTTTTAAGAGAATTATTGAAGAAAAATGGCATTAAAATAACAGACGCCGAACTAGATGAAATGCTTAAAGATATTGATACTTCCCACATCGAGAGGAAGCTTAAAGAGCAAATTGATGGAAAATCGACTACATTTACTAAAAAGATAACAGATCCTCTTGTTAAGGTAGGAGAAAAGATGGGGAAAACCCTCGTCACTAAAAAATGAGGAATGTTTCTTTTATTCTGCTTTGACAGGCAAGATTAGAACCTATTTTGGGGTAAATTTGCGAAGTTCTTTTTCAACTCTTTCGGCTAAAAAAATCTTCATTAGTGATTGGTAGGGAACATCGCGGGAATTGGCAATTTCCTTAATTCTCGACAAAAGATATGCCGGCAAACGTAATGAGATAGATTTTGTTGTGGGTTTTAATTTAGACAAATCCAGCTCAACTGGTTTACTTAAGTCAAAGTAATCAGTCACATCATGAGTTGCCCAGAACTCCCTTTCTTCATCTTCGTTTCTGAAATTTGGTATTGGCTTGATTTTATTTTTTGACATATTCTTTTCTTTCTTTTTTACTTTGATTTCGAGTAGATATTATTCTTATTTTGTTTTTTCTAATTGTAAATATTATGGTTAATTTCCTTTTTAAATTTGTAACCCCGAAGGCTACATATCTATTCTCTTTCTTGGAGTGTTTCTTATCCAGAAAGATCTTTAATGGTTTATTAAAAAACACTTCCTCAGCTTCTTTGAAATGAACTTTATGCTTCTCCCAGCTTTTTTCTAGATTGCCCTTGTCCCAATCAAAAGATATAGGGACAGGTAATTTCATAACAATAATAGTATATTATCATAATATACAATTTGTCAAGAATTGTACTATAAACAACCTACTCCACCTGATAAATGAAGTTTGAACCTATTTTGAAGAAAATTTGCGAAGTTTTTTTCGCGTTGTGCCTTTTTTAGTCCTTGTTTTAATTAGTTGTGAAGTAAGTTGATAGCGAAACCTGAGACACATATAGTTTTGAGCGGTTTTCCTATCTTGCAGTAATTCTTTTTTTAATTTTTTCCAAGTTTCCATAATATATATAATATTGCATGTATGTTATGTTTTGTCGATTTGTTTTAATACTGTTGCCGTTTCTTTTTTTAGAGTTTTCCGTTGGAAAACATGAGATAAATATTTAACAAAATAAGCCTACATTCTCTCCGGACTCTCGATACCTAGAAGCTTAAGGCCATTCCTCAACACCTGACCCGTTGACATTGTAAGCTCAATTCGCAACTTCTCGTTTTCGCCACCTATTATTCTGTGTTGATTATAAAAAGCATTATATTTCTGAGCTAAATCAAATAAATAATTACAAATTAGGTTAGGTGAGTAATTTTTGGTTGCACCGATGATTATCTCAGGAAATCGGACTAAAGTGCGTATCAATATCTGCTCTTCTTTATTAAAATCTTCTTTTTTTGCTTGCTTGTTTTCCGCTCCCTTTTCTGCTTTCTGCAAAATACTATTTGTTCTTGCAATTGTATATTGAAGATATGGTGCACTATTTCCTTCCAAAACGAAGAGTTTTTCCCAATCAAAAATAATGTCTGAAGAATATTGATGTGACAAATCAAAATACTTGATCGCCCCAATACCAACCATGTTAACAACCCTTTCTATTTCTTTCTCTGGCAATCCTCTCCCCGTTTCCGATTTGTCAATTACTTGCTTAGCTCTTTTAATTGCCTCGTCTAGAACATCCTCCAATTTAATTCCCAATCCTTTTCTGGTCGACATTTTTCCTTCTTTAAATCGAATTAAGCCGTGAGCAATATGTATTAATTCTTCGTCCTTTATCCACCCCAATAGCCTCGCCGCCTCAAATACCTGTCTAAAATGAAGTTTCTGCTCAGAACCTACTTCATAGATCATTTTCTCAGGAGACCATTCCCCTAACCTGTATTTAATTGTGGCTAAATCTCGAGTAAAATATGTCGTTGCCCCATCGCTTTTAAGCAATATGGCTGGTGGCATATCTTTAAACTCAACAATCTCTGCGTTTTGGCTCTCTTTTGACAGCTTTTTTTCTCTAATTTCGTCAATAACAGCCTGCATTTTGTCTTGATAGAAGCTTTCTCCATTCTCGCAGTCAAAATTTACACCTAATATTTCATAAATTCTCTTAAATTCCTTTTTTGAAGTTTCAACAATTGTTTCCCATATATTTTGAGCTTCAGTTTCGCCTTCTTCCAGCTTCTTAAACCAACCCCTAGCCTTATCCCACAATTCTGGGTTCTCATCTGCCTCCTTATTAAACTCTACATATAACTTTTCTAAATCATTTATTGAAAGTTCTTTTGCGTCAAGAGATTTGCTTGATATTTGATACAAAAGTGTTCCAAATTGGGTTCCCCAATCTCCTAAGTGATTGTCGCCCACCACCTTGTAACCCGTAAAATCATGCAAATTACATATCGCTTGACCAATAATAGTTGATCTTAAATGACCTATTCCGAAATGTTTTGCTATATTTGGAGAGGAGTAATCAATAACAACCGTTTTCCCGTTCCCTAAATCAGATGAGCCATACTTCTCTTTTTTCTCAATTATCTCAGCTAAGCTTGAGGACAATAAATCATTCGACAAAAAGAAATTGATAAACCCGGGTTCAATGGCTTCAATTTTAGCCACTAACTGATCCAAGCTGCTATCTTTTTTTAGCTTTCCCACTATTTCGTTGGCATACTCAATAGGCTTAAGACCCTTCTTCTTGGCAACAATCATGGCAATATTCGTTGAGCAATCACCATGCTTCACATTTTCTGGGAACTCTAGATAAACATGTTTTTCCCCAGTTGCCTTGCTCAAGGCAGAAAATATTTGGTTCTTCATTGCATTATATTTTACTACCTATTCCACATTAATTTCCATTCCAGAAAGAAATAGACCATTCCAAAAGAATTATAAGTCCCCCAAAAAGTAGAACAATAATAATATACATACCCTTGACTTCCCTTACCATCTGTGCATAAATTCAAGTTAAGCAAACTTAGGTATTTGAGGCTAAAAACTGTCCAATCATGTCACTGTCCAAACGAAGTCTATTTACTATAATACAAGCCGCTGAGATCCTTGGAGTTTCCCCAAAAACAATACGGAGGCTAAAGAGTAAGGGTGTTATTAATCCCCAAACAGGAAGCAATCGCCAAATGCTCATTTCCATCAATGATCTCGATATTCTGCGTAATGTTCTAAACAAACCTCTTGAAAGTAAAAAGTATCCCGTTGCCAATACAGCTAAATTGTTGAATGTTTCGTCTGACACCATCCGCCGCTGGGAGAAGGAGGGGAAGATAGAAAGTGTGAGGACAGCTGGTGGACACAGAAGATTTACTACAGAGGCAATACAACAGGTAAAGAACAAGAAGTATCAGCCTGTACAGGTTAAGAAAGAGATTAATATTCCTCCTAAAGAGATTATTAAGATCATAGATCAGAGGCAACTCTTTACTCCTCAGGCTCCTTCCTTTGCTTCCCTCAGTCCCTTTCTTTCTCCCTTTAACCTTAAGCTGATATCTTTTGTTGCTGTAAGTAGCCTTTTGATATTCATAGCTACTTCTCCTTTGAAGGTTGGAAGGGTGGTTAATCGGTTAACAGGTATATCTATTCCTGGTATTCCTGAAGAGGAATTGATAACAAGGTCTGAGGGAGATTGGTTAAGTGTTTTGTCTGCTCAGGGAGGTATATATGAAGGAGATGTGGGTATTACTGGAAGGGTTGGGATTACAGGCAGTTTGGATGTATCTGAGACAACCACTACTGAAGATTTAGTAGTAGAAGGTAGTGCTTCCATGTATAGCCTCTCTGTTACTTCAGGCTTAGTAGTATCTGGTAATGAAATTGTTAATTCATCAGGGAAGATACCTGCTCTTAATGGAACTTACTTTGCCAGTCTTAATGGAGAAAACATCATTAATGTAGATGCTCATCACCTTGGTGGGATAGCAGCTTCTTCATTCTTGAGAAGTGATGAGGTAGATACAGCTGAAGCAACCATTAACTTCACGGCCACTCCCGGCAGTACAGATGTTAATGGAGGGCCGGTATATATCAACCCAGCTGCATCCACCTCAAACTATACCCTCTTTGGGATATCAGTTGATGGTTCACAGAGATTTAAAGTAGATGCAGAAGGAGATGTATCCATATTAGGCAATACTAACGCAACAGGGAATCTAACTGTGGGTGGAACAATATATGGTGATGGTTCTGGAATATCAGGTGTTTCTGCCAGCTCCATGCTTTTTTCAGGTATTACATCCGCTACCAATACAACAGCGGCCATGATAGTAGGAACGGGAGCTTCACTCACCTACTCTGGGACAGGGACGATAACAGCCAGTGATTTAACTTGTGTTGATTGTTTAGACTTCACTGAGATATCAGATAGTTTAACTCTAGATGGAGCTACAGATATCGCTTTAGGTACATTAACTCTCTCTACCTCAGGAACAGGAGCAATAGACTTTAATTCAACAGGACAGGTTTCTTTTGCAGGGAATATTGATGTTAATGGATCTACTAACGACATATCAGGAACCTTAAATCTTTCTGGAGGAGCATTAACCTCAACAGGAGCCTTAACAATCACTCCTCAAGCAGGCAATAATCTAAACATTGCTCTTTCAACGACAGGAGACTTTGCAGTCAACACTAACCAACTTTACGTTGATACATCAGAAGGCAACGTCGGTATTGGAACGACGACGCCTGGTAGTAATTTAGAAATTCAGTCATCAAGCATCGCTATCATAGAAGCTGACGCAGACGCAGGGTCTTCTTACCTATATTTACATGGAGCTGGAGGTTCGCCAAATTCCAGAGCCTACGTGCGCATGGATGACGATACTACAAACATAAGGTGGTATTTAGAAAACAGAACTGTTGCAAGTAATCAGTTCCAAATTCAAAATTATGATGGCTCTACTTGGACAATTCCATTCACCATACAAAACAGTGCTCCAAGTAATACCTTATATCTAAATTCAACTGGCAATGTCGGCATTGGGACAACAGCACCTGGAAGTAAATTAGAAATTGCTCGCGGAGCAAATGGTCCCGCAGGGTTGGCCATATCCGGTTATGACAATGATGGAACTACTGATCTTAATTATCAATCTTTGTCAGTTTTGCAATGGCACAATGACACTACAAATTTAGATGGAGCTCTTGTTATCACTGTTCCAAATGGTGGAAATACAATGATGGCAATAAAGATAAGTGGTTATGACTATTCAGTTAATCTTGGATACTGGGAAGTACAAATAGGAGCTTACCATTATAACGGTGAACCAGGTAATGTTTGGCTCAATGAAAGTGTAAATATTATTGGAACCCCTCCATTTAATATTGTGAGATTAGCGCGAGTAACTGCCGATGACAATCCAAGAATAATTTTAGGTAACACAACAGATGTAGATAATTGGGATTACCCGCAAATAAATGTTGATTTGGTCATTTCAGGATATAGTAGTCAAGATACTTATAATACCGGTTGGTCTGCGACACTTAGCACTGATATTAGCGCTTTAACAATAGAACATACACCATTAATTAAATATTTTGTTAACTCCTCAGGCAACTTCGGCATTGGGAGAATACCTGCTACAAATAAGCTGGAAGTTGAAGGTACTGCTTCTAAGACTGCGGCTGGTGATTGGTTGGCTAATTCTGATATTAGGATAAAAACAGATGTTTTGGGATTGGATAATGCTCTTGATATTATAGATTCTCTTCGTCCGGTTAAGTTTAAATACATAGATGAATATATGGATGAGCATCCTTCTTTGGAAGATAGGTATTATTACAACTTCATAGCCCAGGAGTTTCAAGAAATATTTCCTGATTCTGTCCAAGACAGTGGAGAAAATGGGTATTTACAGCTAGATAGTTACAATGTTCGTCCTTACCTTGTAGCGGCCATGCAGGAATTAAATACTAAAGTAGAAACATTAGAATTAGGTTTAGATTCAGGATTAGTATTAGGCTTAGAAGATAATATTAATAATGAGCCTGAGAATCCAGAAGGTGAGGAAGGAACGGAGCCTGAAGAGGTTAAAAGTACGGAAGTAATTAATGAATTAGTATCTAGAGTGGATAGTTTAGAAACAGAAATGTTGCTCCTTAACTCTTCTCTTGATCTAGCCTCCCCTACTGAAGCTACAGACAGCTCATTCTTAACCTCCTTAACTGTCCTTGGTGATTCTGTACTGGGAGATACAGTGATAAATGGAAGATTGGATGTGGGGATACTCTCTTTTGATAACCAACAAGCTACAATTGACGCAATTGGTGTTTTAAAAATTCAACCCTTAGCCTTAGGAAATATTGAGTTCATGGGTGGATCAGTAACAATGGACGTTTCAGGCAATATGGTCGTTAATGAAATAACAGCCAAAAAGTACAAGGTCTCTGGCAATTCTGCAGGCTCAGACTATATCGAATCAGGACAAACAAGTGTATGGATAGAAACAGACACTGTAGGCTCCAACTCTTTAATCTTTATTGCTACGACAACAGTCACCGACTCTCCTTTGTCTGTGACTGAAAAATCCCCAGATTCAGGCTTTAGGGCAGAAATAGAGAAATCGACAGACAAGGATATTCACTTTGATTGGTGGATAATCGAACGTGAGTAAAATCACAATCTCATGCTTATTTCTTAATCCACCAGTTTTTTCCATCTGATATTAATTCAACATCCCCATCTTTATCTGTTCTTTTTACCTGAATATCGTATTCCTTTAATAAATCAAGTGTTTCTTGGTGCGGATGACCAAAGCTGTTCTTCCCTACAGAGATGATGGCCACCTCTGGACTAGCCTCATCAAGCAGTTCCTTGATTAAACCATTTTTCGAACCATGGTGAGGTATTTTGATATACTCCACGTCATGTATTTTACCTGTTGCTATAACCTTATTTATTATCTCCGGACCAATATCTCCAGTGAAAAGGGCATCAAACTCCCCTAGCCTCAAATTAGCCACGACAGAAAAGTCGTTTGGGTCTCTTTTTGAGGTAAATGCCCCCAATATATTGCCCTTGAGGTTGTCGCCCTCATTGGCTTGAAAATCACCCGAAGGCCAGACTATATCTAAATATAGCAAACCCGACCTGATAACCATACCTGTAGTGGGATTGATCACTCCTGTACCACTACCCCCCACCATACTTATTAGCGCTTGATACGATTGACTGCTAGAGTTAAGGCTAGTAGCCACGAATTGTTCTACTTGGTATCGCCTGAAAACCTCGCTAAGCCCCCCGTAATGATCAAGTTGGGGATGTGTTAATAAAACAACCTCTATTTTTCGATCCCAAAAGGGCATATTTGTGCCTAAACATTCTACAACTTTATTGGTTGCTCCCCCATCAATAAGTATTTGTGTCGTTCCGTATGTGGCTAAAATAGCATCCCCCTGACCAACATCACAAGCTATTAAATGAAGCTCTTTTTCAGGATAAACAAATACGGCCATCCAGACAGCAATCAGGGCTAAGCTCAAGCCTAAAAATATATTATTCCAAAGTTTTTTCATCCGAATATTCCTACAACCCAAACAAACCATGATGTAAGCGGATAAGCAAGAAAAATAACGTATTTACCAATAATATCTGAAAACAAACCCAAAATTCCGCCAATTCCTCCAATTATGGTCATCGGCGCTACCGTCCACAAAACAAGCGCATTAACAATTGGCGAAAGAAGGCTAAATTGGCCAAATGTTAGGTACAGAATTGGAGCCACCCCAATCTGGGCAGCCAAGGAAGTAGACAACCCTTCTCTGAAAATACCAGGTACAAATCGTATCAAACTCGCAATTTTTCTTTCAAATAACATCAATGAGCCGGTAGCCACAAAAGAAAGAATAAATCCCAAATCAGATATCCAATCTGGCCTTGCAATCAACATTATGGCCGCAGAAAAAAACAAAGCCTTGCTAGCTGCCTGGAGCCTGCCGAGTGCCTGAGCCGTAAATACAATTGAGCCCATAATCGCTGCCCTCACAATTGGAGCATCAAAACCTGAAAGCAAAGAATATAGCCACACACCTATCAAAGCTAGAGGGATAGCGCTTCTTCTGGGCATCAAAACGATCAATACCCCCATTAAAAAGCTTGCCACAAGAGTCACATTCATGCCTGAGGCAACAACGACATGAGCCGTCCCTGATTTTTTTAAAGCGTTCCAAAAACTTGTCGGCAAACCCGCTTTTGATCCTAAGGTTAAACCAGCTAGAAGTGATGCATGAGGCTCTGGTAAGGATTTTTGATATATTTTGATAATATTAAGTCTAGTTTTATAGAGTTTCCCAACTGACGGTTCTAAACTAACAAGAATCGGGCTTACAAGTTTTCCATCTTCCACTACCCCCTCTACAACCACTTTGTCTCCATAATTAATTTCTGGATAATTTGGTAGATAAGTTTTTAGTCCATAGAAAACTAATCTTTGTGATGTGTCATATTTTATTGGTTCTGACGCGACTTTTGTTGTAATTCTTATTTTATCTCCGTCAGAAAAATTGGGTTGGGTGGTAATTATCCGTACAAAAATCAATAAAACCAGAAAAAACCGAAATAGATAGCGCATTTTGTATTTAGCAATTATCAATCACTCGATGTCAGTAAACTGACAACTTGTCTTTGTTGGTTTCGTAAACATTTGTCTTCAAAATCTTTTTATTTAGTAATTCTTCAACTGTTGAGTAAGGTCTTTGTTCAATGATGTTTTGAGCGGTAACAGGGCCAATTCCCCATAACGATTCTAGCTGGTTTTGACTGGCAGTGTTGATATTAATATTTTCTGATGTATTACTCCCCCAAATCGATGATCCACTTTGATGTCCTGCCACATTGTTAGCACTCTCTCCACCTATTTGCTCATTGATTCTTGGGATATAAATTTTTTGACCATCTGATATTTTTGCCGCCCGATTTAACGTTTTTTCCATCCAATCCCTGTCCGCATCTACCGAAATACCACCTGCTGCAATTAATGCATCTTCAACTCTGGCGCTAGACAACAAACGATAAACGCCCGGTGTTTCAACTGCCCCGCTAACTTCTATCACAACTTCTTCAAAACTGCTGTCCTTATCGTCTGAGGAAGATTCTAAGACCTCTACACCAGAAGAATAAAGGCTTTCCCTGTTCTTAAAAAGAAAGACCCCTAGGCCAACCAGGATCGCTCCAATTAAAAAAAGTAATATTTGATATCGATGTCTTAAAAGTAAATCCTCCCAATTAGTTTTGAAGTCTTTTTCTTCCTGTAAGTTTGGTTTGGGCAGCATGAGAATATAAATCTCTACCCGATAACGAAATTGATAAGCTTACCGGGCACGAATATTGTATTCTTGATCTTTTTTCCCTCAAGCCATTTTTGAATATTTTCATCTTCGCTTGCCTTTTTAATCATTTCTTCCTTGTTTTTAGCCTCATCTGAATCAACTAAGATGGTTGAGCGAATCTTGCCATTAACCTGTAAAACTATTGTGCTCTCGCTTTCTTTTACAAGATTCTTGTCATAACCGGGCCATGCAGCAGTGTGAATTGAAAAAGTTTGACCTAGTTTTTCTACCCATACCTCCTCAGTGATATGAGGTGCAAAGGGTGCCAAAAGTAAGGCTAGTGTTTTTAGTGCGTCTTTCCAAATCACTCCTCCAACTTCATCCTTTGTTTTATCGTCAGCCTGACTTGCCTTTTCTCTGAGCAAGTTTACATACTCCATTACAGCCGAAATGGCCGTATTGTATCTAAGATTTTCAATGTCGTTGGTAACTTTCTTTATAGTTTGATGCATTTTAGTAAGCACTTCATCTGAGTCTTTTTTATTTACCACACTTAAATCAACAGTGTTTTCGAATAGATCCCAAACCCTCTCTATAAATCGCCTCATCCCCTCGATACCTGTGTCTCGGAAATCTCCTCCTGCATCATATGGACCTAGAAACATTAGATAAGCCCTGAATGCGTCTGCACCAAATTTCTTTATATATTCATCCGGAATAACAATGTTTCCTCGACTCTTGCTCATCTTTGCCCCATCCTTAATAATCATCCCGTGGGCATAGAAACGATCGTACGGTTCCTCAAAATCAATTAGTTGCATGTCTTTAAAAACCATCGTCATCCAGCGAGAGTAAAGCAAATGAAGAACCGAATGTTCTGCGCCACCAATATACATATTTACTGGTAGCCACTTTTTAGTTATCTCAGTATCAATTATTTGCTTATCCGAGCTCTCTGCACCAACAGAAGGATACCTTAAAAAGTACCACGAACTGTCTAAAAAGGTATCAGAAACGTCTGTTTCTCTCTTTGCCTTACTTCCACAAACAGGACACTTAACTTCATAAAAACTTTTTAGCGTAGCGAGAGGAGATATCCCGGTTCCCTTGGGTCGATAATCCTTTACAAAGGGTAATTCAACGGGAAGGTCTTTCTCATCAACGGCATACCACCCAGGCATTTCACTTCGCTCACCCTTCCCCTCATCCGCACACTTCTGGCAATATATCATTGGAATCGGTGGCCCCCAATAGCGCTGCCTGCTAATTAACCAGTCACGAAGATGGTAAGAGGTATTTCTTTTTCCCCAACCTTTTGCTTCCAAATGATCCGCTATTTTTTCTATGGCCTTATCGACAGTCATGCCATTAATAAATTCTGAATTAACTATCTTTCCTTCCTCTTCCATCACCTGTTCTATTTTTTCTATGGCCGACTCGTCTCTGTCACTGCCTACCACCACTCTTATCACTGGCAAATCAAATTCTTTGGCAAATTCAAAATCTCGCTTGTCGTGACCAGGAACACCAACAACAGCACCTGTTCCAACTTCACCTAAAACAAAGTCGCTGACCCATATAGGCATTTCTCGGTCAGCTAATCGATTAACTGCGTACAATCCAGTAAACACACCTGTTTTTTCTCTTCCTTCTTCTCGGCGTTCTTGTTTTGTTTTATTTAATGCCTTTTTGATATATTTAGACACCTTCTTTTTTTGTTCTTCAGGCACAACAGACAAATGCTTTCCGGCCGCTTCTGGAGACAATACAATGAAGGTAGCACCAAAATTCGTGTCTGGTCTTGTTGTAAAACAAGTCAAAGACTTATCTGTATCTTTTATTGGATACGCGATGTCTACCCCCTCTTTCTTGGCTATCCAATTCTTTTGAGCAACAGTTACCTTCTTACTCCAATTTATTTTTTCTAAGTTTTCAAATAGAGAGTCCGCATACAATTTGCCATCGGGGCGCTTGCCTGAAGCAGTCCTGAAAAACCACTGCTCTAAATCTTTTGTTTCAACGTCTTCTGTACACCTCTCACACTTACCTGCAATCACCTGCTCGTCTGCAAGAACAGTCTTGCAAGATGGGCACCAATTTACAGAAGACTTGGCTCGATAGGCCAAGCCAGCCTTAAACATTTCCGTAAAAATCCATTGCGTCCATTTGTAGTAGTCAGGATCATATGTTTCTAGAGTGTGGGGCCAAGAATAACTATTGCCTACTGCTCTTAATTGGGCATAAAAATTCTTTTCAGTACGCTTGGACAAATCTGCTGGATGTTTATCAACAGATAAAGCATAGTTTTCAGAATGAATACCAAAGCCGTCTAGTCCAATAGGCTCAAAAACATCGAATCCCTTCATCCTCATAAGACGACTGTGAACATCGGCTCCCGTAAAAGCATACATATTACCCACATGCATACCTTCAGCCGACGGATAAGGGAACATCATTAGACTGTAATATGGCTTTTTTGAAGTTTTTAAGTCAGGACTAAAGATTTTTTCTTTTTCCCACTTGGTTTGCCACTTGTTTTCGATTAAGCTATGGTCGAATCTAGGCTTGCGAGCTCTTGACATAAAAATATTATACAACCAACAACAGGAGTTTGCATCGCTTAAGTTGTAAAACATATTATCTGTGTATAAAAATTCAGATAATCCAATCTATCGGACAAATAGCGAAATAAATTTCTCTGGCACTTGCTTTAGCTAATTGCTAAAACCCCTTTTTGAGCCCCTAATAACTAATTTCTGAAAATATTGCAAACACTAAACTATTTCCGCATATTTCCGCATCTGGACTTCCTAGGCATAAATTATTCTGTAATAAAAGTATTAAAATACTATTATCGGTCTGCTGTTAGATCTCTTTTGATGTATATACCCCGCACACATCTCTTGCGGAAATTATGTTATGACTTCCTGTGAAAAACTATATCTTACTTATACTGATTTAGCCTGACAAAAGGCTATTGACATTATGTCCATTCTTATTAAAAATAGTATAAGTAGTATAACTCGTATAATTTAGCCTTAAATAATGTCTGCCAAAACCACTAATATTTTACAGAAGTTTTTCAAATACTTATCAGGTCTGGGCATTTCTCCAAAATCGCATAAGAATTATCGATCCGACATCTCCCACTTCTCAAAGTGGTTTCTGATTCAAGTTAGGCAATGGGGAGTAGCAACAAATACATTTAGCGACACTCTCCCCTTTCTAAACCAAGTGTCTGGCAAAAATTATAAAACATATTTAACTACTAACAAGGTTGCCAACAAAACTATTAATCGACGTTTGTCTACACTCAGACACTTGTCTAGATTTTTAATATCTTCTCAAATATTGGATTTTAATTTTATGGAAGGTATTACTAATATTTCTAAAGCATCGTACAAACAAAACTATCCTCTGTTGCCACTTTTCGAAAAACATCTGAACACAGCGAAAGCTTCGCGCAATACTGTTAGGAATTATGTTAATGACGTACGACAATTCCTTTCTTGGGCAGAAAGTAAAAACCTGCAATCTCATACAAACAATAACTAACGACTAATAATTATGACCATTCTACCTAACTTATCACCAGAACTTATTCAAACCTACGAAGAAGAAATTTCTAGACGTAATAGTCCTGCCACCGCTAAGCGTAAGATGAGCTCTCTAAAACGGTTTTTTGGATGGGCCCACAAGGAAGGCCACATTCCACAAAATCCTGTGCCCAAACCAGTCCAAACAATCCAAAAGCCTGCTGCTGTTAAAGAAGTGAAGCAACCAGCTGAACCTAAACCGGTCAAGAAAAATTCCCTTCCAACTATTCTTTTCCGAGGCGCATTGATCGGTGGTATGGCTGTTTTAATTTTTCTCCTTGTTACTAAGCTACAATTACCCATCCCATTTAAACCTGCACCCGCCTCTAACGAAACAATCAGTGAAGTTGAACCAATTGTTGAGCAAGCTGTCCTCCTCTCCCCCTGGACAATAATTACAAAAATGAACCTAAAAGACAGTGACGGAATTCCAGCTGTTGGTACCCAATCAATCACCTTCAAATTATATTCATCTGAAGATGATAATCAGAGTTTTTGGTCTTCAAGCACAAGAACACTAACACCTGATGTAAATGGTGATATTTTGATATCTTTAGATGATGTTCCCGCTGAGCTTTTCTTTGAAAATGAAAAACTCTTTTTAGCCGCTGAAACTACCCAGGGAGAGCTTGGATCCCGACTTCCAGTCTCAACAGCAAACGTCTCAGCCAACTTGCAAGGATATTATCCTGCTCAGCCTGAAGGAGCCCTTCCTAACACTATTCCGGTTATCTCTAATGAAGGAGCCCTTCTTCTAGCGACAGAGGCACCAGCCATTAAGGCAACCGAAGGGAATTTATTAGTTGAAGGACAAACACTTACCCTCTCCACCCCAACTGCTTCTGATGGAGACATTACTATCAATCCCGATGGATCTGGTATTGCTCATTTTCTTTTTGAAGGTACTGATAGCAATTTTCTTAATGCCCAAGCCCCAAATCTCATCTCTGGTTCGCTTTATTATGGAATTGTCGCCAATAATGCAACTGGTTATGATCTTTTAAGGTTACAAAGTGGCTCAAGCCCTGTCACCCGCTTTTCAGTTGATGCTCTAGGAAATACTGATGTTGGAGGTGAACTAAATGTAGAGGGCAATATCTCAACCGAAGACACTATTAGATTAACTGAAGATGGAGCTTTAACTAATATAACTGGATATCAGCAAACTGACGGCAATTTCTCAATCACCCAATCAGGAGGAGAAACCGCAACGATAAGTAAAATAAATACCACTGCTCTTTCCGACGTTCTAACTTTAACCCTTGATGAAAGAGGAAAACCAGCCACTAGTAACTCTATTTACTCTACCCTAACCCTCAAAAGATATGACGGTGCCAGAGAAGCCATGGCATTGTTGGTTGATGAAGGAAATGCTCAATTTAATGGACAAGTTAGGCTTGGTAGATATCCTACTAACCCTGACTCAATTGGTACCGGTTCCCTAGTTTATAACAGCACAGATAATAGTGTCTACGTTTGGGATGGTTCCATCTGGACCGCTGTTGGCAGTGGCGGATCCAGTTACTGGACACAAACATCAGGAGTTCTGTACCCTCTCACGATAACAGATGATATAGCTGTAGGTGGCACAGATTCAACGGCCCCATTTTTTGTAAATGATTCTGGTGTAGCTACGTTCTCAACAGATACTAATCTTTATCGCTCAACAGCGAACACATTAGCTACCGACGATAGCTTTGTAGTTGGTGGAAATTTGGACACAAACGGATTAACTAATGATATAGCAGGGACATTAAATCTTTCTGGCAATACACTCGCCTCTACTACTGACTTAACCATCGATCCAACTGGTGGCGGAGTAAAAATAGGCACAGGTACTCCGGGATCAGTCGATTTGGCAGGCGACGACCTATACGTTACCCAAGATTTGGAGGTTGATGGAGTGATATATGGAGATGGAACAGGAATTACGGGTATTACCGCCAGTGATTTAACTTGTACAGATTGTCTAGACTTCACAGAGTTAGCTGACAGTTTGACCCTAGATGTATCCACGGATATAGCCTTGGGGACTTTAACTTTTTCTTCTTCCGGAACTGGAGCTTTGGATTTTAACTCTACTGGACAAGTTTCTTTTGCTGGTAATGTTGATGCAGAGAATGGATTAGATGTCACGACTGCTAATTTGACGGTTGGTGGGGCCAACTTCTCTGTTGCCCCAGGGACTGGGAATATAACCACGGCTGGGGATATTGATGTTAATGGGTCTACTAATGATATTGCGGGAACATTAAATCTTTCTGGTAACACACTCACCTCAACGGGAGATTTAACTGTTAATCCAGGAGGAGGAGATGTTGCTTTGACTAATGGTGTTGCTTTAATTGTCGGTGGTCATGCTACTGGAGGCGGATACAATGTTTTTGCTGATTCTACTGACGCAAAAGATGAAGCTGCTATTTCTTCGGACAATGATTTGTATATAGGGGGAGACTTAGAGGTTGATGGAGTGATATATGGGACATTAGCTGGTGGTGCAACCTCTTCCTGGAGTGATTTAACGGCACCCACAGCCAACCTCTCCCTTTCTCACGCTGAATATGCAAGCACATTTACTTGGGATACGGCTGATTCCTCAGCTATATTTGATGGTTTTACTCTGGGGATAACAAATGATGCCACTACTGATGGAGGGAATCAGAGGCTTTTTGTACTTGAGAATAATGATGATGCCCTGACAACAGGAATAACAGAGAGCCTTTTAGTTCTTGATAACCTAGATACTAATGAAGCAGTTACCACTGCTCTTTCCATTGCCAATACAGGTGGGGGTGGATTTACAACTGACATATCACTTCAAAACTCAGAAACAATATTAAATACCACTGATTCTGAGCTAGCCCTTTCAGATGGAACCAACACCTTAACCCTTGATTTTGATGAAGATACAGCCACCGCCATAGACTTAACCACTAATGGATCTGTAGATCTTACTTTTAACCCAGGAGGTAATGTTGGGATTCAAGACACCACTCCCTCAGTTGCTCTTAACGTTGGCTCAGCTAACACAGGCCATAGCCTTTCTGGAACCGGTGCCGATGCTGACCTTTTAGTAAGTGATGATTTAGAACTCGATGGTGTTCTTTACCTTGATGGTGGAAATATAAGTAACTCAGCCGGAACTGCCACCATAACATTGTCGGCCACACCTACTATTACGACCAACGTTCTCTCTGCTTCTTCCTGGTTAGTGGAAAATACGGCCAATGTCGGTTTAGCGGCTTTAATGGTTAATCAACAAAAGGCTGGTGATTTATTCACTGCTTCTGCTGCTGGAGTACCCAAATTTGTGATTGATAATTCAGGCAACGTCGGCATTGGCGGGGTGCTTAATGTCGGCTCAACCTCAACCACAACCTACTCCCGTTTTGGAACTGGGATTACTAACCATGGATTAAGTGCCGCCAATGATGTTCTTATCTCAAATGGTTTAGAAATCAACGGGGTATTGTATCCCGACAGCGGCATTGCTGACAGCGACGGCACTGTTACTATCACCATGGATGCGGACGAAGACGTCACTATGGCTGGAGATCTAACTACTATCGGCAATACCACTGTCGGTTCGACTAGTAGAGCAGCGAATACCTACGTAAGGGCTCTCGCAGGTGACGACTATAGTGCAGGCTTTGAGGCCTATGGAGCACGTCAAGGAACTGGATATACATATGTTGGGCAAAGCACTTCCCACGGAGGAGGAATCTTTTATAATGGGAACGGAGCGCCTGCTTTCGCAACAGGAGAAAGTTCAGATAGGATTTCATTTTATAGAAGAGCTGCTTCAGTGAATAACGTGGTATTCAGCTACAGTTACAATAGCAGTAGTGTTGCCTTTGTAGGTAACGCTACCTTTGGAGGGGGTACGGGAAAGATAACGGTGGGAACTGTCGACCCTGTGTATGACGTTGGAGGGGAAAAATATGCAACCTACATGGCTGGTATGATCGGCATTAAAGAAGAAACGGTTGGTGTTATTAAAACCGATCAGTACATTCCAGGTATTGGATACAAACACACTATCGATTTTACTAACCAAGAAAGAGGTTCCGATCTTTGGTTGTTTGGTAAAGCAACTGACATAGGTAAACATATTGGAAATTTAGTTGTTCTTCTTTCGTCTTCAGACAATACGAAGGCCTGGTATGAAATAGATCAAGAGAATTATACTCTGTCAATATACACATCACGGCCCACTTCCGTTTCATACAGACTTACAGCCCCGAGGTTTGATGCTGAGGAATGGTCGAATTATAACTATGACATTGAAGCATCCGGGTTTGTTGTTGATAATGATGATTTAATAGGAAACGGTATTACAGAACATACAATACCAACTCTCTCTGATTATGAAATATTTACCGACAATTCTGAATATAAAATAAGAACAATAAAGGGAGAAATTGTCGAAGGTCTTGAAGCTTTTGCCAACCTCGCAGTGGCCAATATAAAAGCTGGAGCAATACAAGTAACAGACCTAACTGTTGGGGGTTCTGCATATGTTGCTGATACACTTCAGGCCGGCGCAATAAAAACGGCCAGTGTCACTACTAAGACTCTTGTGGCTTTTCAAGCCACTGTTGATAATCTTTTAGTAACCAATGGATTGGTTTCTCCGATTGTTCAAACCAGTATGATTTCTCCGCTAGCCGACTCTGATCTTGTTATTGATCTTAACAATGCCACACCTGATGCAACCGAGTCAGCATATGGCAAATTAATTGTTAAAGGAGAAGAAGATAAGGAGGTTGCTTCCATTGATGCAGAAGGAAATGCAACCTTTAGCGGAACACTTGAATCAGAGGAAGTTAAAACAAAAGAACTAACTGCCGACAAAATCTATGTTGATGAGATTATTAGTAAATCGTCGCCCACTGATAAATCACCAATCACCATTGAAGAAATAGAAGAATTACTAAGACAATCTCAAGAAGATCAACTAACATTGACTAATGTTGCTGAATCAAATATCTTTACTGCAACCGATTCTGCACGCTTAGAAGAGCTTACTTTGGGCCAATTATATGTTACCGGGAATACGGCCATAAATACTCTTTCTGTATCATCTTCTTTAACAATTGGCAGCGACTTTGTTGCTCAATCACTGACGGATGAAAGTGGGTTAATCATTAATTCCTTAGATACTTTGAACGCTCCTCTTAAACTACAATCTCTTGCCATGGCCCCATTAGAAATAATGGCTGGTAAAGTAAGGATTGATACTAATGGAAATATGGAAATAAGCGGCAATCTATATGTTGCGGGTGAGATAGAAGCAGCTGGATTAACTCTTAAAGATACCAATCTTGAAGATGCATCTGAATTTGGCAATCTTCTTAGCTTGATTGATGCGGAAGGAATAGAAGTCGCTAATATAAATGCTTCTGGAGCAGCTGAATTCGCGAGTGTAGCCATTAATAAGCTAATTATTGCTTCATCTGACCTATCTCTTGATCAACCTAATGTGGATGGAGAAATTAATACAAATGCCACGGCAGGAAAAGCAATTATTCCAGCCGGAACAACTGAAATTAGAATCAATAATCCAAATATCGGCGATTACACATTGGTATATGTAACACCAACCTCTTCCACTTTAAACAATGTCTTGTATGTAAAGAGTAAAGAAATAGGATCCTTCACTGTTGGCTTTAGCACTTCCCTTTCAATTGATGTTAACTTCAATTGGTGGGTAATTGATTTGGCAGAATAGTTAAGTGCAGAAAACTCTTTTAAAAATGTTGTTTTTTAGCCAAATATTCTTGACAAAAAATCCGCTTAGCGTCATCATTAAAAACAGATAGTTATCCTACTTCAAAACTATGAAACAATATTGGGAGCAAATACTAAATTACCTAAAAAGACTTGGGGATAAATTAATGAAAGTTACCCTCTTTGAGTATCTCTTGGTTGTTCTTCTCATCGTTTTACTTATTCTTTTTTACTTCATTGATTTTCAACTTCCTAATCAAGAAACTCAAGATGCATCAAAAGATTTTACTCACCAAGAAACTGGAGAAAATCTTGTAACTCAAATACCATTATCGTCTTCTACTCCCAAACCAACACCTAAGCCAATTCCCTCGGGTACACAAACATATAATTTAAGTCATGGAAAGGATGTCGTGGGACCTAGGTTGAATCAAGTAACTATCGATCCCTTTGATCCTGCAGTGGGTGAATCTCAAACAGTTACTGCTAAAATAAGTCATACAAGTCCTGTTACAAACGTTGCGGCAACAATGAACATCGATGGCAGAAGCGATACACATACTTTTAAACGTATTTCTGGAAGTGATACTGACGGAACATGGCAAGCTACGTGGACAATGATGGATTCATATGACTATACCTATTACTTATTTTTTAAACTGACAAGTGAAGTGGATATTTTTGAAGGTGGTTTAACTTTTAGATAAAAAATGATTAAAAACTTATTTAAATTAATTATTATTTGGGGACTTATTATTGGCGGATTCTTTGTTGTCTCATCTCCTATTTATGCCGCCGATTGTGCTCGTCCTGTAAGTGGTAATTTTACTGTGACCACCGATTGTGTGTTTGGAGGTCTAGTTGATGGTGTTGATACTGGAACTGGATCGACCAACACAGCCAAGTTAATTGTCCAGAGCGGTATATTAACCATTAACTCTAACCAAGTCATTGTTCTTGGTAGTATTAGTATGACCGGTGGTTCCATTGCTGCAAATGGATCAATAAAAACAGGGGCGCCTCTCTGGATGATTGACGCCGATGCTGATGGTTATCCCTCCACCACGACTCAATATACTCAGACGAGTGCTCCAACCAATGGTAGACGTAGAAATGTCATGACCAGCCTAACTGTAGATTGTAATGATGGATCTTATAGTGCAACAAACACTTGCTGTACTCTCCTAACTTGGTATCGAGATTCTGATTCTGATAATTACGGTAATCCAAGTGTCACCACACAAGCCTGCACTCAACCCGCTGGTTATGTTTCTAACAATACCGACTGCTATGACTCCAACGCCAACGCCAAACCTGGCCAAACCACATGTTACACCTCGCATCGTGGTGATGGAAGTTATGACTACAACTGTGACGGTTCATCATCTGGATGTAATACTTGTCCAGCTAATTGCGTTACCGGCGGCTACTTTATGGTTAAGGGTTGTACTACTGGTACCTGCAGATACTGTGTTAATGTAGGATGGAAGACACAAAAGTCAAATTCAGGTTCTGCAGGGTGTGGAAAGGGTGGAAGCTATGCTGGAAATAGAAAAAAAACCTCATGCGTAAGCTCTAATTGTAATTGTACCGCATCTGGCGGCAAAAACATTTCCTGTTATAGTTGCACCAAGTCTTGTAGATAATACCCACACTCTTTACTCTTCTCTCATTTTTCTTTATCCTTTGCTTACATAAAACACAACCTCATCACCATCATTGGCCCAATAGCTTCTGGAAAAACTACAGTCAGCCACACCCTCTCCATCATCTTTTACCTCATTTCTGCATATTTCATCTACCCGCGGGTATGCTAGCAAAACCTGTACCTCGAATAAAAATACCACTAGCGTGACAGAATATCCTTGCAAAATAGGAGGCTCTAAACCTACTGGTCGTGGTGCTTGTTCAGTTAGTTGTAGGTAATTTTAATCTAAAAAAGATTTAATTTATCTCAAATTTTCTACTTGCCTGCTTCATTAAAATAATCGATAATTAACTCATATGAAACTGCCTGGTTTCCCAAATCCAAAACCCAGCAAAGAAGAAGAGCTTAATTCATTCCCAGATTTGCAAGAAAGGGAAGAACCCAAAAAAATAAAAACTAAATATTTGGTTATATTTTTTATCATATTATTATTTCTAGAATCCTTGTTCTTGGGCAATTTCTTATACTCTAAATATTTTTCTCCATCAGAAGAAGTTGATACCAATCAAGCCCAAACTTTTCCAGTCTCTACTCTAAAACCCAGCAAAAGAGCAGAAATATTTGAATTCAATCATGAAAAATCCGGTATTAAACCAGAACCATACAAAATCATTATTGACCCCTCTGATCCAAAGTCAGGTGAAACTCAAAAACTTACAGTCTATATTGACCATACCTCCCCCATAACCACAGCAACCGCCGTTCTGGAAACAGACAACAATCAAATAGAACAACCCCTCACCCTATCCGATGGCAACGATAAAACAGGTACTTGGACCACCACTTGGAAAGCTGAAGACACTTTCAATGATAGATATCAAATCAGTTTAATTATTAGTGATGATGTAGAAACCTATGAAGGGGGCGTGTTATTAAAATAAAAGGCGTTAAAATACAAAAACTATGAAATTACTCAAATTAAATAAAAAACCGATGGTTTTAACAAAGAGAAACCCAAAACAATCAAGATAGAATACATTATTCTATTCGTAGCTTTAGCAATATTTCTAGTTTCTTTCTCACTATTCATAACCAAAAACCAAAAACAATCAAACTCCGTACCAATAGTGTTTGTGCAATCAGTTGTAAATAGATTGTATTTCCAAATACACCATATTACGTACCACCAAACCCTGTCCCGTCTTGCCTAAAACGGATGCCACTAAGACAATTATTCTCTTGTTGACTCAGCGTCTTTCTAGTAATATAAAGATATATACACATAGGTTCAGTCTAAATACATGGAAACCATCTTAGAAAAAATAGAAAAAATCATTCTTTACGCAACTGTTTTTTTAGTTCCTCTTGTTGTTCTTTCAACATTCCCAAACCCACTATCAGAAGCCAAAAAAATAAGTCCTCAAAAATTAAAACAATATCGTTTTATAATCAACAGACCATAAAAAGTTCGACAGATCTCGAATTCCTCTTAGCAATGACCATACACTAACAAGCCTCCTCATGTTCCCCTAAGCATATCTTCTGTACAATAAGTCTAGAAATCATATGACAAACAAGCTATCTCAAACCAGTATGGTGCCTCTTATCTTACCTAGCGACAAGCCATTGGTTAAAAAATCAGTTCGCTATAAAATTGATGATATCGTTGTATTTTATAAATTGGGGCAGCTCATTGCCCACAGGATTATCTACATCTCCCCATCTAAGAAGTACTATATTACGAAGGGAGACAACAAAAACAAAGATGATGGAAAAATATACAAAACTCAAATCCTAGGAAAAATCGAGGCAATAGAAAGAAATAGGCAGAAAATTAAACTATCTCACCTTTATCTCGCCCAATCATCAGTTTACTTAGAAGAGCTCAAAAAAATAAACAAAGCTTTAGTTGGTAATAAAATCGATTATATTGTTCTAAAAGGGCTTCCACTGCACATACATTTTAACCACGCTCCACCTCAGAGAATATATTATGACGCCGATTTACTTATTAACAAAGAAAATCTAGAAAAAACAACTAAAATTTTAAAAAAGCTTGGATTTAGAAAAATTCAACCCAAACTATATGGCAAAAAAGTCAAAAACGCCTCTCAGGTTTCCTTTCTAAAAGGAACCAAACCATTTTATACAACGATCGATCTTCACCTCGAACCAGCTATCGGTTTTACAAAGCTAAGAAAAATTAATCAACTCCTTCCACCCACCGAACCCTTTCAAATACATCTCTTTAAAAAAATTAAATATGTATTGGTCAATGAAACCGAATATCCAATACTAGAAATTGAAACAACTATCGTCTTGCTTCTATTACATTTCTTTCACCATAATTTTCAAGGAGCGCACAGAGCACTTTTAATTGATTCACTTATCAGAAAACAAAAAGTAGATTGGTCAAAACTTATAAAGATAATTTGTAAGTTTCAGTTTCAAAACCAAGTATATTTAGGGTTGCTTGTCTTAAAGCGCTACTATAAAACACCCGTCCCCTACAATAAAATTTCCCTAAATTTAGGGCAAAAACTCCTTTCTTGCATATTAATTAGATTCATTTCGCCTTTTAGTTCTGGTGGTAAAAATAAGGAAAGAATTAAACGATTTGCTTTTGTATTGCTTCTTTCTTCTCAACCACTGACACAAAAGATTAAAATATTACGTCACAAAAAAACAAGGAGCTATTTCTTGCCAACAATCAAGTCTTTCTTCTCAAGGAGTTGAATAAATTTTTGTAAGTCTTTCTTTGCTTCTTCTTTCGAAACTTTAAATTTACTAATTATTCCACTAATGATTTCTGTTTTGGTCTTTCCTTTTTCAAATCCAGACAGGATTAAATAAGCAGTTTCATTAAGCTCGTGTAGGGCTGATTTGTCGTTGTCATAAGCAACATAACTATCCCCCATTTTTTGTATTAAAATATCTTTTTTAATTTTCATAAACTAATTTTTGTATAGCTTTTACGTTAAGTGTAGCCCCAAGTAGGTAGAATTTATTTTCCATAACGAAAGATATAGCGTTAATCAACGTGACTTTTTCGAGCTTCTCCGAACTTACCCAAATCTGTTTCAGTATTTCTTTTAAAACAATTCCCTTATTTGCTAATACCTTTTTTGAAGCGGTTTTAGTTTTTTTAATAAAATATATTTCAGCCTTACTTGCCTGTCTTTTGGTTGGCAGCGCATCTTTTTCTATAAAAGGCGGACTGAAGTAGAACCATCTCCCTTTAATTTTCCTTACAATAACAATGTCGTCACCAAATTTTAAACAAACATTTCCTTTTGCCAATGAATTAGCAGTAGTAGTTTTACCACCTCCAGAAGAAGCTACAAATAGTTTTAGTTTGCCATTTTTATCTTGACAACTGGAGGCATGTAGCAAAAACCCATCTTTTTCTACTAAAAAAGAGAGTATCTCCTTTAAAAGAATCTGTAAGGTCGGAAGACTCGTAAAATAATAAACAATAATCTGCTTAGAAGGGATATTTCTTCGTACGGCTAAATAGTAATGATCCCTACCCTTTCTTTTTTCTAAAATTCCCATTGTGCCTGCCGTTGGCTCAAATTTTATTTCAAAGTCAATTTTTGCTGATGAGGTAGTCTTTAAAAACCCTTCTGCTCCCCAAGTATCTATAATGCTTTGAATCATGTTCCGCTTAAAAATTATTTGCTCCGTTGGTTCTAAGATAATTTTGATAACAAATCCAGCTGTTTTAAGAAGGTAGTGTTGCGTTTTTGTAGAAATATCTTTGTCTGAGTATTTAGTTCTACTATTCATGTCCCCCATTATATACAAATGTTCTAAAAAGGGTAGTTTGTTGCTAATGTATACTTAATCGCATGAAATCTAAGGTCATTATTTGGGTTGCCGCTATTCAGTTAGTGGTTGCCGTTTTTTTAGGCGTCAAAATATACAAAAAAACAAAAATACTGGGAACTAGTGCAATAGTCACTCCAGTTGACAAAAAGGGAATATCTTCTAATCCAGATTCAAAACTTGAAAACTTTTATGAACCCAAATCCAACAGTGTTGAGCCAGACCATGCCCCTTGGCTTGAAGAGAAAATAGAATACTACATAAACTCTGACGCCCTAAGAGAGGTCCGAGAGTACGAAAATGAGAAGCCTGATTCCACTTTCCGAATTGTAGCTATCGGGGATTCATTTACCTTTGGAGCTTCTGTGCAGCTCAAAGACAATTACCCTAAGCAACTCGAGACTCTATTGAATAATAAGTATGGAGAAAATCAGAATTTTGAAGTAATTAATTTAGGTGTCCGTGGCTACGATATTCAATTCGCCTCAGAGCGATATTTACTAAGAGGCGAAAAATATAATCCAGATTTAATTCTTTGGCTTTTAAGAGGTGATGATTTTTCCCAAATTGAAAATATTATGAGGCCCCTAACCGATCAGTTTTTGGATGAGTTGCACGCCAAAAATGAATCTGGATATTTTGTTAGCGATGACGGCATTGTTAGTTATCCATGGTACGAAAAAGCCTTAAAAATTATGCATGAAAGTTACGATGAGCAAGAAACATTGGATTACCAAACAGCTGTTATGAATAAATTTGGTCGTCACGACAACAAAAAAATAGTCATTCTTACCTATCCGTCTACACA
>Ga0208904_1000694_pt1 | contig 25969 bp, 22 predicted proteins | sample AntAceMetag02UKB_FD_184774 | JGI IMG/M metagenome (GOLD analysis project Ga0208904, IMG submission 184774) | Saline lake microbial communities from Ace Lake, Antarctica - Antarctic Ace Lake Metagenome 02UKB (SPAdes) (version 2) | ecosystem: Environmental > Aquatic > Non-marine Saline and...
ATCTGAAAATCAAGCATCTTCAACGATTAATTTTGAATAAAATGAGTAAAATCAAAGCTTTAATTCCTTTTTTCCCGCTTATAATCATGATTTTAGCGGGAATTGGGTTACTTGATGCAACTTATTTAGCTTTTAATTATTTTACGGCTGGAGATATAAAATGTGTAATCACCTCTGGTTGCGATGTGGTAGCCAGTAGCTCTTATGCTGTTTGGTTCGGTTTTATTCCAGTGTCTTTAGGAGGAGTCTTTTTTTATTTTGTGACTTTTTTGTTAGCTTTTTTGATTAAAGAATCAAATCAATTTATATTTAAAACCAGTTTACTTATTTGGTCTATTGTTGCAGTTTTAATATCAATGTGGCTAACTTTTGTTCAGGCTTTTATTTTAGATGCTTATTGTTTTTATTGTTTAATTTCGGCGGGATTAAGTTTATTTATTTTTGGGTTAGCTCTTGGTTTATGGCAAGAGGTAAAAATAAAAGAAAAAATTTAAATTACAAATTAAATTTTATTTTTAAAAATCAAGCCGAAACTAGTTTGCAGTTAAGCGGTTTTTTAAGAACCTCCCTTGCTAGCCTCTAACTTTCATTTCCTTTTGGTTTATCAACAGCCTTTTTTAGTTTATCGGTATTATAATGATGATTACCTTTACTAAATAATCTTGAAATTTATGGCATCAGTTAAACGCGATTCTCTAATTAAAAATATTACTAAACGCGACGGTTCAGTCGCTAATTTTGACTTAGATAAAATTATTAAAGCGATTACTAAGGCCATGATTCAGTGTGCCGAAGGTGGAGAAAAGGAATCTCAGGCAGTGGCTAAGTTGGTATTAAAAGAGTTAGAATTTGTGACCAAAAAACAAGGCGGAAAATATGTACCAAATGTTGAAGAAATTCAAGATTTAGTTGAAAAACACCTTATTTTAAGCCAATATCCTGCAACCGCTAAATCTTATATTCTTTATCGAGAACGAAGATCTGAGGCCAGACGAGAACATGGTGATGTGCCAGAGCGAGTTAAACAATTAGTTAATGATAGTAAAAAATATTTTCGTAACCCACTTGGAGAATTTGTTTTTTATCGAACTTACGCTAGATGGATTGAAGAAGAGTCTCGCCGTGAGACTTGGATCGAAACGATTGATCGTTATATGGATTTTATGAAAGAAAATTTAGGCGATAAATTAACAATTAAAGAATATAAAGAAGTTAGAGAAGCGATTTTAAATCAAGAGGCTATGCCCTCTATGCGGTTACTTCAATTTGCTGGTAAAGCGGCGAGGGCGACTAATGTAGCGGCTTATAATTGTTCCTTTGTGGCCCCATCGAAACTCCAAGATTTTGCAGAAATTATGTATGTCTCAATGTGTGGCACCGGAGCTGGTTTTTCGGTTGAAAGTCAAAATGTTCAACAGTTACCAATTATTAAAATGCAGACTAAGCAGGCTACTAAGACTCACTTAGTTAAAGATAGTAAAGAGGGTTGGTGTGACGCGCTAACTTTAGGAATTAAGACTTGGTACGGGGGTAAAGATATTGAATTTGATTTTTCAGATTTGCGTCCAGCTGGCGCTCGCTTAAAGACAATGGGTGGTAAATCTAGTGGACCAGAACCACTTCGTCAATTACTTAATTTTACCCGCGAAAAGATTTTACGACGACAAGGTAAACGATTAGAAAATATCGATGTTCACGATATTGTTTGTAAAATTGGGGAAATAGTCGTAGCAGGTGGGGTGAGGCGTAGCGCCCTTATTTCATTGTCAGATTTAGATGACAATGATGTGCGTGATGCTAAAAAAGGTCAATTCTGGTTAACTAATCCACAACGAAGTTTGGCTAATAATTCAGCGGTTTATAATACAAAACCGTCAGCTAGCGAATTTTTAAGTGAATGGACTTCTTTGGTCGCTTCACAAACTGGGGAGCGAGGAATATTTAATCGTGCTGGTTTAAATTTAACTTTACCTGACCGACGAAAAAAAATCTCAGCAAAATATATCAGTAGTTTAGGAACTAACCCTTGTGGCGAGATTATTCTGCGCTCTAAACAATTTTGTAATTTATCAGAAGTAGTGGCCCGAGCGGAAGATACTGAAAAAACTTTGTTAAAGAAAATTAAAATTGCGACCATCTTAGGAACTTATCAATCAACTTTAACTAATTTTAAATATCTATCTAAAGAGTGGCAAAAAAATTGTGAAGAAGAACGATTGTTGGGCGTGTCAATTACTGGTCAGTGGGATTCTCCGGTGGTTCGCGAACCTAAAGTGATGAAAAAAATGAAAGAATATGCCATTGAAGTTAATCAAGAATATGCAAAGCGTTTTGGAATCAATCAATCTACAGCTATTACTTGTGTTAAGCCGTCTGGGACTGTTTCGCAAACAGTTGATACGGCTTCGGGTATGCATCCTCGATATTCAAAATATTATATTCGACGGATTCGGATTTCTTCTACTGATTCTTTATTCAAAATGTTGAAGGACCAAGGGGTACCTTATCATCCTGAAGTTGGTCAACAAGAAGAAACCGCGACTACTTTTGTCTTAGACTTTCCGGTTAAAGCACCAGAAGGAGGATTATTTAAAGATGATATGACGGCGATTGAGCAATTAGAATATTGGAAAAATGTTAAGTTAAATTATACTGAACATAATCCATCGGTAACAATTTCGGTAGGTGAAGATGAGTGGATTTTGGTTGCTAATTGGGTTTACGAAAATTGGGAGATCGTTGGCGGATTGTCTTTCTTACCCCGCAGTGAACATGTTTATCAATTGGCGCCTTATGAAGAAATTGATGAAAAAACTTACAACGATTTAATTAAAGGGTACAATAATATGGATTTTTCTAAAATTATGTCTTATGAAAAAATTGACGGCACCGAAGTCAAAAAAGAATTGGCTTGTGCTGGCGGGACTTGTGAAATAGACATACCAGCTGAAAGTGAAACTAAAATGAAATAATTTTTTGTTTTGATTTTTTATTGATTGTGTAGTATAATAAAATATGATTTGATACCAGATAATCGCTAAACTTGAATATTTTTAAGTTTAGAGGAAAGTCCGAACACTCCCAATTTGCAAAAATTGGAGCCAGGTAGCGGGTAACACCCGTCCCGAGTAATCGGCGAGGTGCGAGCAGAGACGCTATGATTTGAAAAAAACATAGCATCCACTTTTAATTTTAATTAAAAATGGATGAGTCTTCATATAACTTTAGAGATTACTTTGAAGGAAATTAAAGATTGAAACGGCTAAATCCTTACTTGAGTGCAAGGCCGAGCCAAGTTTAACTTGGAGTGCCGCTAGAGGTAGACGGTAACGCCTATCCCAGATAAATGATTATCCCTTTATTTTTAATAAAGGACAGAATTCGGCTTATCGGTATCAAGTCAAATTAAAAATCCAAACTGTATAAGTTTGGATTTTTAATTTGGCTATTAGGTCTATTTTTTAGTATAATAGAATATAAGATTTATTTAGCTAATTTATTATTTATATTTATGCCAACTATTAAAAAAGAAATTGATCAAATTAAAATCCAAGCAACTAATCTAGCTTCGGCTGATCGTCTTAGTGTTTGGATTTTACTTGGTGGAATGATTTTATTACCTTTTGTTTTTTTTCCTTTAACTGGTTTTTCTTTGGCCATTTCTAAAAAATATTTTCTATTAGCGTTAGTCGTCACAGTTTTTGTTTTCTGGTTGGTCGGCCGATTACAAGAAGGATCTTTACGTTTGCCTAAATCTATAATTTTATTATTAGCTGGGCTTTTGCCATTTGTTTTTTTATTGTCAGCTATTTTTTCTGGTAACCCCCGGCACTCACTTGTTGGATCTTTGTATCAATCGGGGACGGCTTTAATGATGTTAGTTCTAGTTGGTTTGTTGTTTTTGTCAGCTGTTTTATTTAATAATCGATCGCGATTGTTAAATTTTTTTATGGCCCTCAGTTTATCAGGTTCTTTGTTAGGACTTTATCTTTTAGTTAGATTTTTTTTAGGTCCTTGGTTGCCTCAAGTTATAATCACTTATTTACCTATTAGTTTAATCGGGGTTTGGTATGAGACAGGAGTATTTTTTGGTTTAGTCACAATCGTTAATTTAATTTTATTAGAAAAATTAGACTTAACTCAAGCTTATTTAATCAAAAAATTGATTATTAGTGGTTTGGTTGTTAATTTATTAGTTTTAATTTTAATTAATTTTTCGTTGGTTTGGTGGGCCGTTGGCTTAGTTGCTTTAGGTTTATTTATTGTTGCTAATTTATCAACCTTTAAACCTGAAGGTGGTTTTGAAATTAAAAAAATATTTAAACCTGCTTTTAGTGTTTTGATTATTGCTTTATTGTTTATAGTTTTAGGTGGACCGAATGGTGTGATTGGTTCTCAAGTTAATTCAATTTATAATAAATTTGAATTTAATTTTTTGGAAATTCGTCCAGGTTTTAATAGTACTTTAATTGTTTTAACAGAGACTATTAAAGATAAACCAATTTTAGGGGTTGGGCCTAATAATTTTCAAAATGCTTGGTCTAATTATCGTCCAAGGTTTGTTAATGAGTTACCTTATTGGAATATTGGTTTTTCTAATTCTTTTGGTATTGTTCCAACTTTCATGGTCACAACTGGTTTAGTCGGTTTATTAGCTTTTCTCGCTTTTTTCGGGGTTTTACTTTTTAGTTTAGGTCAAGGTTTAATCGCTTCTTTTAAACAAACTGAAACTGTTAATCAAACTTTGATTATTTTATCTGGCTTGACTACTCTTTATGCTTGGTCGATGTTAATATTTTACACTCCCGATGCTTACGGTTTACCGTTTGCATTTTTTGCAACAGGATTATGGTTGGCTTCTTTGTCAGCCATTAAAATAATTGATGTCAAAACAATAAAATTTTCTAATAAACCCAAATTTCATTTAGTAACAATTTTATTGATTGTAGTTAGTTTGTTGGTAAGTTTAGTTTGTGCTTATAGTCTAATTCAACGTTTTTGGTCGCTAATTATTTTTACTGAAGCAACAAAAAGTGTTTCTTTAGGCCAGATTAATGACGCTAATAATTTACTAGCTAAAGCGATTCAAGCTAATAATAAAAATCCGCTTTATTTTCGATTGTTGGCTAGTTTGAAATTAGAAGAATTAAATCAATTACTTAGTCGAACTGATGGTGCGCCTGAGGAAATTATGCCTCAAGTTCAGCAAATTATAGACGCTGGAGTGGCCAGTGCCATGCGAGCGGTTGCTTTAAATCCGTTAGATTATCAAAATTATTTAGCTTTAGGTCAGGTATATGAATTTTTGTCAGTCTTAAAAATAAATGAAGCTTATGATCGGGCTAAAGAAACTTATACTAAGGCTTTGGTTTTGAATCCTAATAATCCAGAAATTTATTTAAATTTAGCTCGTTTGGAAATTAATCAAACTAATTTTGAAGCGGCTCGAAATTATTTAGACCAAGCTTTAGCGGTTAAATCTAATTTTGTTTCTTCTATAATATTACTGGCTCAACTTGATGTTCAAGATGGTAATTCGACCGAAGCCATCGCGCGCTTAAAAGAAGCTAGTTTAAAAAATCCAAATGATGTAAATTTGTTGTTTCAATTAGGTTTACTTAGTTATAGATCAAGTGATCACCTCGAAGCGATTAAGGCTTTAAAACAAGCTTTAACTTTAAGTCCAAGTGGAATTAATTCTAATATTTCTTATTTCTTGGGTTTAAGTTTAGCGGCTTTAGGCGAAACGAAAGAAGCGATCGAGCAATTTAAATTAATTGAAAGTTATAATCCCGATAATGCTGAAGTTAAACAGATTTTAAGTAATTTGCGTTCTGGACTTCCTGCTTTAACTGGATTAGGAATAGAAGATGGTAATTTGGAAAAACCGGATTTAAATGAAGAAGAGTCGGTTCAAACAGAGGAAGAAGTAGAGGTAGATGAAGATTTGGAATTAATCGAAAATTAATCTATAAATAATGGTAACTCGTTTTATTAAGTTACTTAGTCGAGAATTTAGTAGTTTACATCAAGCCGCTTTTTTAATTGCCGGGGCCTCTTTAGTGGCTCAACTTTTAGGTTTAATGCGGGATCGGTTGCTTGCGGGTACTTTTGGCGCCGGAAGTGAACTTGATGTTTATTATTTAGCTTTTCGAATTCCTGATCTAGTCTATGTTTCTTTTGCATCTTTTGTGTCTGTCACCGTTTTAATTCCGTTTATTTTAAAAAAACAAGAATCTGGAGGAGCGGTTGCCGTCAAAAAATTTCTAAGCAATACCTTAACCGTTTTTATTTTGGCGATGGTCTTAGTCTCGGCTGGGTTGTTTTTATTGATGCCTTATTTAGCACCTGTTATAGCTCCCGGTTTAAGTCAATCGTCTTTAGCTGAGATGATTTTATTGTCGCGAATTTTGTTATTGTCACCGTTTTTTTTAGGTTTATCTAATTTATTAGGTAGCGTGACTCAAAGTTATCGTAAATTTTTTGCTTATACTTTAAGTCCGGTTATTTATAATTTAGGAATTATTTTTGGTTTAGTTTTTTTGTATCCTTCGTGGGGTTTAATTGGTTTAGTCTGGGGAGTAGTTTTAGGTGCCATTGGACATATGTTGATTCAAGTACCGTCAGTGGCGGAACTCAAGGTTTTGCCCCGTTTAATCTGGTCGATAAATTGGCCTGAAATTGGTCGGGTGATATTAATTTCTTTACCCCGAACTATTACTTTATCAGCGCATCAATTATCACTTTTAGTCTTAGTCGCCTTGGGCTCTTTAATGGCATCTGGCTCGGTCGCTATTTTTAATTTAGCTTTTAATTTACAATCTTTTCCTTTGGTTATTATTGGTGTTAGTTATTCAGTGGCCGCTTTTCCAACCTTAACCGCTCTTTATTCTAATGGTGAGATGTCTTTATTTGTCTCGAAGATCGAAGTTGCTGTGCGTCATATCTTTTTTTGGTCCTTACCCGCCATTGTTTTGTTTTTAATTTTACGAGCGCATATTGTTCGAGTTATTTTAGGTTCGGGTGAATTTAGTTGGCAAGATACGAGACTAACCGCGGCTGTTTTAGCTTTGTTTGTGGTCTCGGTGGTCGCCCAAGGCTTGGTTCAATTGTTTGTGCGAGCTTATTATGCTGCGGGACAAACCTTAAAACCTTTAGTGGTTAATACCATGTCTTCGATTTTAATTATTTTTTTAGCTTTAGGATTAGTTTATAGTTTTGATAACTTACCGCAATTTAAATTAATGATAGAAACTTTATTGCGAGTCAAAGGACTAGAAGGAACTTCAATTTTAATGTTGCCTCTAGCTTATTCGATTGGTTTAATTGTAAATGCAACAATTTATTGGTTGATCTTTAGTCGTAATTTTAAACAATTAAACTTTAGTACTTATTTATCAATTGGACGCTCGTGCCTCTCGGCTATCGCTACTGGTTTGGCGACTTATCTTAGTCTTTGGTTTATGGCTCCACTTATTCCAACTGAAACTTTTTTGATTGTGTTTAGCCAAGGTTTGATTGCTGGTTTAGTTGGAATTATGGCTGGATTAGTTGTGTTAGTTTTAATTAAAAGTGAAGAGTTAAAGCAAGTAGTAACATCAGTTAAAAAGAAAATTTGGCCGAAGCCGATTTTAGCCGAAGCGGAAGATTTGATTTAATTGTTTGCGCTTATTTATTTTTTCGGTACAGTATGATTAGCGATTTAATCGCTTTAATTTATGAATTTACAACAAATTAGAAATTTTTCTATTATTGCCCATATTGACCATGGTAAGTCGACTTTAGCTGATCGGATGCTTGAAGTGACGGGAACGATTGATAAACGCCAAATGAAAGATCAAGTTCTTGATTCGATGGATTTAGAACGCGAGCGGGGAATTACGATCAAAATGCAACCAGTCCGGATGAGATATCAGGCTAAAAATGGCGAAGATTATGAATTTAATTTAATTGATACACCGGGTCATATTGATTTTTCTTATGAAGTTTCGCGATCGCTAAAAGCGGTCGAAGGAGTAGTGTTACTGGTTGATGCTACTCAAGGTGTTCAAGCTCAAACTTTATCAGTTTTAGAAATGGCGCGAGAGCTTAATTTGCCTATCATTCCGGTTTTAAACAAAATAGATTTACCAAGTGCTAGGATTGATGAGATTTCGACCGAAGTCGCTTCGGTTGTTGGTTGTGAGGAAGCTAGTATTTTGAAGGTTTCTGGTAAAACGGGAGAAGGAGTGATTGATTTGTTAGAATTTATTGTATTTAATTTACCGCCACCAATGCCAGTCGAAGATAAATTAAAAGCTTTAATTTTTGATTTTGAATATTCAGCTCATCAAGGTTTGATTGTTTTTACCCGAATTTTAGGAGGGTCAATTAAAGCGGGTGATAAGTTGGAGTTAATTGGGGCTCAGTCTAAATTTACAGTGACCGAGGTGGGTACTTTTACTCCAGCTCAAACTAAATTAAAAACTTTACAAGCCGGGGAGATTGGTTATGTTGTCACCGGCTTAAAACAAACCACCGGACAAACAGTGGGTGATACTTTGCGGTCTCAGGGATCAACTGTAACGCCGATAGCTGGTTATATGACCCCTTCGCCAGTCGTCTGGGCTAGTTTGTATCCAGAAAGTCAGGATGACTTTGCTCTTCTAGCTCAATCGCTCGAACGCTTGCGCTTAGAAGATGCCGCTTTATCCTTTGAAGAAGAAGCCTCAGGTGCACTTGGTCGTGGTTTTCGAACTGGATTTTTAGGTATGCTTCATTTAGAGATTATTACTGAACGACTAAAAAGAGAGTTTGGTTTAGCTTTAGTTATTGCCACGCCGACTATTAGTTACGATATTAAATTAGAATCAGGCAAAATTGAAAAAATTTATTCACCTCATTTATTTCCAGAAGATTTAAAAAATAAAGTGGTTCTCGAAACTTGGGTTGATGTTAAATTGATTTTACCGCTTGAGTATTTAAATGCTTTAATGCCCCTCCTTTATGATCATGAGGGAGAAATTGTTGATATGGAGAATTTTGGTCAAGGACGAACTCGTTTGATTGTGGCTATGCCCTTGCGTGAATTAATGCGTAACTTTTTTGATGAAGTAAAAAGTGCCACTTCTGGTTTTGCGAGTTTAGCTTATGATTTTAAAGATGTTAAACCAGCTGATGTTTGTCGGTTGGATGTTTTGATTTCCGAAGAACCAATTTTGGCTTTGACGCGAGTAGTGTCGCGTCGACGAGTGGAACAAGAAGGGCAAGCCTTGGTAGAAAAGTTAAAAACTCTATTACCTCGTCAATTGATTGTGATTAAGATTCAAGCCAAAGCTTTGGGTCGGATTTTAGCTTCGCGTACCATTTCGGCCTTGCGTAAAGATGTCGCCGGTTATTTATACGGGGGCGATATTACTCGTAAAATGAAATTACGAGAAAAACAAAAGAAGGGGAAAAAGAAGATGCAACAAATAGGCAAAGTCAATATTCCCCAAGAAGTGTTTTTGAAAATGATGAAATCAACGGAATAAGAAAGGCAGAGAGTAAAGAGCGATCATACTAATGATAGTCAAAACTCCTATGATCATAGCAATTACCTTAATATATTTTTGTTGACGGCGTCTAAATATCATATAATGACAGTATAGAACAATTAACCATGGCATTTCAAGTAAAAAAAAGATCATATCGAGGATTAGTTTATCGCTTAATCATTTTATTTTTATTGGTGATCATTTTTTTGTTGACTAAAGCTGTTTGGGGTATGTATCAAAGAAACTCCTTGGCGGAATTTGTTCGCTCTAAAACTGAGACAGAGTTACAAGATTTAGAGCTGAAACAAGCTAAATTAAAAAATGATGTGGCTTGGCTAAAATCTGTCCGTGGTCAAGAAGAAGAGGTTCGAAAAAATTTTTTGGTGGCTAAGCCAGGTGAAGGAGTTTTTTTGATTGTTGATGCTGATCTTGCAACTGTGACACCGATTGTGACTGACACTAAATCATCTTGGTGGCAAACTGTTAAAGGTTGGTTTAATAATTAATTATGGCGGAAAAGTTTAAAAAAGTTATAGAAGATTTTATGTGTCTTAATTGCGACCAAAAAATAATTGGTAATGGTTATACTAATCATTGTCCGCGTTGTTTGTATAGTTTGCATGTCGATATTTATCCCGGCGATCGAGCCAATGGTTGTTTTGGTTTAATGAAGCCGATAACTTTAATTAAAAAAGGAGAGGAATTTATAATTACCCATCAATGTTTGCGTTGTGGTGAGGAAAAAAACAATAAAACTAATCCTGTAGATGATGTTTCTGGTTATTTAAAAAATATGTTAGAATAGCTATATTATTGAATTTTGAAGTTAATTTTATTAGCTTTATTCCGTTTTAGGCGGATTAATTATCTAAATAATATGAATAAAAAAGTAGAAATTTATAGTACGCCAACTTGTCATTTTTGTCATATGGCTAAAGATTTTTTTAATGATAATCAGATTAAATTTGTTGATTATGATTTATCAACTAATGTTGAAAAGCGAGAAGAAGTTGTAAAACGAAGCGGTCAAATGGGTGTGCCAGTTATTTTTATCGACGAAGAAATGGTGATTGGTTTTGATGAAGATCGATTGCGCGAGCTTTTAGGTTTATAATTTGGTTTTCAGTTTAAAATATGACAAAATAAATAGGGTGATAAGCCCTATTTATTTTGCCCTCGTAGTTCAATGGATAGAACAGTCCCGTCCTAAGGGATTGATGTGGGTTCGATTCCTGCCGAGGGCACCAAATTAAGGAGAAAAATAAGTAAAAATTAGCTCACTGAGATGACGGTTTTTCTTGTTGCTAATACAAAAATCCTTTATTTTTAGTCATATTTTTACCTATTGACAAATATTTATATTACCTATATAATATGAGTAGATAATTTGTTAAAAATGATTAATAGATTATCTCTTGACAAATATATTTTAAGTGTTATACTTTAGGAGTTCATTTAAAAATAAAAAATTCTTTGAGGAGAGAGTTTCCGCCAAGTAAGCTAAAAGCTAGATTAAATCTAACTTAAGCTACGGCGAAAGATTAGTTTACTGGTTTAAAGTTTATTTAGTAAACTACATCAATAATTGCTATTAATTCTTAAAATTAAGGCGATTGAAAAATTTCTTCTTATAGATAGGCAAATTGTCGATTTTAAAGTAGATGTTTTTTTAATCGCCTTTTTCGTTTGGTGAAATGTGAGTATGAGATTATCGTTCTTACATTTCTCTCGAGGAGAGAGGTTCGGGAAAGTCCTGATTAAATAGTTCTTTATAAAGAGGTAAATATTGAATTGTTCCCCACCTCTGACTAAATATTTTTTTATTTAAATATTTAGAGGTGACCACAGCCGGTAAGTGTGGATATGAGGAGAGAGTGGGATGAGAATCAATTCTATGTTTAGCTGTTTGCGCGATAGGTTTGTTAATAATTTAAAATTCAAGCAAACAATTTTAAATTTTGACTATAACTAAAAGTTAAACCTATCAACCCGAAGGTTAGTTAAGACATCGGTTGCCGAGGAAGATTTAACCAGTCTTGGTCGGCAAGAATGTCTTCGCTACGAAAGAAGTGTGGTGCTTTAAGTAGATGGGTGAAGCTGAACTTTGATAATTAAATAGGTAGCAAGGAAAAACGCAGACTAAATTTCGTTTATTTAAACGATCACTGCTAGTTATTCCTCGTTGCCGAACTGTCTTTATCTAATTAGATAAATAGACGGTGCGGTACGAGGGATCGCATAGGGCGATCCTGTGTTTTTAGTTTCCCGACTTTATGTTGGGACGGCGTGTGGTGCGCCGAAACTCTCGAAAGGAGGACACCATGATTACAATCGTGTGGTTTGAGAAAGGAGACTGTCTTTTGGACGGTCTCCTCGGAGACCAGACGGAGGTGGTGGAGGAGTTGTGGGGGTTTTGGAGATTTCTCCAAGACCTTCGCTACCCCCTTGAGGGGTGGTTTGCCAACGTCCACCTCACGCTTCGGCGTGAGGATGGGGAAGTGAGGGAGATTTTTCTCCCCCATAGGGATCAGCTACCAGAAAAAGGTAGCGACGATCCCCCGCCCACGGTGGTGGCGGTGGTGGAGGAGGTCAACCAGTTTTTGGGGAAGGAGGTAGCCCGCCTCTAACCCCCCGATTTTTGGAGGAGCACATGCGGTTCATGTTGCTCCTCCTCCTTATTGAACCCGCAAACATTGTGTTTGTGAGTTCATTAGGAAAAACTCACGCGACTAGTTCGCGTGATAACCATTCGCCGCTGGACCCAGCGGAGTATAAATGGGGCAAGAAAGGAGGTGAATGAAATGGAAAAGAAGGACAAAACCTCCTCGCCTCGGCCTCTTTCTAACAAAGAGAAGCCGGCGGGAGCGTGGTGCTGGCTGGACAGTCAGCACCACGGGGCACCTCCGTGCCCGATGTGCGGGACATCTCACGATTGGGGTGTTTCTATGGAGTGTCCAGGATGTGGCTATGTATAGTCACACACACCTGAACTCCTAGTTCGTTTCCCATCCTAGGAAACGCCAGTAGCAACCACTCTCTGAACACATAGGAGAGCACGGACTACAAGGTACGATACCGGTACCTACAGGATCCCAGAGGGAGAGCGTCTCTGGGTTATCAAAAACGCGTAGTTATATCTATGGGAAAGTACATCTTGGTCGATGTACTTTCCCTCCTTATTAAACTCACAAACCTAAGGTTTGTGAGTTCATTGGGAGAAATTGTTAAATTTTTTTATAACTTTTTAATAATCCTTTGAATAAATATTAATGTTATAATTATTAAAATCTCGCTAAAGCGGAATGTTTAAATAATAATTTATTATCATCTTTTACCTTTTTAGGTAAAAACTCTCTCCTCAAGGGATCGATAATAAGTTTATTATATTTATTTAAACATTCCGTTGTGGCGGGATTTTTTTGTAGCTTTCTTAATTAAACTTGATATAATTTAGTCATGGATGAAGAAATAGAAAATCGTTTAGCTAAAATTGAGCAAACAGTTTTAGGTAATAAAAAAATTTTAAATAAGTTATTATCTTACCGTCGTTGGGAAATGTTTTATAGTGTGATTAGATTTATCATCTTTATGGTGATTGCTTTTGGTTTGTATTATTATCTACAACCATATTTAGACCAACTGTTTCAAGTTTATACTAATTTAAATGACGTAATGGGTGGTTTTAATTTTCCGCTTGGTAAATCGTAAAATATAATTTTTTTAGACTTTATTTATCAATCGAAATATGCTATAAAATAAGAGTCTATAGTTTATAGATTTTAAGCTTGGGTAGCTCAGTTGGTAGAGCATTCGCCTGAACCCTTTAACTTCGGGCCTTTCTGTTGAAAAGCAGATCGAATAAGTAGGTGAATTCGGGAAACATCGAATATTTCGACAATTCCGAGCCAATCCGAGCACCATTTGAATTCTAGTGGTGTTCGGCAGGTGTAGAGACTATCCCGTTAATATCCGTTAGACATTTTGTCTAAGTAGGAGAGGGAGTACTTTCTAACAATAAAACTAATAAGTTAATTTGTTGGATGGGAAGCGCCTACCTCCCTAACGTAAATAAGTCGAGGGAGATGATATAGTCCAAACTCTTTGTAGGAAGAGCGAAGGGTCGGCGGTTCGAGCCCGCCCCCAAGCACAATAACCCGCCTTAAAGGCGGGTTTGGGTTTAAAGGAGAAGAAGGATCAACTAAATCAATAACAAAAACTAAAAAACCCTCTATCACAGAGGGTTTTTTAGTTTAAAGAGTTTTTACTTTTAGTTTAGCGGTTTTGTCTTTATCTATTTTTGGTAAACGGATGGTTAGAAGTCCATTTTTTTCTACTGCTTCCGCTTCTTCAGTTTCGATTTCAGCTGGTAAAAGAATGGTTCGAGAAAAAGTGCCCCAATAAAGTTCGCGTTGAAAATAATCATCGTCAGCCAAAGTTCGATCTTCTTCTCGCGTGCCTTTAATAGTTACCATCTCGCGAGTGATAGAAATTTGTAACTCATCAGGTTTAACTCCAGCCACCATTGTTTTAATAATTATTTCATTTGGAGTTTGATACACATCGACAGCTAATTCACCATCTTCTTCTTCCTCAACCCAGTCTTCCGGTTCAGGTCTTTTAGGTTCGGGTATAATGTCTTCGTATTCTGGTTCTTCGTCGGCAACTGAAATAGTACCAGTGATTCGTTCAAAAAAGGAACGTTTGTTTCTAGGCATAATAAGATATTTTAATTAGTGATTTAAAAAGAATTGATAATAGGTTTTTTGATCGCTTTGATGCGTTCAAATATATAAATAATTAAAATGGCGACTAACCACAAAAAAGCAAAAATATAAATAATATCAAAGCCTATGCTATTAATTATAAGTAAGTTAAAAATAGCGTGCAAGAGAGTGGCGAGGATAAGTCCAGAAATGGTGGCGATAAATTTGGTTAAACGGTTAGCATAAAAAGTTAAAGCAACCAAACCACCCAAGATCGCTGAACTTGTGATATGAGCAACTGTTGCTCCTAAAAAGCGCAAATTGCTAGTCAAGAGAAAAGCTAGAGTGGTTGTTTGTTCGCCGGACATTAAATCAATTAAAAATAAAGTATTTTCGACGGCGGCAAAACCAATCGCAGCGGTAATAATATAAATCATGGCATCAATTGGTTCATCATAATTACGGTTAATAAACCCACCAAAATAAGCTGCAAAAAATTTAGTCACTTCTTCGATTAAAGCCAGTAAAACTAAAAATAAAACTGTACTAAAGAAAAATTGATTAGACTCTATTTGTAAGACAATAAAAGGCGAAGCCAGCCAAGTTAAATTAGTTAGCCAAGTTAAAATCAATTTTTGACCGACAAAAGCGGGAATGACGGCTAAAGCGCCAAATAGAAAAGTGCGAGCGATTAAAATTTTAGGTTCAGGTTTAGCTTTATCTTCTTTAAGCCAAAACCATAACCAAACAAAAGCGGGAACTAAACCGGCAATCAAAGCAAAGATAGCTGTCGAAATAGTAAAATTAGTCATTATAAGGCCAAGGCTCAATCATTAATAGTGAATTATTAAAATTAAATATCTGCCAGATTTCTTCGGTAATGAACGGCATAAACGGATGAAGAATAATTAAAGAATCAGCTAAAAAACGCAATAATAATTGCTCTCTGGCTAATTTGGCGTCTGTTTCATCTTCATTATTTAAAATTACTTTACTGTCTTCAATAATTTTATCAGCTAATTCATGCCAAATATAATGATAAATTTTTTCGCCCGCTAAATGAAATCGATTATTTTCCATATCGTTTGTAACATCCTTTAATAAATCTTGTTGCTCGGTGATTAATTTTTTATCAGCTTCAGTCCATAAACCAAACTCTTTGATTAAAGTAGTATTAGAAGTGTTTATCTGAATAAAACGAGCAATATTCCATAATTTATTAGCAAAGTGTTTATAGCCTTTAATTTTATTTTCGGCTAAAGCTAAATCAGTGCCAGGGGCATTGCCGATAATCAAAGCTAAGCGTAAAGCATCGGTTCCATATTTTTCGGATAGTTCCAAAGGGCTAGTGACATTACCTTTACTTTTACTCATTTTTTGACCTTTGGCATCATTAACTAAGCCGTGCATATAAACAGTATGAAAGGGAACTCGATCTGTCGAATATAAACCAAATATCACCATTCGTGGGACCCATTTAAAAATTAAATCATGACCAGTTTCCATTACATCTGTCGGGTAATAAGTTTTATAACTATCGCCATCAGGATAACCTAAAACTAAATGAGGCCATTGGCCACTAGAAAACCAAGTATCAAATGTATCAGTATCTTGGACTAATTCGGTCTGACATTCGGGACAAGTTTTACCTTTATTATTTAAATCAGGCATACCGTAATCACAAGTGGGACAAATTTTAGCCGGAATCGGTATACCCCAAACAATTTGACGAGAAATATTCCAATCTATCGGATTATTCATCCAGTGTAAAAATATTTTTTGATAATTATCAGGAATAAATTTTATTTGACCAGCCAAAACAGCTTTACCGGCTTTTTGAGTTAAATCTGTCATTTTAACAAACCATTGATTTTTGATTTGGGGCTCAATTATTGTATTGCATTTGTAACAAGTTTTTACGTTGTGCTTGTAAGCTTCGTCGATTTTGACTAGTAAACCTTTTTGATCTAATTTCTCAACAATTTTAGCTCTCGCCTCGCTAATTTTTAAACCAGCAAATTCTTTGGCGACAGGTAATAAACGACCACGCCAATCTATGATTTGGTCATAATCTAAATTATGACGCTCGGCAATCTCAAAGTCGGTTTGGTCATGCCAAGGAGTGATAGTCATTACACCCGTACCAAATTCCATATCGATAGCCTCGTCTTTTATAATGGTGGCTGTAATTGGACCATTAATCCATTCAACTTCTAAAGTGTCACCATGATTATAATCTTTATATCTATCATCAGCTGGGTGCATAACGACATATTTATCGCCAAATTTAGTTTCTGGCCTAGAAGTACCGATTGTAAAGGGTCCGTATTTAAAATAATAAAATTTGTCTTCTCGTTCTAAAAATTCAGTTTCGACTTCCGATAAAGATGTTTGATGTTTTGAGCACCAATTAATAATTCTTTGACCACGATAAATTAAACCGTCGTCAAACATTTTTTTAAAGGTTTGACCAACTTTTTCGACGATATCGGAATCGAGAGTAAATTTTTCGCGTGACCAATCACATGATGCACCCAGTTCACGCACTTGACCTTCCATAAATTTTTTATTGTGCAAAGTAAAAGCTAAGATTTCTTGATATAAATCCTCGGGCTTCATTTTAAAACGAGACCGACCTTCTTTTTCTAGTTTTTTTTCATAGACAATTTGAGTTTCAAAACCAGCGTGATCAGCCCCTGGTACCCATAAAGCTTTGAATCCTCGCATTCGTTTGTAGCGAATCATAATGTCTTCTAAGGTGATAAACAGGGCGTGTCCGGCGTGCAAGCTACCATTAGCGTTGGGTGGAGGCATAATAATCGTAAAAGGTTTACCGTCTTGGTTGGGTAAATTGTCGGGATTAAAATAGCCTGATTTTTCCCAGTTAGCATAGATTCTGGTTTCTGTTTCTTTTGGATTATAGGGTTTAGTTAGCTTATCGTTCATCAATCTATCTTACCATAAGCAAGAAAAATGTTTAATTAACTTAGAGGCTTAAGTTACCTTGGGCTTTAATTTGATTGGAGGGGAAATTAGTGCCTAGAGATTTATTTTTTAATTGAAGTAAAGCAGCGATAGCGATCATTACCGCGTTATCGGTCGCAAGGTTATAATCAGGAAGATGCAATTTAAGATCGGGGAAATTACTTGTTATCAGTTTAGTCATTTCTTGACGTAAAAATTCATTAGCCACTACCCCACCACCTAAAATTAAAGATTTTACTTGATGATTATTTAAAGCTGTTTTAGTTTTAGTAATTAAAACTTCAACGACTGCGTCTTCAAATTGGCGAGCCATTGCTTTTTTGGTTTCATCCGATAAGGGTATTGTCTCTTTAGCCAAAGCGTAACGGACGGCAGTTTTTAAACCAGAAAAAGAAAAGTCATAATCATTAGATTTAATCATTGGACGAGGCAGATTAAAATTTGGTTCGATGATATTTTGCTCTCTCGCTAATTTTGCTAATTCACTTATTTTAGGTCCACCGGGATAGGGTAAATCAAGTAGACGCGCCACTTTATCAAAAGCTTCACCACAAGCGTCATCCCTAGTGCTACCAATTTTTTCATATTGTCCCCAAGCTTTGATTAAAATCATTTCAGTATGACCACCAGAAATAACTAAACCTAAAGCGGGCAAGCTAATGTCGGGTTCGTCAATTAAAGACGAAACTAGATGACCTTCTAAATGATTGACGGGGATTAATGGTTTAGACCATAAAACAGCTAAAGCTTCAGCGACATTAATTCCCACCCATAAAGCGGGTTCTAGACCCGGGCCTTCGGTGACAGCAATAGCGTCGATATCTTTAGGGGGATTAGTAGGAATGGTTGATAAAAATAAATCAGTTAAGTCTGTCGAATGAGATAATATCTCTTTAATTTTAAGAATTTTGTCGTCACTAATTTTGTTTGAATTAGAAGTATCAAGTCCAGTTTTGGTTAAAGCTTCGATAATTAAAGGGACGATATTTTTGCTATGTTCGCGTTTGGCAAGATTTGGTACTACACCTCCAAATTCAGCGTGAATTTTAGTTTGAGACGAAACTAAATGAGCCAAAACCGTAAAAGTAGGCAAGTTGTCACCTTTCATTTCGACAATACTAATCGCTGTATCATCACAACTGGTTTCAATGGCTAAAATTTTCATATGGTAAAAATATAACAGGAATTACAAAAAAAGAAACCGCCCCCACTTTTTTAAAAAAAGTGGGGGCGTGCGAATCAAAAGTTCTTAGTTGGCTAACGGCGGGAGGTTTAATTTTGTTAAAATTTCCCCCACTGTGATTCCAGATTTGAATTCCCCGATTTTTGAGGGAGAGTGGGTTTCAATCAAAATCACTATCCATTCTGGATGTTTTAAGACAGTGTCGTTCTCCAGTTCTTTTTCAGCGATATTGTTAGAAATCGCTATTAAACTGAGTAGGGTTTCTTTTTTGATTTGATGATTTTTTTTGTCATCGATCCAGTTGTCGATGAGAAGATTGCACCAAAACACAATTGGTCGATACATTAAAAATAAAAGTACCAACCCGATTAAAAGAGCTAAATTTACAAATTCCATAATTTCCCTTTCTGTGGTTTTAATAGAGACCTCGATTCTTTTTATATTACTAAAACATTTTATGTCATTTGTAAATCAATTTCAAAAAAGCCGATGTAATCTAAGTTAGGTCACATCGGCTCAAAAGGCTATCAAGAAGCAGTGGAGACTTCACGAATTAAGTCTCCCACCGTGGTTACTCCTAGTTGAATCGTGGGGCTAATTCCCGTGTTAAGGATAATCAGCTGTCCAACTTCAGGATTGGTAATGATCGTATCAGCCGAGATCTCTTCGATCGGCCGTCGTTCCATCTTGACGACGATGTCAGTGATAATGTCGCAGATTGCTATATTCGGTGCATCATAAAACAACCGAAAAATGACAATCAGGGAAATGATAATTACAATCATCATTATTCCCATAATTATAATTGAAATAATCAAACCAAACATAGGAGTATCCTTTCAAGTTAGGGTTTTTGTCTAGATTTAAACTAATACTATTTAAAGATATTGTAAAGTGTTATTTGAATAAATTTTTTGATCTTTTGGGTTACTCTAACGATTAGCTAGGGGGTGGCCCTTTCTTTTTGTGCTTGTACCGCGTAGCTCGTAATGTAATTTACGAGTGAGGTGGACGTAAAATAAAATTATTAAATAATTTTATCACGTCCCCGCGTAAAGACTATCCAAGGGGCAACCCCGTGGACACACAAAAATATCCATCATGACTGATGGATATTTTTGTGTGTCTTTACGGGGTGCACCCTATAGGGATTGAACCTATGGCCTTTACAATGTCAATGTAACGCTCTACCACTGAGCTAAGGGTGCTTTTGATTTAAAAATAGCAGATTTTAAAGAGGGAGTCGAGATTATTTTTTTAAATTTAAAGGAGGAGGGATTCGGTCAGGAATATTTAGTTCGCCGTCGCTCACAAAATTTCACGACCCTGACTCGATTGTTTTCTTTGCTAAGAAAACATATCTCCGTCGTTCGAATCCCCACGCTAGAGAAGTCCTAAAGCCGTCCGGCACGGAGTAGGCTAGTTGTCTAGCTCCTCTCCCACAGTTTTTTCACTGCGTGTAAAAACAGCGGTGATGTATTAACCTTTGCGCGAACCCACTTCGCACGCGCGGAGCGCGTGGTGACTTGAAACTGCCTCGTACGCTCCGATTGCGTGGTGATGCGAGACAATGCGCCTCGGACACGCTCGCGGACTCGCGTGTGCAAAGACCAAAAAATTTCCTTGCATTTTCCTCGCGTCTCCTCCCTTCCCCACCCCTCCACCGCGAAGCGGAAAAAGAAATGGAAAGGAAATTTTTGGTTTTGCTTCGCCGTTTCAGTCTCCGAAAAGAGCAATCTTATTATGACATTTTTGTTTGCTCTTTTCTCCGCCCTCACGGCGACCGAGGCGCTCTCATATCCGCGTTTGGCGGTAACTCGAAAGTCCGCTCACACTTCGCAATCACCTCGCACTGGCCGCTCGCTCCACTCGCGATGCCTGCTCGGTGTTGCTTCGTATTCACTCTATGGCTTCGTTTGAGTCTATAGTATCTCTTAAAGAGCGGATTGTGCTGAATCATTTACAAGCAAGACTTGTTATGCTATATTAATCTTTGCCTTGAGATGTACTCAAGGTTAGTTCTTTCACAATCCAAAAAGGAGATAATTATGAGCCCCAAGAGTTCGGAAGAAAAGATGCTCCAAAGCATCTCCGAGGAGCTTGGTGTGCCCAACCTCCTCGAGATTCTGTCAACAACACCGATGCGTCGCCTACAGCCGGTTCTGATACATGCGTGGAGAAGCCGAGTTGCAAAAAAGAAAGCGACCGACCTACTCACGGAGTATGAATCAAAGCTGGAATTCTTTGGAACGAGCTCCATTGAACAGAATGAGCTCTTCGATTTTGCTCGAATGTGCTACGCTGCTATTCCTCAAAATTTTGACATTGTTCAGATGTCTCCCATTGCACCAGTCGGACTAAATGCTATTCTTAGCAAAATCAGTCAGGACAAAACAATGTCAACTATTAGAGGTTCTGAGGTGGTCGGCGATGTCACGACACAGTTGGCGCTCGAATGCGCTCATCGAAGAAAAAAAGACCTTCTCACAGAGTCTTCTGGTGATGTCGTCAGTCTCTGTTCATCAGGTCGAGTACTTCGTCTTCAGCCGTTCGACAAGAACAAAGGTTACATGCAACACTTTAACCTTTTTGCTCTTTGTTCTGGTGGTGTAAATCCTGTGGGAGGATTCGCAATGCCATGGCTCCAAACCCATATATCTATTCTACTGGACGCACTGCAAAACCTCCAGAAAAATGGGTATAAGTTCAAAGATTTGTCAGTCAAGGTTTCCGACATGAGGTTCTTTGAACAAGTCGCCAGTAGCCTGAATATTCCCCTAGGAGAAATACCTCGCCATTCTTTGGATGAAGACTTCAATGTCTTCAGAGAATATCAGGTTAAATTTCCTAGTGAGATTGATGATGTGAGTGCTCTTTCATCGGATGATTTTTTGAAAAATGGTCTTCCGGATCGAACGAAACACTTCTCTGGTCTGGAGAAAAGAATTATAAAACCACTTCGATCAAGATATCCGGGTGTTCGGTTCTGCTTCGACTTTACGAGGATTTGCGGACTGGGTTATTATCCACAACTCTGCTTTCACATTTTTGCTAACGATCAAGAGAATCGATCGGTTCAATTGGCAGATGGTGGAGCGGTAGACTGGCTTGCAAAGCTCCTGAATAATAGAAAAGAGGCTATGGTTACCTCAGGGATTGGTTCTGAACTAATTCAGAAATTATTTAGCCCAAAAGGCGAATCTGATTAGTAGAAGAATCAAGCTCAACTTTTTGGCCGTACCTGATTGTCACAAGCGGATCGGTGTGTCCGATATCGAACTCTGTGACAATCGGGTATTTTTTTTGTGTAAGTTCTTGAAGTTGATCATATAATACCTTTTTTGCTTTTTCTGTAAATCCCTGAGGTCTTCCTACCACAAGTCCAACAATCTCATCAAACACACCAATATTTTTAAGATCAGTAAGCAAGGCATCAACTAGTGCCTCATTTATTTCTCCTTCTGAGATAAGAACATCAAAAAATAAAATTTTTCCTTTTGGATTTATCCAGTACTTTGTACCTGCCAATCTGTTCATAGATAAAATACAAGCAGGAAGAGCTTCGCCTTGCGACTTTCCACCAACCAGCCAATGATAGCCATGATTTTTAATCATTTCACGTGGACGAACTTGATCAAGCTTTTGAAACCAATCAAGAAATTCATCTGTCCACGCTTCAGAAGCTTCTACATCCATACTAGGTAAAAATGACTCATTTTCAACACATGCCCAATCAAACCACTTTTTAGTATATGGTAACATTTCAGGATATTCTCCGAATTGTGATGCAGCACAAGGGCCATAGTAGGTTGCAAGTCCTGCTTGAGTATTTAGTGCGTAATGCAAAACTGTTATATCTGAAGCTCCAATAAAGATTTTTGGATTTTTTCTAATCATGTCGTAATCAATATAGGATAAAAGATGATTAGAATGATTACCACCGGTAGCAGTAAGAACCATCTTTACTTCTGGGTTTTTAAACATGTCGTGAAGATCAGCAACTCGATCTTCAATACTTCCCGATACATATGAAACTCCCTCACTCATAACGCTTTTCCCCAGACAAACCCTAAATCCCATTTTTTCAATCATTTTTTTAACACTCTCTATTCTATGAGCTGCCTTTGGGTGAATACCTGCAGAAGGTGATATAATACCAATTAAATCCCCCTTTTTAAGTTTTGACGGGACAGTGAGATTATTCATATTTTAATTTTTATATTTTTAAATTATTTTTTAGTAAAAGAGTAAATATAACATCCCGGCCGAATACTATAAGATCCGTCACTTTGTTTAAATGACTTAGATTTCTTAATAATATCATCTAACACCGTAGTAGACAAAAGCGAATCTTTGTTGAAAAATGTTTCGAGGTGAAAATTTAAATAGACTTCCAATAACTCTTCTTTTGTTGCGTAGTGTATTGGATCACCCTGTAAATGTTGTACGGATAACGTGATTTCATTATGATTATCCATATCGAGTAAAATAGAATCTAAAATTCTTTTAGAGGGACTTTGCTGTGAAAGATCGGAAAAATCAGAAGTTGTTCTTTGCCATTGGCGCATGAGTATTGTTTGCTCATCTGACATTGAATCAAAATGAATAAGAAAAAATCTGCCTCCTTTTTTAAGATTCTCCCTTATGAATTTTAACAAAACAGATTTAATATAAATTGATGTTTTTTCTGTCCCTAAACGATGTAGATATTGATGAACTGAATGAGAAAAACTCCACAATGAATAAACTAAATCATATTTTACTTTTGTTGATTCTAGAAAAGAGGTTGCATCTTGTGTTATAAATTTAACTTTTGGAAACTTTGAAAAACGACCTTTCACATAATCGATCATTTTATTACTTAAATCGACTAGGGTAAAATCTGCATTTGAAAATGTTCGTAATGCAACATTAGTTGCCCTGCCACTCCCACAACCTAACTCAAGCACATTTTTAGCCTCTGTTTTTGAAAGAAACTTAGACAAATATTGAAGATCGGAAACACCTTCAAAAGAGTACTTCTTAAGAAGTTTATGGTAATAAGCAGGGGCTAAATAATCTTCAAGAGAATTAACTTTTCCTAGCCAAGGATAATTATCTAATATTATACTTTTTTGTTTCTTTTTGCTCATATTTTAGTAGTTTTTTATATATTTTCAACTGGCCTAGATAAAAATAATTCGCTTTCTTCAACACAATGGCGCTTTTGGAATAAAAGAATTGAGAAGCCGCAGTATTGCAAATTTTCATTAAAAAGATTCATAAAATACTGAAACCTTTTGTTGATTTGTAACTTTGAATTCGGAATTTAATTAGTTTCATAATTTTATTTTAGGTCTACCATTATTTTTTGCGCAATATGTTTTGCAAAATTTACCGGTACCGCATTACCAATCATTTTATAGCCATTGGCAATATCAATATATTTAAAAATATATTCATCAGGAAATGTTTGAATTCTTGCGCATTCTCGCACGGATAGACGACGATATTTCTTTTCTTGCCCAGGCACAAAAATTCTTTTATTTTGACTAATAAATTTCATTTTTGGTGCTTGTGGATGAATTGGGGCATGACGACCACCAGCTTGAATTGTAAAAGAAGGCTCATCCCAAGAACGAACACGATTTCTTGACATATAGATTGACGAAAAACCACCATTCATGTATTCATGATTGGGAATTTTTAAACTATCACCATTTGTTTTATTTTTATCTTTGGCAGGTTTTGCTAAACGCAAATCATAAATAGCGTCTTTCAAAACTGGTTTATATTTTTGGGGTTCAGGAAATTCAAATTTCTTTTTTAAGTCCTTGCGATATCCAATAATAATTACACGCAAACGATCTTGGGGAACATCATAATCGTTTGCATTAAGTAGTTTTTGTGAAATTTCATATCCAGCATTTTCAAATTGTTTGATTATGTTTGAAAACGCCTCTTTATGCTTCGGGTGCAAAATTCCCGATACATTTTCCGCAAGAAAAAATTTTGGTTGTTTTTCTTTGAGTAAACGAATGTAATCATGAAATAATTGACCTCGTTTATCGTTAATACCACGCCCAGCACCCGCCTCGCTCCAACTTTGACAAGGTGGTCCACCAATTATGCCGTCCACCTGTGGAATTTCATGCGATTGCACTTCAACAATACTTCTTTTGTCTAATTTTGTATGTGGGAAATTATGCTCAAATGTTTCCCAGATTGTTTTATCGTATTCATTAGCCCAGACAATCTTAAAACCGGCTTTTTCAAAGCCGAGATCAAGACCTCCTGCACCTGTAAATAGTGATACTAATTTCATATTATTTTCTAAAACTTAACAGCTTCGCCTCTAACAATTTGGCGGGATTGTTTGGTGATTTTATTTTTATATCTTTTATTGAAAAATTATCACTAATCAAACCCTCTAGATTTTTTCTATCTTTTTCAGGAAATGACAAATATTTTTCTTTTAGTAAAATTGCGTTTACAAAAAAATCTGAATCTTTTTCTGTTGGAATATAATCAAAAACCTTTATTGGATTTTCAATACCCCACATTCCACGAATACGCAAATAAGTAATTCCAAGAGGGTCAACTCTGTTAACCCTACCTAACTCTTTGGTTTCCGAAAACTCAACATCTTGCAATTCATTAACCCCTTTTGAAATTTTATTTTTTATTCTTTCGTAAACTTCTTTGTTTGCCGAATAACAATTTCCATAAACAAACCACAAAGCTTTTAGTTTATTACTTTTTGAAACTCCAACGACATAAACCAAATCTTTTTCTAACCAATCCTCACAATTTTTGCAGGCTGTCGTTATCATTGGGCTATCGGAATATATTTTGTCTTTTGGGTAAGAACTATTTAACGCAATTCCCGAACGCAAACTTTCAATCTTTTTAACTTCTATTGCGTCGCCCTGCTTAATAATAATGTCGGGTGGATTATTTTGATTTCCGATATAAGAAAAATGTTTGCTGTAAATTTCATTTTTCTTCTCTAGATTATCCTCTTTTAGAGAATTACAAAATAAATCTTTTATATAAAATTCCAAAGCGTCACCCATACTATTTGCTCGATTAACGACACTATAATGAGAAACCAAGTTTGTAATTGGATTTTTAATTAAATTTGAAATAGCAATAAGTAAATTTGTTTCCATAATTTTATTTTATTAAATCCTCAATAGGAATATTTAATGCCTTTGCGATTTTTTTGATCGTATCAACAGTTGGGTTTTGTTGTTTCCCAGCCTCAATATTTATTATCGTATTATTGGAAACATCAGCAAGACGAGCTAGTTTTTCTTGCGATAAACCCATTTTCTCTCTTATTCGTTTAATTTTGCTTGACTCTACCATATTAAAATAGTAATATTAAATTGTAGTATAATAATTATATGTTTAAATCCACTAACTACAATATAATATTACCAAAATATTGTTTTCTTGTAAAGAATTTTAATCCCGCCGAAAAAAATCGGGCGAAGCCCGAAAAGCAAAAGGGCAAAAAGGAAGGGGGTTGGGGGGAAGGAATTTTTGCCCTTTTGCGAATTGAATTAGAGCGTTTCCGCTTTCCTCTGATTAAGAGGAAT
>Ga0208904_1000695_pt1 | contig 25968 bp, 25 predicted proteins | sample AntAceMetag02UKB_FD_184774 | JGI IMG/M metagenome (GOLD analysis project Ga0208904, IMG submission 184774) | Saline lake microbial communities from Ace Lake, Antarctica - Antarctic Ace Lake Metagenome 02UKB (SPAdes) (version 2) | ecosystem: Environmental > Aquatic > Non-marine Saline and...
TATTGAAAGTGATGTAATCGTGAGTTTTTTTATTGGTGACCTCCGCACCTTCTTAGAATCTTATCAGGGATATATGAGGTGGATAAAACAAAAGAAATATCCAAACCATAAGTTTTTAATAGTATCAGATGTGAGGTTCTTTTGCTTCATAGAGGATTATATAAGCTATAATATTGACCTCCCTGATTTCGCAAAAGCATCAAATTTAACACCTTTGTCATATGAAGCAGTAGAAAATGGTGAAATTCTAACATCACCAGAATTATACAGCAAGATAATCGAGTTCCTTAGCCAATTCTATAACAAAGAAAAGGCGGTGGAAATGTGGAGTCCACGTGGAAATTCCGATATTCTAAAAGGACAGGAGCAGGTATTCAATAATGTAGAAATTGAGGGCATGGTGCTCACGAAACCGACAGTAACGGTAATGTGTGATCCAGTTATAAAACACTATGTCTGGAAAGAGTTAATAGATAACCTATCTGTCGATTTTCAGGTTGTTGTTTATGGACTGATTTACAAGCCCAATAGCAATATTATACTGGTAACTGATATGGAAGACTTGGTAAAATACTCCAAAAGTTCATTAATCTCCATAAATACAGCAAATATGTATGCATATATCCCTGCTGTTATACGAAGTAATAGTTATGTTATTGGTCTTGGTGATGATAATCTTGTTAAGATACACCAAAAGCTTAAGATACCAATTGGATACAGAACTGTAGGTACATATAAAGATATATATGGAGAAGATATTGCTGATGATGCACGAAAATCAATAATAAAGTTTAGAGAAACGGACAGGTTACGAGGAATTACGGATGAAAAACTTAATCATATCATTTGATTCTTACAGTTGGATAAGGAACTGTTCAGGGATTATTTACAGGAATTCTGTGGATTTTGAGATTCTGCTTATAGCTAAAGATGACACAAGGCCAATTCACAATTGTGACTTTTTGTGTGAAAAGGCAATATTGGAGCAAAGAAGATTTGATGTATTTAAGATTGGTAAATATCTTGGTATAAAAAAACTATCAAATCTAATGTTGAATGCTGATGATATAAATATTGAAATTCTAACTGCAAAACTCCAATTATTATTTATGATATCAGGAGTTAAGGTTGTGTATTGTCAGAATGTGGAATTGCTAACTGATATAGTAAAGGAGATATCCAAGATTACAAACACAACACTGTATCTGTATAATTGTGATACTGTTAATGTAACTGTTTTTCTAGATCAGAATGAGATAAAAACTAAATGTAATGCTTTGAAAATGATAACAGGACACAATAGTCCAAACGAAAGATTTGTGAAACCAATAGATTCAGAAGGATTTTGTGAGTGTTAAGGATGAGGAAACAAACAGTTGAAAAGGAATGTATAAGATGCCAAGAGTTAAATATACTTATAAATATGTAATTGATGAATTAGAAAAAGAAGGATATGTTCTTTTGACAAAGAAATCTGAATACAAAAATGCTCAAGATAAAATAAAGATGTTGTGTCCAAATAAGCATATATGGGTATCAAGTTTTAAAAATTTTAATAATGGTAATAGATGTAGACAATGTTTTTTTGAAAGATACTCTAAATCCAAAGCACTATCATATGAATTCGTAAAGTCAGAATTTGAGAAAGAGGGGTATATTCTGTTATCTAAGACATATACTAATAGCAATAATAAATTACAATTTGTATGTAATAATGGACATAAATACGAAATAGCTTGGAGTTGCTGGAGACAGGGCTGTAGGTGTAAATATTGTTATACTGAAAAACAAAAGAAGTTGATTAATGAGAACAATTTTAATTGGAAAGGTGGAGTTTCCAAATTAAATCTCCCACTATATAATACTTATGCACATCAGATCGATTGGTGTGAAAAAGTTAGAAGAGACCCTGAAAATAATGATTTATTACAAGTAAAATGTACTGAATCAAGCTGTAGAAAATGGTTTACACCAACAAGAAATTCAGTTTGTAGTAGAATAGAATCATTAAATACAATTATTTATGGAGAAAATAGATTCTATTGTTCTAATAATTGTAAATATAAATGTGTATTGTATAAAAAAAAGATCTATCCTGCAGATTTTGTTATTTCTTATGATCGAGAGGTTCAACCTGAGCTGAGAGATATGGTTTTTGAGCGTGACAGTCATGAGTGCCAAAGATGTGGATCTAAGAACAAGCTACAGTGCCATCATTATGAAAGTATATATTTTAATCCAATCATGTCTGCTGATGTTGAAATGTGTGTGACTTTATGTACAAAATGCCATAAACTATCACACAAAGATGTTGGGTGTAGACCAATTGATTTAACAAGAGAAAACTTATGTAGGGGGAAATCTCATGAAATTCGATCATACAGATGAATATTCTAGTAAATTTGATTCAGAAACATTTGATATTGAATATAGCTTCAATAGTGAGTTAGCTACGGGAGAAACAGTAGCAAGTGCTGTGGTTACGTGTCTTGATGTTAATGGAAATGATAAAACAGCATCTATGATTTCTGCAGCTACAGTTATAACTCCTGACGTATACTTTACTGTATCAGATGGTACAGTCGGGATGCTATATTCTATAAAAATATTAGCTACAAGTACCACATCTATGGTCTATGCTGGATTTGTAAATTGTGAGGTATTTGGGAGCTTAACTCTCAATACCAAACTAGGTGATCCAACTGCAAACAGTTATGCTACTTTACAGGAAGCAAATAACTATGTAATGAATAAATATGGCCATACAAACAAGTGGGATACTCTAACTTCTGAAGGAAAGAAAAGAGTGTTGATGCAAGCTGCTATAGATATAGATAGCATGAACTTTAAGGAGGATAAATATTATGCAGCCCAAGCAATGGAATTCCCAAGAGATGATCATACTGTTGTAAAGAGTGATTGTGCATCCCCATTCACAATAAACTCATTCCTGAATTCTAATTTGTATTCAGATACTTATAATAAGTATCCAGCAAACTATTGGAAATACGGGAGTTGTCACATAGTGGAAGGAACTCCTTTGTATAATATTCGTGTTGTAGCAACAAGCTCTGCAACTAATGGACAGGTGACACTGAGTGAGGATTTTTCAGCAACGCCAAATTCTGATACGGATTTCATTATTTTTACTCCACTTTCGTTAGATATAAAATATGCCCAAATTGAGCAAGCAATCTATATTCTACAAACTTATAATATGCAAACATTGCGAGAGTATAAGATTTTAGGGAGTGAGAGGGTTAAAATTGGGGATGTAGAGGTGCAGTTTAAGCGTTCATCTAGTGATAGCAATATTAGCACAATTTCTCCATTAGTCAAGATTCTGATCGGAAAATATACTGATCGGAATTATAAAGTATATAGGGCTTAATTATGATAATTCAAACAGATACAGGAATTAAGATTGATAAAAAAGATGAAAGAAAGCTTGAAAAGGATTTTGGTTCTAAACCAATAATAAAGCCCCTATTTAAAGAACCAGAAAAACCTAAACGAAGGCGAAAGGGGATGGCATAATGTCTTTGATATCTGGACTCACAAATCAAGTTCTTGACTATGTGTACTCAGTCACTCGTAATGTGTTCAATGATACAGCTCGTATTCAGCAATATACAAATCTCCCCTGTAGATGGCAGCCTAAGACTGAGAGAATAACTACTCCAAATGGTGAAGAGCTTGTTTCCTCAATCCAGATATGGATAGAGCCATCATATACAATTAATGAGGATTATGAAATTGTAAAAGGAAGTAAGACGTATCGTATTGGAATAAAACAGGACAAATACGATTTAGATGGAAACTTGGATCATATTAAATTCTATCTTGTGTAGGTGATATAAAATGGCAGATCTTGGTGAAGCACAATTTGACAAAGCTTTTAAGTATATGGAAAGAGGGATTAGTAGTGTTACTGGAAATGTAAGAGGTAGAAAGTATGAACAACAACCTCTTACAGCTAGGAAGAGATTAGCATATACTGGAAAGAAAAAAGTTGAAGGCTTTGATGTTCTCCTAAAGAATTTAAACAAAATACCTAACATATTGTCCATGAGAGTTGCCAGAACTCTAGGAGCAATAGTTGTAGATTTACTGACTCACTCCCAACCAAGAACGCCAGTTGAGACAGGTGAACTGAGAGAAAGTGGAACTGCTGTAGTGAGAACAGGTAGAAGAAAACACATAGTCGGCAAAGGGAGCAAGGACGGACATGTTGGTGCTCAACTTACGTCAATAGACAAAGCGAGTTTATCAGGAGCAAAATCAATAACTGCTGATGTATCATACTCCAGATTTAATGAAAAAGGACAGGATGTTGCTATGATGATGCATGAATTGATTGCTCCATTTGAAGATAGAGGATCAAAATCACCAGCAGCTAAAACACCAGGAACAGGGCCGAAGTATCTTGAAATACCTTGGCTTGAAAGAAGACCTATGTATGAAGCTATATTGCTACATGGTATGCTTCCTCTGTTTGAAGAGGATATTAAAATGGCAACAAATATTAGAAAAAGAACACATGAAAGATATATGGTAGATGTTGTGGAAATAACACAAAGACGTATTTCTAACATTGGGTATTTTGGAAATAAATAAAGGAATGAAAAATGGCTGAAACAGTAATAAATATAGTTGCTTCCTATTTATCAAATTTAACAGCAACAAATCCAATATGTACAGCATTTGGTTCAACTCTGACTGAGGGAACTAATTTATTTATATACAGTGAGCCATATGAAAACACTGATATGATTACATTAATTCCATACGGCCCTTCTCCTCCGGCTCCTGATGGATATAAACAAAAAGCTAATATACAAATAAGAATGAAAAGCAGTAACAGAAGTACACTGATGTCAACGCAACAGGCTATTATAAACACATTACATATGAATCAATTGGGTGGTAGTGGACAGATGATGAGTAATACCTCAGCTCCAATACCTCTGGAGGATTTAGATGGTGGTGAATATAAATTATCAGTGTCGAACTTTAAAATAATATACGTAAAGATATAAGGGACTTAGAACAATGGAAGATAAAATTAAAGTTATAGCATATGTTAGATTGGTAAATAAAGAAGAGATTGAGGAGGGTAAAAGTGCTCTTTCTCTTAAGATTGAAAAAGTTAATATTGTACTCAATGATAACATTCTTGGTACTGATCCAGATGTCAGTATTGAGGTATTAGGAGTAGAGGAATAAGAGAGGTATTATGAGAGATTATAATCAGTTAATTTTAGATAAAAATGGAAATCCTATAAAAATTGGCTTACTAGCTGCCCACCATTGTATTAGAGTCATACGCCAAGGAGAGGCATTAAAGAGTGTAGGATATGAAGTCTTTGGAACTGGAAACAAGGTGGCCTATGGAACTGAGGTGTATGATAGCTACTTTGTATACAAAAATGAGAGGCAATTTAAACATAATGTAAAAACTATGATTGACTATGGAGTAACTATTTTTAGTTGGGAGAATGAACCTCATCATCCGGCTGTGTGGATTAGAGATGTCATAAACCAAATGGGAAAACAGGATAGTGTTAAATTAGTATCAAACATTCACGACAGTGATCTGATACGCAGGGGCATAACATCAAAACATGAAATAGAAATGTTCAGAGTATCTGATGCTATAATTTATGTATCAGAGCCTATAGAAGAATCACTAAACAGATTGTACAACATCACTACACCAACTATGGTATTATATAATTACCCAACAAAAAGGATGATTAATAACACCAAAATTGATTGGAGTAAAATCAATGAAAGAAAAGGATTGGTGTATGAAGGTGGAATAAACGCTATTGGAGACACACCTGAAATAATTAAGACTAACCAGATATTGAAGTACCGTGACCTGTTTCCTATATTCAAGACATTAATAGAAATGGGAAATGAAGTTCATGCATATTCAGGTAACACTGATGCATATTTATCTGGTCAACATACAGGTGTTATATTATATCCACCAACTGATTTTACAAAACTATTAAATGATATGACAAAATTCAAGTATAACCTATTGATTTTCAACAATGAAAAAGGTACTGAAGATCAAGTGAATATGACCACAGCCAATAAGATATGGGATGGTCTGGCTGCTGGTCTTCCAACAATTGCATGTTATTGTAAGGAAATGGAAAAGTATATAGAGAAACATGCAATTGGTATTGCTGTAAAACAACTTGGTGATGTAAAAGATACCAAGCAGTGGGATAGTCGCTACGGCGAACTTATCCAAAATGTACAAAAGAAAAGAGAAGAATTAGTATTCGAAAACCAAATATGGAGATCTGAAAATCTATATGCTGGAGTTCTCGGTTTGCAACGGAAGTCCATCCCGCAGCATATTAGAGATCAGGCCGTGTTTGAATATGGAGAAAAAAGCGTTAACATGCTTTTGAAATAAATAAAAGGAGTGATTTAAATGGCAACACTAAGTACAAGTAATTATACCATTGGAGGTGCTCATCTATATTTCAGTTCCACTATAGCTCATACAGATCTGTTTAATGCAACAGCATTTGAGACTACAGATCATAATTTGGGGAATATTGTAGTAGCTGAAATTAGCCCTGATATTACATATATTGAGCATTGGATTTCATTGAATGGAAAACGAGTTAGGGATAAAACAATATCTAATGTGATATCTGTTTCAATACCATTTACATTTGATGAGATGAACGAGGCAAACTTGGAGAAATATTTTCAAGGCACTGCTGCAGCTTCCAGAATCCCTATTATGCAGACCCTGTTGGATGAGGGATCAGCACAACTTGTCGTAAAAACTTCAATCGGTCAGGACTTAAAGTATAGCATTCCCAAGTGTGTTTTAAAGCCTGATGGAGCCTTGGCTATGGCCGATGAAGATTGGCATCAAGCCCCTATGGTTCTTGAAGTTTTGCAGTTCATTACGGGAGACTCAGATTCTGCGACAATTAATGCGTCCTGGGTTGCAAATCCATATGGAATGGTATGCACAAGTGATATGTAATTAATATTATTTTACACTTTTATTCAAAATGTGAAGATTTCTCTTGACATTTTGCTCAAAATGTGGTATAGTGAAGTATATTATAAAAGATAAGGATAGGATCTGCAGTCCGAAAAGCTATATTCCTGAATAGCCTTCCTTATCCATTTTTTATTCAGGTAATCACAATCAACAGGAGGATTAAATGCCAGAAAAACACACAATAGAGTTTATAAGAGAACAGTTTGAAAAACGAGGTTGGACTTTATTATCTACAGAGTACAAAGATAATAAATCAAAATTGGATTACATTTGTGACAAAGGACATAAGAATGAAATCCAATATTCAGTATTTAGCAAAGTAGGTTGTTCGATTTGTAATGGTTGTAAAAAACCAACTATTGATTTCATCAGATCAGAGTTTGAGAAGGAAGAATATACACTATTATCAACTAAGTATGTAAATAGCAAAAGTAAATTAGACTTCATCTGTAACAATGGACACAAACATTATATTAGATGGAATGAATTTAAAATAGGTCAAAGATGTGGGAAATGCAACACAAATAACACAAGACATAGTTATGACTACATTAAAGAGCATTTTGAAAAAAGAGGATACACCTTACTAACAACAGAGTATAAAAGATGTAGTCAGAAATTAGAATATATTTGTGATAAGGGCCACAATAATTTCATTACATGGAATGATTTCAGAAGTGGTGCTGGTTGTTTTGATTGTGCAGTAATAAACAGAGCAGACAACCACAGACTCTCCTATGATTTTGTTAAATCAGAATTTGAGAAGGAAGGATATACTCTATTAACTACAGAATATAGGGATGCTCATCAAAAATTAGAATATATCTGTCCAAATAATCATAAACATAGTATACAGTGGGCCGGATGGAGTCAAGGACATCGTTGTGGGAAATGCTACAAAGTAAGCTCTAGAGCAGAACTTGAAATATATGACCTTGTAAAATCCTATTTCCTAGATACAATATCTGGTGACAAAAAACTGATATCTCCACTGGAATTGGATATTGTTGTGCCATCCAAGAAAATTGCCATTGAGTACGGAGGACTTTTCTGGCACTCAGAACTCCAAGGCAAAGATAGGAATTACCACCTCAACAAACTACAAAAATGTAATGAAATAGGATACAAACTCATAACTATATTTGAGGATGAGTGGCTTAACAAACAGGATATTGTGGAAAATAGACTGAAACATATCTTGGGTATTTCTGACTCAGCATCAATTTATGCCAGAAAATGTGTTATAAAAGAAATAGACACAAAAGTTAAGAACCTGTTCTTGGAGAAATTTCATTTGCAGGGCAAGGATTATTCAAAAGTAAAACTTGGTGCGTTCTACAACAACTCCCTTGTTTCAGTTATGACATTCAGTGGAGGCAGCATAGCTAAAGGCAATGTAGCAAAAGAGGGAGTTTACGAACTAAACAGATTTTGTTCAGACTACGATTATAATGTAGTTGGAATTGCTGGCAAGTTTGTGAGTCACTTCAGGAAAAATTATACTGTAGATAATATATTTACTTATGGTGACAGAAGATGGTCTGATGGAGATTTGTATAAGAAATTAGGATTTGAGTTTGTACATAAATCAGATCCAAGTTATTGGTATATTGTAGATAATAAAAGAATACATAGATTTAATTTCAGAAAAGGTGTTTTAGATAAAAAGTTAGAATTCTATGATCCTGATTTGACAGAGTGGGATAACATGATAAATAATGGTTACAATAGAATATGGGATTGTGGAAATGTTAAATGGATATTGGAAAATGAAAGGAGGATATAAATATGGTTGTTAGATGTCCTAAATGTAAAGCTAGTAATCGTATAGGTTCTTTAAGAGCGTACAAATGTCGGAAGTGTTCTGCTATGATTTATCCAGTAGAATCTGATATAGTAGTGCCTAATGAGCCTGATAAGAAACCTGTTGAATCAGTTAAACCAGTTAAAAAGCCTAGTATCAAAAAAGCTGTAGATAATGTTGTTGATGATGATACAATTGGTTTTAAGGAAGAAGCATTTGATTTAACAAAACCTGAAGATAATAAAACGGAGATAAAAGAAGATGGAAGAGACTAAAAAAGAAGATGTATTAGAAGAAGAAGAATTGATAATTTTTCCAGAAGTGCAAATAGGTGATATTGTTGTAAAACCTTGGAGTTTTGGTATGCTTTTTGATGTCAGTTCTCTACTGGATACAGTTATAGAGAGAATGGATGATAAAGATATCATAATCAATTTGGAAAAAGAGATTATACCTTATGCTACAATTGCGAGAATCTTTACTATAGCTTCAGGTGAAGCTCTGGAGATTATATGCATGACTGTTGAGAAAAGTGAGGAAGATATAAAGAAACTCCCTATGGAAGATGGTGTAAAGATTGCTGTTGTTATAGCCAGACAAAACTGGGAGACAATAAAAAACGCAGTAGCTCCGCTATTCAAAAAGAAAGAGGAAGAAAAGGAAGAGGTAGTGGAGCAAGAGAAGACAGAGAAGTAATAGGAGATTTGTTTTACACACTGCTGAATCATGGAATATGTAAATCGATAGATGATATTAAGTATAACCTCACAATTCCTCAAGTAAAACTCCTGTATAAAAAATCAATCGAGAAAGAATTATTCAATCAGAAAATTGCAGCTATCAGTATGGCTCAAGCTGTAAACTATGCGTCACCTCCTTCGATGGGCGAATCAAAAAACTCAATTAGTAGGAAAAGAGTAACATGGAATAAATTTATCAACAGTTTTGATACTGATAAAGTACAAGGTAAGAAGATCGTGAAAACCGTAAAAGAAGCTAAACAACTTTTTGGTAGCTTAGGTATACCTGTTATTGAAGCAAATAAGGATGTGAAGAAGAATGCCAACTAGCATTGGTGGAATAAATATAAATGTTGGTGCTAATATATCTAATGTTATGTCAGCTTTTAAAACAATTAGAGATGGTGTCCATAAATACAAAAGATCCATAGAAATGATAAGTATAGCTGGTGCTATAAAGGGAGATCCATTTTCTGTACAAAAGGAATACATAGAGGAGGGCAGAGATCGGGTAAAGAGATTCTATAAGAAATGGAGTGAACAGATTGCTACCACATCAGACTTAATGAGCAGTTCCACTAAAAAATATATAAAAGATATAGATAGAATGGAAGCTGCTATGGATAAGCTCTTAGCTCAACAAGAGAAGATGAAAAAGTTTGATAAGGGGATTAAGGTTGGTGGAAGAATGTATGCAGGCACATCTCCTACTGCTATGAAAGCAAAGTATGGATTTGAATCTGCAGGTATTGGTGCTCAACCACAACGTATGAGGGATTTTTTTAAGGAAACTGGATACAAAAGACTTCAAGATGATCTTAAAGGTTTAATGAAAGAATTTCCTAAATTAAAAGTAGCAGGAGAGTTTTTAAAGAAATTAGGAAGTCAGTCCAAAATGACAGAGGAAGAGGTCTCTGCTGATTTCAGAAAATTAGGTAAATCTGTTGGTGGTGTGTCGTCTAGACTTAAAACCAATATTGAGAAATTAGGTAATGAGTTCTTAGAGTCTGAAAAGAAGGCGGAAAAAGCTCTTTATGAGAATAACCTAAAAGCAGCCAAGAGTATGGAGTTGGCATTAGGAAGACAAAAAAAGACATTAAAAGACTTAAATATAGAGGAAGCTAGAGCACGTACAGAGATAAAATTAGGCATAAATGTATCTAAAAATAAATTAACCATACTTGATGCGATGAGAAAAAGAATGCAACAAGGTATAAAGTTAACCAAATCTCAGAGAAAAGAATACAAATTACTAAGAAAAGAGGAAGCAAAAAAAACAGTAAAGGGAGGATTTCTAAGCCCTGCTTGGTTTAAATCAAGAGCTAAGTGGTTTATAGAATTACGTTTACTTTGGAGTGTTTACCGTAATATTGGTAAAGCTGTTAGTAGTCTCACTGAATTTGAAGACCAGTTAGCTAGAGCCTTAAGAACTGCAAACTCAGAAATGATGGATTCTGTTGAGATTTCTAAACAATATCAACAGGCTATGAGAGACACCATAGCTAGATTAGGAGCTACATCAGAACAAGTTGGAGAGACACTATATCAATTAGGATCTGCTGGACTTTCAGCAGAAGAGTCATTAGCAGCTCTAGATTCTACAATGAATTTAGTTATTGGTACAGAGGGGGATGTCAGAGAAACAACAAAAACAGTTGCGGGAATATATAATAATTTTGCGGATACTATGGATGAGACAATGACCATAGGAGAGAAATTTATAAAAATTACAGATATAATGGCTGATGCGTGGGAAAATCATCAAGTAGAGATTAGTGAATTAACTGATGGTTATAAATATGCTGGTGCTGTATGGAAACAAGCGGGAGGTTCTTTAGAAAGTTTAACTGCTATTTTAGCTGTATCTAATGACCATTTAATAAAAGGAAGTAAGGCAGGAAGAGCTTTTACATCCGTTGTATCACGAATGGTAAAAACTCCTAATGTGTTTAAGAAAGCATTTAATTTGAGTGATACTGTATTTGATCCAAAAAAGAAATTAGAAGAAGAAGATTTCTTCAGAATATTTGGGGAGTTAAGTAAGAAAGCAAAAGAATCAGAAAAGAGTTTATATAGATTAGGTCTTGTTTTTGAAAGATTAGGTTTACGTGGAGCACCTGAATTCTTAACATTATTAGAATATTGGGATGAAATTGAGGAAGCACAAGATGATGCTTTTAATTCAATGGGCGCAAATCTTGATTTAGTAAAAGTAAGAATGGCATCATTCTTAAAACAATGGGAAAGATTTAAAGGATTGTTAGTATCATCTATGGCAGTAGGAACACCTATATTAAAAGCAATATCTAAATTTTTAGAAAGTATAAACAAAGAGCTAGATCCAGTAAATAAATCCTTAAAAGAGTTCTATAAGGAAGTAGACACACCTAGATCTGAAAAGACAGTACGTGACTCTGAAGAGTATATCTTTATGCTTTCAAGAGCTTATAAGCAAATGAAGGAAATAGGAAAAGCTCAGAAAGAAGCAGGAGGTTTTATACCTACGGCAGAAATGGGTAAAGAGTTTGCAATGCTGAATAAAATAATACCTTTATTAGAGAGAGAAATAAAAGATCGCTATGGATTAATTAAGTTAGCCAAATTAAGAGGGGAGGCTGAAAAATCAACAAGTGATATCATTGAAGATGAGCCATCAGTATATGATGCAATAGTTGATAAGGTAGAATTGTTAGTAAAAGCACGTGCGGGGATGATAGCACAATCTGAAGTTATAGCTGAGTTGGATAGAGAAATATTATTAAGACAAAAACAGATAAAGGCTGAAATAACAGATATAACTAACTCTATAAAAGAGGAAAAGATTGATCTAGCAAGTATCACTGGAGAATGGAAAAGAATAAAAAAACTCCAAGAAGAGTTAAATCAACTTACAGGTGAGCGAAATACTCAACATAAAGATATGATCAAACCATTTGTAGATACACAAAATATATTGAAAAAACAAGCTGATATAGAAATAAAGATGTTACAGGCAGAAAAAAAGAGATTAGAATTAAGAGGTGTCACAAAAGAAGATAGTGATAGAATAAGAAAAATAAATGAAAGAATAAGAATATTAATGGTAGATATGGCTCTTACTGAAGCAAATGTTAGAGATATAAAAGGCGAGAATGTAGAGTTGACTAAGGAATTATTAAAGCTAGAAAAAGACAAAGCACAAGCAATAGAGGATTTAGCAGAAGAAGAAAGAGCAAACAGGCGAATTGCTACACTAAAAAAAGAAATATCACTTGAGACACAAAAAGCAGTTAATATTAAAAATGATGAATTGGTATTAGCAAAACGTGACATTAAAGATAAAGAAACTATACTAAAACTCGAAAAAGAATTATTAGAGATAAGACTTAAAGAGCTTATAGTTTTAAAAGAAATTTATGAAGATGAAGGTAAAAAAGGTACTATAGATTACTATAGAGTAATAGAACGTATCAGGGTATCAAAAGAAGGTATATCTGATGCTGACGAAAAAATCAAAAGAAATGCATCCATAATATATGATTACACTAAGCGTATAAAAGAAGCAGTTGAAGAATGGCATGATGTGTATGTTGAAGCTATGACAACTTTCACGTTAGGCCTAGCTGAGGGCTTCGGCAATATATGGGCAGACTTCACTATGGGGTTTCAAGAAGCCCAACAGGAAGTTGCCAATCTGAAAGGTGATGTAGAGGGTTTAGAAAAGGAACGGGATGAATTAACTGAGGGTGGAGAAAGAACTATATTTACAGAGGATGAGGCTGACAGGTTAAAAGAAATAAATCAAGAAATGTCAAATCTGAAAGATGAAATTAATGATCTTGAAAATCCTCTTAAGAATGCAACAAAAGCTATAAAGACCTTCTTTAAATCATTAATTGATGAAATTAATAGAGCCATAGCAAAATGGATTGCAATGCAAATTGTGATGATGGCAGTTAAATCTATATTTGGGGGTTCTGTTAATCTTGCTAAAGTTCCAAATACAAGTGTTGGTTCTACCAAATTAACTCCAAGCTTTCCAAAAGCATCATTTGATATACCAAGTCTTGCCAGAAAACCTGGTGGTGGTATCTCAAGAGGACTTACGTTAATTGGTGATAACAAATCCGGCAGGGAGTTGGTTATTCCTGAAGAGAACATAAGTTCTGACAGTGTGAGTGGGTATATGAGAGAGGGAGGGCAACAACCAATATATATAGCTAATATTATTACAGATGCCGATTTCCAAGCGGCCATGTCCAAGCAGGGATCTGGCCGGGTAATTGTTAACAGAGTGTTGGAAGATATTGGCAAGAAAGGGCCAATATTCAAAAGATTAGGAGGAGCTTAATATGGCAACTAGCCTATTCCCAATTGGAACGATGGCTGCAAATACAAGAGCAGGTACGATTGACGGCATTAGTTATTATTTTCTTGAACCGAATGCTGGTGCAAAAAGTTCATCTGTTTTCACAAACTATGTCACCCGCTTTCAACAGCAGACTATGCTGGTCAGAAAACAGGCATTGCCATATCTGACACTGACACATAAGTACAAAAATATATATCAGAGCGAGTATAACCAGTTGGATTCTTTTTTATATTCAACAGGAGATGGGCTAACCAGTTTTTATCTCCCGGATCTCAGCCAGGGGATTATCCCCTCTAGTATTAGTGCTGGTTTCAATCCGACTGTCAGCAACACTCGTTTGTTTTCGAGTGTGGCCAATCAGAAGGCACATCACATTTTTATATGGGATGGTATTCATTTCAAGTTCGGAGCAGTCACAAATATAAATGCTACAACAGGGATTTTAACAACAGATATCACAGCTACTAATGCGTCATCTAAAGAGGGGGATATGACGGGAACGCAAGTTGCTGCTGATGATGTCTTTATCTACCCTGTATATGAAAGTTATTCAACTGGGAATTCTATGTCAGGCTTCACATCCAACGAATTTGTCGATACTGTGAATAAAAATAAGGGGTTCATGTTTTCGGGGACGTTATCATTTACTAGCCGTTACAAAATTTAAAAATTGATATGGATAGGGTAGCTCCCGAAAAGAAGGATACTCTTACCTTCCTTCCATATTATTATTAAAAGAGGAATCATAAAGGGGGATTTGTTATAATGAGTATAAAATTAACTTATGAATTTGTAAAAACTGAAATAGAGAAAATTGGATATGAGTTATTATCAACAGAATATGAAAATTGTAGGACTAAACTTAAGATTAGATGTGATAAAGGACATGTTTATTCTACAAAATGGTGTTGTTTCCAACAAAAATGCAGATGTCCAGATTGTTTAATAATAAAAAGAGAATTAACTTATGAATTCGTTAAATCAGAAATTGAAAAAGTTGGATATAGATTGCTATCAGAATATAAAAATAGTGATATAAAATTAAAAATAAGATGTGATAAAGGACATATATATTTAACAAAATGGGGTCACTTCCAACAGGGGCATAGATGCAGAAAATGCTCAATACATAAGCGTATATTAACTCATAGGTATGTTAGTAATAAAATTAAAATTGAAGGATATAAACTATTATCAAAATATAAAAACAGTAAATTAAAAATGAAAATTAAATGCAATAAAGGACATATTTATTATACAAAATGGAATACATTTCATAATGGAAAAAGATGTCCAATATGTTCTATAAAAAATGGAAGACATACAATTGAGTATATAAAAGAGGAAACAAAGAGATTAGAAAAAAACTATGAATGTATTTCTGAACAATATCATAATGCTCATGCCAAACTAAAATTCAAGTGTAGTAATGATCATGAATTTGCAATATCATGGTCAGCTTTTTATAATCAAGAGCAGAGATGTCAAAAATGTTCCATTGAAAACAGAAGTGGTAATAAAAGTAGCAATTGGAAGGGTGGAGTTACAGAATTAAATCTTCCACTGTATGATACATATGCTCATCAAATAGATTGGTGTGAGAGTGTAAGAAAAGATCCTGAAAATAATGATTTATTACAAGTTAAATGCACAGAATCAAGTTGTAGGAAATGGTTTACTCCAACAACAAAACAAGTAGGAAGCAGAATTGCAGCAATTAATGGTAGGTCTTGTGGCTCACTTAACTTTTATTGTTCAGAAGAGTGTAAACAATCATGTTCTTTGTATGATCAAGTAAAGTATCCAAAAGGATTCAAACATGATTACTATAGAGAAGTCCAATCTGAATTAAGATATATGGTTTTAGAACGAGATAATTACGAGTGCCAAAGATGTGGAGCTAAAGACAAACTACAGTGTCACCATTATGAAAGTATATATCAAAATCCAATCATGTCTGCTGATGTTGAGATGTGTGTGACTTTATGTACAAAGTGTCACAAACTGGCACACAAGGATGTTGGTTGCAGACCAATTGATTTAACTAGAGAAAGTTTATGCAAAATAGCAAAAGCAAAAGGAGAAACACATGTATAGTGTGACTGCTACATTTTCAGAGAGTCAAGCAAAAGTTGATGATATATATCCTATTGATTTTTATGCAATAAATGCATCTTTGACAGGATACGACATGATTTATTATGCCAACGTGAATCAAGACACCATAGGATATGGAGTTAGTTCAGAAGGAAATATGACTGCGACTACCGTCACTTATATAGGTCTTCCTATAGCCCGAAACGCAGTCCAAAATAATATTTCTGGTGAGATACCCGGTATCGAAATCTCAATACCGAATACGGATCGGACAATTGAGGCACTTCTGCACTCCTACAACTATCTTAGAGGTTGTGAGATATACATTATCTTATATTTTGCTGACAACCTTCCTTCTGGAAATACAGCATCCTACATAGGAACCGATCCTGATCGCTTATCCTGCGTAAAGGAAAAATTCTTTATAGATTCCTGCACATCCAACGCCCAGACAGTAACACTCAACGCTAAAAGCAAATTTAATATACAAAACATAGTAGTTCCAAGGAGAACATACGCCAGAGAATGCCATTGGGCATTGACAGACAATTATTTAGGAGATGAGTGTTTGGGTACTGGATCAATCAGTGCAATAGATTTCCCAACTTGCGATGGATCTCTAGACTCTTGCAGAAAAAGAAACAATGAGGCTCGCTTTGGAGGCTTTCCTAGTGTGCCGAAAAAGGGATTAGTTATACTATAGATATCAATAACTTAGGAGATAATACAATTTTGAACTTCAACAAATACATAGGTCTGCCATATAAGCATGGAGGCAGAGATTTTGATGGTGTAGGCTGCGCTGGACTTTGTATATTGATATACAAAGATATGCTGAACATAACATTTCCAGATTTTGTTGATATTAGTTATTCAGAGAGATGGTATAAAGAGGGAGAGAATCATTTATTGAGTAATATAACAAAGGTTGTTACAAAGGTAGATCCTCCATACAAGAGATTTGATGGGATTATATTATATAATGGAACCAAGTTAGTAGCCAATCATATAGGACTGTGGATAGGGGATGGGAAGTTCATTCATATATATGAGAATATAAAATCAAGAGTTGACCGGTTTGAAGGATATTGGAAATCGAGGCTTTATAGTGGAGTGAGATTATGTCAAAAATAACATTTAGGAATTTATTAGATACAGAGTCTGAGTTCAAGATAATAGAACATGAATCACAGATGCTTATTCCTACAATCCGTGAGTATGCTAAAACTATGGATGAGGAAATCTATAGAGCTATTTTGAATCAGAAGGTTTCTATATACTTGAATGATGAAATGATCCCTATTCCTAAGTGGAATACAACTCATGCCTGTGTTAATGATGAATTTATTATAGTACCTAATTTAGAGGGTGGGCTTTTATCTATAGCAATAGGTGCTGTTTTAATAGGTGCATCTAATCTTGCTGTAATTGAAGGAATTGGTTATCTATCTGTAATAATGTTTGGTATGGGTATCTCTCTTGTATTAGGAGGCATATCTCAATTACTATTTCAGCCTGATCTCCCAGTTATATCAGACAGTGGCAGTAAGACAACACAAACATATAATTGGAGTGGTATAAAAACAACAGCCAGATCTGATCTCCCAATACCTATAGTATACGGCACACATATGGTGGGTGGGAATCTTATATCATTGTTTACTGAGAGCCTTGGTGAGAATAATTATTTATATATGCTACTGGCTTTATGTGAGGGGGAGATTGATGGTATATGTCAGGAATATGATAACACATCAGTATGTACAACATCAGACACGGTTAATGCCTCTTATGCAAACCCCGCAATAAAGCTTGATGACCAACCATTTAAATCCTTTGATAATGTAGAATGGTGGTACAGAAAAGGCACAAATTTATGTGGAACCGGATCTATTGATTTTTATGATCCATCTGAGCAAAACAGAATACCTAATTTTGATGGTGCAAGAATTCAGCATGATGATGGTAGAGAAATAACATATGGAATAGGTGCAGCAGGAGATGGTATAGTTTATACAACTACAAAGTCTGTGGATGAAATCAATGTCCAGGTAAGATGTCCTGCCTTATATGATGCTTCTGATCCAGTAGAGGGAATACAGGAACATGAAGTAAAATATAGAGTATATTGGAAGACAGTAGCAGGTTCTTATGCTTTGTGGGAACCTGATGCTTATACACCATTGGTACAGGTTTCAACACCATCAACAATACCAAATGCTGAAATACCTTACTTATCTGTAAGACAAGGTATAACAGCATCATCATATTTTAAATGTGATGATTATGAAAGTTCAAGATCAGAATATATATATAGTATAAAGAGACCAACATATATAATTCAAGTAACTAATGTTAGACCTAACACTACTTATGATCCTACTACTTGGGTATATTATAAAGTATATGAAGTAACAGAAGATGGCTTAGTTGATGCAATTGGTTATTTCCCAATGAATATATTTGGCAATATCTTGATGCTTCCAAATGTTGTTTCATTTACTAGTGGGGTATGGAATACCATCCAAATTGGGGATTATATAGTTGATATAAACAGAGGTGTAGAAACAGGAGATGTATTTATACTATCATCTGTTATTGATGCATCTTTATCTGGTGAAATATATGTAAAAGATAAAACTAAAACAGGCGTATGGAGTAGTGTTATTGTTCCTTTATCTGAATTGGGTGGTAAGAAAGCGACCTATATGATAAAGCTACAAAGAACTGATGCTACATCTGATGAATTTGAAATTGAAGATAAGCTAATCTTAAATTCTGTAACTGAAATTGTCAATGGTAACTTCATATATCCTAATACTGCATTACTTGGATTTAAAATAAAGGCTACAGAACAATTATCTGGTGCTCCTCCTAATGTCACAACTATTTTAAGAGGTACGAAAATATCAGTACCTGATCTTAGGGATGCTGTTGGTGCAGCAACTACTGTTGCATTTGAGGATGTATTTTGGGATGACACAAATGAGATATGGGTAGATTCTAATCATACTGAAGCATATTGGAATAATACATCCTCTTGGAGAGATGAGTTTAGTGATAATTCAGTATTGTGTGTTAATGATTTAATGACAGATACAAGATATGGTATTGGTAATTATGTTACCACTGATGATATCTACACAACTTCTTTAGTTTCAGTAATGAAGGATTGTCATGCCTCTTATTCCTCCTATAATGCCACACATGATTATGTAAATTGGGATGGTGGAGAGGATGACGTATGGATTGATTTGTGGGATATATCATTTGATGAAACAGATATAACAGCATCTTTTAATGAAGCATCTAGAATGATTGCAGTTGAGAATTCAACTATAGATGATGAAGCTAGAATTATCACGTTTGTAGTTAATATTAATACTCCATTATTAAGAGGATCAACATATACATTTAGTATAACATTTGGAAGTATAACATATGAAGTTACAAGCATTGCTATATTTGGAGTTCAGTCTATTTCTGATGCTGCACATATATTATTAGGAAGCATATCAGACAAAACATCAGCAGGTACATTCACAACTAATATAACATCAAAAGTTGGTGGGATGTCTGCCTTATTATTAAATATTACATGTGACAAAAATATCAGTTTCAGATTGGATGATGTTTCTGTAACACTAACAACAAAAGATCATTATCATACATACGATGGTGTTATGGATGGTAAACAGGCAGCACCAACAGCGATGAAGGAAATGTGTGATTCATTTAGAACGTGGGTTTCTTGGTATAATGGTAGGTTTAATTTTGTCATGGACAAGGACTCAACTGTAAATGATGTCCTGTCAGTTGGAGATACAACTGAGTTTAGTGAGTCGTTCACACCACTATCTGAAATACCTTATCTGTTAATAGGGCAATATACAGATGATGAGTTTAATTTCGATATGACTCAAATACTGGCAAAATCACCTGATTCATCCTTAAACAAATCAAACGAAAGAACTATTGGATTGAAAGGTATAACAAACAGGAGAAAAGCAGGAAGGGAACTGAAACATAAATCAAGAGTTGTATCTACTAATATTAAGCAAATACAAGTAAAATGTGGTATTGATAAAGTTCACCAAACTGCTGGTGATTTAATTAATATACAGGACTCATTACCATCTTGGGGTCATGGTGGCAGGATTATTGATTATAGTTATTCAGGCAAAACAATCACAATAGAAGATAATGTCAACTTCACATCTACAAATTCAGCTACAACTTTTATGATCGAATATGTAGATAGAGAAAATACTACCATAACTGCAACATTAGATATAACTGTAACTGGTGAACAACAAGAATTATCTGTAAAAACATGGGAAGGGACTCCTGCTACATATTCCATGTTTGCTTTAGGAAATGAAGATACGTATGTCAAACCATTCCGAATAATAGATATGAGTAGAGTTGACAAAAATGATGTTGAATTTTCAGCAATAGAACATAACTCAGGTGTCTATACAGCAACAGATAGTATTGTAATAGATAAACCAAACTACTCCAGTTTACCTAATCCGTTAGCACCACCAGGTATATCCTATGTAGATATACAAATTGCTGATGTAAAACAAGGTGTAGGATTTAGTATTACTACTAAACGATCAGATAATAGTTATGATATTGTTGTTCAGATGAGTGATGCTGATGATGGTATATACAGTACCATAACAACAATTCCTTCAGGTTCAAATTCAGTAGTTTATATAGATAATAATCTGAGATTAAATCATACCTATTATTTCAAACTGTTCTGCAGATCTGTATATAGAAGTGGGCAACCAGCATTTGGTTCATCATTTATTGATAAGGATCTATATGCACCAAATCCACCAACTGGAGTGTACATTAAAGGATATGATCCTAATGACACAGATAGTAGCAGCAGACACCTGTATGATGGTAAAGATGTATCTATTGCATGGAATCCATTAGGTATTCTTTTTGATCAACAGGTTACAATGAGTGGGTATAAAATTAATATCTACAAAGACACAACCAACAATTCAGATTTACTTAGAACAGAGATTGTGGCAGATTCCCAATATAAATATACATATGAAATGAACATAGCAGATGCTGGAACAACAGTTGCTAATAATAATCTCATATTTGAATTGTATTCATTAAATAAATTTACTGAATCACTAACCTCAACAACATTTAACACTCATAATGAAGCTCCATCTGCCCCAACGGGGTTATCTGCTACGGCAGTTGAAGATGGAGTGACATTTGAGTGGACTCCTAATACTGAAACTGATGTATTGAAATACACATATCGGTTGCAGGTAGAATCAGATGGATGGTCGAGTTGGCAGGAAACATTTGGATCTTATGTTACAAAAAGATTAACAACTACTGAACTGGTAGCCCAAGCGGGTGGAAGATCAAATATAGATATAGAGGTTAAAGCAGTTGATGTTTATGATCAACAATCTACAGCCTCAGCAACCAACGGAGATTGCAAGAATGAAAAATCGTATTTTACGGTGCATCCAACTGCTGGTGTGGGGCATTTTCAATATATCCAGGATGCTATAAACAATGTACCTGATGGGAGTACCATTGTGCTTAAAGAAGGGACATATGATCTTGCAAATGAAACTGGTGTTACAAATTATAGTGATGGTGTTGTGTTTCCAACAGATAAGAGTATAAGAATAACAGGATCTGGGCAAGACAGTTCTATTGTAGTGTGCAATGATAATGATAATGCATTTAATATGCATAACTTTAGTGATAAAGTTATATATCTATCATCTTTCCAAATTTATGGAGATACTGATAGCTGTAAATATCTAATTTTAGGAGCAATAAGTACCACATCATTTAATATAATCTTGGATGATATGTATTTTAAAAGAGCAACTTATAATAGTACTGGTGGAGTGTATTTTAGTGGAGGAATATTTACTAGTGGATATTATATAAATCTTACTGTAAAAAATTGTAAATTTTTAAACTGTCATTTACGTACAAGTAGAATTTATAATTTAATTGTTGAAGATAATGAAGTTGATGCAAATGGAGCACTTTGTCTTGCAATTGAAGGAAAACAGAATATTAATACTATTATAAATAATAAGTTTTTGAACTATACACAAAGTGCTATTTATGGTAATTCTGGTACTATTATTACTAATTGTACAATAGATGGAAATGTGTGTAAATCAGTTACAGATAATACTGCAGTAGCTAATTTATGGGTAATAATGCCACCAGCAGCAGCAACATCAAAACCTGGTATTGTGTTAACTAATAATTCAATTGAAGTTAGACATACTAATACAACTTCAAATACAATTTGTATATATCTTGTTAATTGTCTATCTGGACTTGTTTTATCCAACAATAGTGTTGATGTGAATATAAGTTCAAGCGGAACAGTTATAGGAATTCACCATAATAGTCCAGGTTTGGGAACTCTATCAGGAAATACTATCAGAATAGATAATGATAATAACACAGGTCTTCATAAAGGAATATTAATTGAGACTTATGGTAATAAAAATATAGGAAACAATACTATAGATATGGTAAACTCAGATTCTACAAAGGATATTACAATGCATTTTTTGAATAGTGATAATAATAACATTTCTAGTAATATCCTTCAAAATTATGGGATTCTTTGGCTAAATAATGGAACAGGAAATATATTTATCAATAATATAGAAAATGGTGTTAACCAACCAGAGAATTCTTATTTATTTACTAATGAAATGTTAAATCTATAATTATGAAAAGACTATTTATATTAATAATGATAATTACTGTTTTTTTAACAACTAATTGTAGTCTTGGTAGAAAATTATCCAAACAAGATATCATATTAGAAAGTGCTTATCAAACTATACATTGGATTGACTGGTATCAAACGAGAAATATTGATTACGATAAAGGATATTATGAACAAAATATTATTCTAGGTAAATATCCATCTGATAAAAAAATTGATATATATTTTACAACAACAAGTTTAGGACATTTAGTTCTTACTAAGTATTTACCAAAAAAATATAGCCGAATATGGCTATATATAACAATTAGTGGAGAAAGTATTGTTGTAGTGAGAAATAATTTTAAATAAAAATAATAGGAGATAGAATGGCTATAAACAACAAAAGATTAGGTAATACATATTTAGCTGCTACTAATACTTGGTATACAGTATGCACTTGTGCAACCAGTAAGAGCAATTTTGTTAGATCTATAGTTGTAAATAATATTGTAGATTCCCCTGGAGATTTCTCTCTTGCTGTTACACAAACTGCAACTCCCGAAGACTCTGAATATGTTACATATCAATATGACCTTGATACTACCTTAACATCCGTACTTAAATTAGGTATAGGTATGTCTGCTGGTGACATGTTAAAAATTAAGACAGACACAGATGCTGGTAATATAACTGCAGGTGCTTATGGTAGTGAATTTGATGGTATAGCAGAGAGTGTTAAAGAACTTGCTGCTACAAGAATTTCAGCAGATATCTATACTGAAATATATAGAGCACCAGCAGGTACAAAAACAACTGTATCCACTATTAATATATGCAATCCCACAGCATCAGGACAGACAATAATTCTTGCCCACACTACAAATGCAGCAACAGCTATTGCCTCATCTGAGTTTTTAGCGTACGGTCAAGAAATAGGTGCGTATGGCTTTATACCATATCAATTCAGTATTAGTATGGAAGCATCTGAAGCAATAATAGCTAATCCTGCTACATCAGATCTTGTAATTATGATGTGGGGAAGTGAGGTTTCGTAATGCCTGTTATTAGATATCCAAGTGCTGGTTACATTAAAGGAGATGGAGCTCTTAGAATATCTCAGTTACTTCTTGAACATGGAACTGCAGCTAATTCAATAAAAGCATCTCTAATAAATAAATGGGATGGAGATACAATAGCAGCTACTGATAATATTGTTGAAGGTGGTGGGACTGTTGGTAATTTTACATTAAATTCCGACAAAGGAACCCTGACCATTGAAGCAGCTGGATTAACCGGGAGTGCCGTTGCTGTAATCGCAGTTTATGAAGAATATAGTACCACAGAACATAATACGCCAACAGGAATTGAATCAGTCATTACAGCGAATGATATTGTAATTTCGTTTACATCACTATTCAATGGCGCCCTTCGAGATTTACCGGCTGATCTTGATGTGGGAGACAGTATAAAGGTTCATTTATCATATCTAACTTCATTTTAATATTTATTATTCATTCAAAACAAAAAACTCCCAATACCTGAAATTGGTACTGGGAGTTTTTTGTTTTATTTTACATTTCTTACTTACATATATTGCTTACATTCTTCAAGTGTCATGTCTATTTTTCATTATCTTTTGTTCTTCATCATTTATCTTCCTCCCAATATATTTTTCAAATCCTTTTATTATCAGATCACTAGTTTCATTTACCAATCTTATGCGTTTTCCCTTTTTTGTTTCATTCTCTATTTTATCATGCTTTGGAAAAGCAGAATTGTAATGTTTTAGTATTTTTTCTGGTGTTGCGTCTGCATAAGCATCTTCTTCTTTATCATCACATATCACTACTCCTACTTTTCTACGCCAGCACCAGTTACCACTTAATCTGAGAGTACCATAATATCCCCCCATATCCACACCCAATACCTCATTGATTATAGGAATATCATATCTGCACAGATCCGGCTTATGAAAGTTTTCTATGTAGGGAACTTCACAATATTCTGTTGATGCATTATCCCAAGGTAATTCCTTATACTCACCTTTATAATTTGTTATCTTCATTTTGCAATTCCTTTACTTCCATTAAATTGTAATATCTTGTGTGTTACACCTTCATTCATTTCCTTTTCTGTCATTTTACCAAGATAATCACACGACAACAATATAGATTCAATATTTTTATCTATACCAGCAGCCTCTTTAGCCTTATTAATTACGTGTTTTGTTATTCTTTTTCTTGCTCTATAACCTAAACCTACATAAGCTGAAATATAACCTACTGCTACATTTGGGTCATTATTATCATACATAAAAACCAAATTAAAATAGTGTAATTTTTTCATGGTTTTTCTCCTTTTGCTTTTGCTGTTTTGCATAAACTTTCTCTTGTTAAATCAATTGGTCTGCAACCAACTTCACCGTGTGCTAGCTTGTGACATTTTTTACACAATGTCACACACATTTCAATGTCTGCAGACATAATTGGATTAAAATATATACTTTCATAATGATGGCACTGTAGCTTATCCTTAGCCCAACATCTTTGACACATATATTCATCTCGTTCTAAAACCATATCCCTTAGCTCAGATTGGACTTCTCTATAGTAATCGTGTTTGAATCCTTTTGGGTAATTTTTTTTATGATATATTGAACAATTCCCTTTACATTCATCAGAGCAATATAGTCTATTCTCAAATCCATCTTCTGAATTTAGTGCCCCTATTCTATGACAAATTTGTTTCATCGTTGGTGTAAACCATTTTCTACATGATGATTCAGTACATTTGACTTGTAATAAAACATTGTTTTCAGGATCTCTTCTAGTTTCTTCACACCAATTTATTCTATGTGCATAAGTGTTATATACAGGAAGGTTTAGTTCTGTAACACCACCTTTCCAGTAATAATGATTTTTCCCACTATTTTTTTCTAAATAACACCACCTACATCTATACCCACTTTTGAAATCACCATAAGTAATTGATCCTTTATGATTATTTGGACAAATAAAATCTAATTTTTGATTAGCATTTATATAATTTTCAGATAATAGAGTATAATTCTCTTTATTAAATATTGATTTTATATAATCATAAGAAAATCTCTGTCTTTCAGAATTTAATTTTGTAGCACAAATACTACACCCATGTCCTTGTTGAAAACTATTATATGCAATTAGTCTTATA
>Ga0208904_1000700_pt1 | contig 25842 bp, 31 predicted proteins | sample AntAceMetag02UKB_FD_184774 | JGI IMG/M metagenome (GOLD analysis project Ga0208904, IMG submission 184774) | Saline lake microbial communities from Ace Lake, Antarctica - Antarctic Ace Lake Metagenome 02UKB (SPAdes) (version 2) | ecosystem: Environmental > Aquatic > Non-marine Saline and...
TGAGACAATAGCTCTAATTCGAAACACTGATTGGATAACACGGTAATTGTTGAGTAGAAGATAGCCATCGGTATATTTCTAGTATGCCAGTAACATACCCGTTGGAAGAATCTGTGGGAGTACATGAACCAGTAGCTGTATACATTGCTCCAAAAATCTCCCATGGGCAGTTAACGCTGTTTACGTCACACGCGGAAAGATAGTATCCAGGAAGATTAACAAAACGCCCCAGTTGGTTGCTGAAATTATCTTCAATAATGGCACCACTAGAGTTGATTATCGTTTCAGCTTCAGGCAGGTTTATACCAAAATCTTGTATTCTTTGGCAATAAAGAGAAGATGGATCTCCGCCCCCAAATTGATTACATATTCCAAGGTAGTTGCTGGCCCCGCTTTCATGAAGCCAGATAGCCAGGGTGAAAATAGGATCGACACCTCTTGAGAGGGACGCACTTACAACTTGCTCGTATTTATCTGTGCGAGGAGACCCAGAGGCAAGCCAGCGGTTAGCGAGATCTTCAAATTTTTCTTTGACTCCAGCCATATTAACATTGGAAGGAGTATTGTTGCAGTCGTTGGAGCAGATATCGACATTGCTTGAATTTTCTATACAGAGAGGGTCTCCGGGGGATCCGAAAACAATATTTTCTCCATAACCTTTGGGTCTAAGAAGAGTTTGTGTTCCTTTGAGAAAATACTCAGATATTCCTCCTAGGTGGGGGAAATATAATTCAGCGGATTCTCCTGATCGTTCGCTTCCAGGGTTGCCTGCATAAATCAATCCTTCTCCTGAGTAGGTTACGTTTGTAGCTCCAGGTATATCTAGAACACAACCGAGATCAGTGTTGGGGCCGATTTTAGGAAACATTCTCTTAAAAACACCTGAAGATCCGGCCACTAGCCTTGCCCATATTTCATTAACCATGGGTGTTTCCGTTATCACAGATAGGTTTGCATATATTTCTTTCTTGCACTCTTGTTCTGTAGCAGGTTCACCTCCGGTACAACATATTTCACTTACGGAACTACAACCTGACCCGCCATTTATAGTTCCCTCACCGACACGGCTACAACTGGGAACACTAAGACATACCCCTCCGGCCTGTTCGCATGCATTACCAGAGGAACGAAGATCACATGTGAATTCAGCTGTATAAGCCAGGGTTCCACTAATCTCGCCAGCAAAAAGATCATCACCTTCGTTTGTGCGAATATTTACAAGATCACAGTATTCGGAAGTCATAACCCCTGATGGTGATAAGTTATTCTCTTGTCCTTGAGGTACAAATGTTTTTTGCAGAATACTGGCCAATTCAGCAACTTCTTCTGCGTGTGCAAAAAATAGTTCGGCTGGTTCTTGATTATCAAAGGTAACTTCTTTCAAAACAACGTCTGCTGACGGGGAAGTAGTGGTTATACTTTGTGTTTCCACGAGGCCAACCCGATCTTCAGTTGATGAAAATGGGATATATGGGAACAAATTTGCCCAGTAGTTTGGTTTTGTTGGATCGTCGAAACAGTAAAAGAATTTTTTACCACCAATGACAGGAATAAGATTGGGTACTTCAGCGATGGCGCACCTTTCGCCTCTCCACCTTTTGTAAGCTACCCAGTAATCTGCGAAGTCTTCAAAATTCTCAGCTAACGGAGGTAAATGGTTTTTCCATTCAGATATTTTCTTTTCATCCTTTAAGTTGAAAAAATTTGCAAAAGAAGAAAGAAAGCCTTCGTTGTAGCAAGGAACGGGTACTTCGGCTACTCTGGCCACTTCCCATTGTCCAAATAGTTTTATGGGAACACCGTAGGTACAAGCAACGATTTGGTCGTGGCGGTCTTGCTCTTCAATAACACCATCTTTATTAATATCTTTGTTTTTATCAACAACTCTTTCTATTGTTTTTATTCGGCTTCTTGCTTGCTCATTCCATGGTAACAATTTTTTTAAGGGTCCCGAAAAGTCAATAATTTTAGAAAGATCTTCTTCATTGGTGGAGTCAAGAAAGGGATATTCAGCTCTTCCAGTTGTACCGTTTAAATACCAGCTAACGTATTCATTTGTTTTCTCGGCATCTTCAAAATCAGAGTTATCAGAGCTTTTATTAATATTTACGACATTTTCTGTATTGCCAAGAATAGGAAGGTCAGCGCCAGACAAATCAATAAGAATGTCTTTTGAGTTACTTATTACAAAGCTGCATCGCTCTTTTCCGTTGGATAGGGGTGTACAGGATTGAGCGTCATTTCTGGTCACAGTAATTGTGTCAGCAACAATTAAATTATTTCCACAAAAAAGGGCTGTATCAGAAACCTCTGTATTCCAGGGGTCGGCCTGATAAGGTCTTAGAGAGTGAAATTCGTCGCTTTGAGCAAAAGAAGTTGAGACGAATACCCCGAGGTAAAAAGAGAGAGATAATATAAAAATAACTAATAAAGAATATTTTATTTTGCCGAGCTTTTTGGACAGCTTGTACATTCTTGTTTTGAGGTTAGTTTCCTTGAAAAATTTGAAACTGAGTAACATCAACTCCTGTGAAAGTGGATACAAATCGAAGAATTAAAAATGAAAGGGCAATAAGGACGATGCCCATGATGGCGTAAGTCAATGTTTTTTTTGCACTTTCCAACGCTTTGGGGTCTCCTCCAGCGGTTATAAATTTGAATCCTCCCATAATAAGCATGATGAATAGAACAACACCAGCTAAACCTAATACAATCTGGATAACATTTGCAAAAACACCCTCAAGTCCTCGAAGAGTGGCTACGCCATCTTGTGTTTGTATTGCTCCATCTGGTCGTGGTTTCACTTGATCAACATAACCTGTTTGGGCAGTAGCATTTTTAATATGAAAATTCATAATTAAACCCTTTCTTAATGTATCGTACCAAGTTTAACTTAGAGAAGTGTTTCGAGCAAGCCTGTTTTATTGAGCGGTTGGAAGAGAAAGACTAAAGATATCAATACCGAAGAAAGTATTAATTAGTTGAACTATAGCCCAAGCTGCGAAAACAATAACTAAACCAACTAGTGCAGCCGTAATTTGGTTTCTGGCTGTTTCTGTTTGAGCTTTATCTCCACCCGAGGCAATCCATCGAATACCTCCAATGACCAAAATGAAGAAAAAGACTAGAGCGGCAATAACCAAAATTAATCGAATAAATCCAGCCACAATTCCACCAATTGTTAAGTCACCAAGAGCTGAAAATTCACCTGTGGGACTAAGGTTAATGTCGTCTGCGGCTAAAACTGCGCTTGAGTATAAAAAGTTTAGCATTCTGTGTATATTATTGAATCAACAACGGCCCTATGTCAAGAGCAAGTATGTTTATTCCGAAAAAGTCCTCAATTATTTTTAATAAAGCGAAAAGAGAAAGTAAAATTACGACACCAACAACAGCATTGGTAATTTTTCCTCTAGCACCCTCAACAGCGGCTTTATCGCCCCCAGAAGTAATCCACTGAATAGCTCCAGTTATCATAATAAAGAAAAAGATAAGAACACCTACCACAAAAGCCAGTCCTACAATTCTGGGCAACAGGTCTTGAAAGAATGCTAGTCCAGATTTTGATTGTAAAGATGGGCTCAAAACAGGATTTTTTATTGAATCTTGCGCAAGGTAGTTCACTATTGTTGAATTCTTTCTAGTAAGGTCGGTAGATCTAATATATTTGGTATTCCTATTAAGCGTCCAATCAGTTGAACGATAAACAAGGCCGCAATAACTACAACAAAACCAATAATGCCAGTTGTGATTCTTTTTCTAGCAGATTCTAGAGAAGCTTTGTCTCCCCCTGAACTAATGATACCTATGGCTCCCATTATTATGATAATGACAAACCAAATGATGGCGATGATCGTCATCAAGCCGATTGTGCTGGAAACAAATTTAGTGAATACTGCCGAAGCATTTTCTCCACCTTCCAGTCCTAAAGGACCAAACCCTTTGAATCCACCGTCTGGCCCAAGTTGTATATCAGCTAATTTATTCATAGTGTTGGAATTGTGGGATTAAGTATAAAAGTAGGGTCCTTAAATATTAGTTGTCCAAAGATAGCAGCTAAAACAAAAGCACCAGCTGCTATGGCAAGGCCCAAAAGAGTTTGCCAAATCTTGGCCGATGCACCAGCCATTTTTTTTGGATCATCGCCAGCAGACATGAAAGCATAGCCTGCCAAAATTAGATTTATTAGTGCATAAATACCTGCTCCGACGATAAGGAATTTAATGATTATGTTCAAAAAATTGCCAATACCACCTTGCTCAACTCCTCCAAATTTTACAATTGAGGGTGGTGGCGATACTTTTCCCAAAGGGCTTCCTTGAGCGATTAATAGTTTCATTTTAATTCAATATTGTAATTCCAGTAACAAGTTCGATTAATTGTACTATCCAATAGGAGGCGAAAACAACAACAAAACCAAGGACTGCTGACGTAATAGCTTGTTTCCCTTTTGCAGCTTGCTCTGGATTGTCTTTTCCAGCACCAGCTATTATAGAAATTCCGCCAAAGATAAGGAAAAAGAGCAATATAATACCAGCTAAGACAAAAGCAGCATTTACAATAATTGAAACTAGAGATCCGACATCTTCAAGTTGGGTAAGGGGATTGCTTGATCCGTTCCCAAAAAATTTATCACTTATGTTAATAGTTAATTTATTCACGACTTAAGTTTAGCAAAAAGTATATTCTCTTTCCATTGAAAAGTTTGATTTAAGTTGAATTCTAGCCTATAATTCCTAGCCAGAGATGGATTAGCTAGATGTTTGTCTTTGATATATAAAGATGGACTTCAAAACAAAAACCATTGTACTTTATCAATCTAAGTGGACGTAGTAATTAACCGCATATATACAAACCCAAAGGAGGTTTGAGATGAACGAACAATTTTCGGTTTTTGATGAGTGGGGGAATAAAGTTGGAAAATTTATTCCAACAGGTGGCGGTTTAGGCGACACAGTAATAATGATTTTTGTCTTGATTCTTGCATGGGTTTTTGGCTTTGTGATCTATCTATTCATAAAGCTAATTATAAAAGGATTCGAGGCAATAAGTGACGAGAGGTGGGATGAGGCTGTTGCATATCTTGCGCTTCCTGGCTTGCTGGTTATTTTTTTTATAGTTTCAATGGTTGGGGGAACGATAGTTTCAGCAAACAAAAAACAGTTGCGTGAGCAAGTGCAGTCTACCCAAATAGCTATTGCGACCGAAACTGCTATTGCTGAAGAAACAGCGAAAATAGAAGCAACACAAACAGCAGAATCGGACATCCAAAGAGCGCAAGGCGTCATAAGGTTGGAAAATGTCCACATTGTACAGATGAATGGTTGGTTAGAGAGCGATCGGGTACAATGGACTCTCGTGAATGGTTGGGATCAACCCATTCGAGTGTCTTGTGGATTTTACTACGAAGTTGGTCAAAGTAATGCACAGGTCGGGGACTGGACGCTTGAAGCAGGAAATCGAAGAACTTTGGAAGAATACATGTACGATGTCAAACCCGAGATGTGTATAAAGATTTTGTTATTACAGTATAACCGCTTCGAATTCGAATTATGTCCACTGGATTATCTTGGAGAATGACACCCTTCACTTGATGAAGGTTTAGGTTGCGATGTGGATTAACCACTAATCTGATTTATTCAGAAACCTGATTATCAGGCGCAACCTAGTTTTTTTGGAGAAATTAAGGATTTAAGTTAAATATTTCACCTATTTTTCCTAATCCTAAAAGAGATGCAATTAATTGCACGATCCAATACGCGACAAAAACAATAACGAAACCAATCAGCGCATTGGTGATTTTACTTTTCGCTCCCTGAACAGCTTTTGGGTCCCCTCTCGAGAGCATTAAACCAAATCCACCGAAGAGGAGATAGAGGAGAAGCAATATTCCAGCAATCGGAAAGAGGTAAGTCATAAGAGTAGAAACAATGCTACCAATATTTCCTTCGTTTCCAGAAAACCTAAAACCCGAAAGACCTTCGCTTTGTATAGTGTCAAAATCTTGTGCTAGTTTCATATTTATTGTCCAAAACCTGGTAATTTCAGTATATCAATTCCAATCACTCTCAAGACAAAAACAGAGAAAATAAGAAGCAACAAACCAGCAATAGCAGACGTTAATAGTTCTTGACCAGCTTTTATTTTGTCGGGGTTACCTGAGGAAGTCATAATTTGAAAACTAGCAACAACAATCAAAAGAAAGGCTATACCACCACCAACACCGATAGCCCATTTAAGGATAAAACCAATTAGAGCATTGGAATCTTCTAATGGAATACAGCCGATAGCGGTATTAATTCCCTTTCCACTACTGGTGTCACATGTGGGAAAATTACCCTTTGCATTTTCTTTGACCGTAAATTCTTCGGGTAAAACACATAGATTCTCGTCACAAATTTCACCCGTAGGGCAACCCCAGTCAATGTATTCATAGTAGCCACCTCCTATGGAATTAGTCCATTTTTGACAATTGTCATTAATATTGTCAAACGTATAGCCATCAGGACAGCACTCAACTGCAGATACTTTTGAAGGCATAAGTACAATAAGTACAAACATTGAAGCAAGGACTAATAATATTTTTTTCATATCTATGGATATTTTAGAGCAAAATAAAGAGAGAGTAAAAGAGTGAAACAAAATTGTTATAATTAATAAATAATGAAAGTCTCAAATCTATTAAGGTATTTTTCTTCTTTGTTGTTTTTGGTTTTATTACTGCTTTCAACAATATTCTTTAGTAATTTTTCATTAACTTATGCTGAAGTAAATTGTGACAATCCTACTAGCTCAGAAGATTTAAATGTTTGTATTGAAAAAATCGAAGAAGAGATTGCTGCTCTAAAACCAGCTCACGAATATAACAAGCAAGAACTAGCAGGCTTACGGGCGGAAATAAATAGTTTAAACAAGCAGATTAACGGTATCTCTGCTCAATTGAACACAGTTGAAAAAAGTATTGGACAAAGAGAAGAAGATTTAGCTTTTGCTCAAGAAATATTTGAAGCAAAAGCAAACAGTCATTATAAGTTTCTTAGACTCTATGATCCTATTTTGCCGTTTCTTTCTTCTAGTAACGCATCCGAAGCTTTTAGGGAAATAAGCTTCAGACAAAAAGCAGCCGATGAAGACAGAATGACGATGGAAGCATATGCAGAGGATTTGATTGCATTGCGAGAAGACAAAGAAGGATTGGAAAGAAACAGTTTAAGTCTTGCGGCGATAAAAAAGAAAATTGATGAGAGAGAGAGCTTTCTTTCTGGCGAGGTAGAGAAAGTTGCAAGTTATATTGCTACTCTTTCTGCTAAACAAAAACAATTTATTGATCAAAAACTGGGAAGCTTAAATTTGCCTACCAGTTTAGGGGCCGGTCCGTTGTTCTGTACCGATGATCGAAATCTAGATCCACGTTTTAGTCCCGCTTTCGCATTTTATACATATGGTATTCCTCACCGTGTTGGAATGAATCAATATGGCGCTTATGGCAGAGCAAACTCAGGACAAACCTACGACGAAATATTGAGAGCATATTTCAATATCGACGGATATAGAGAAGGTGTAATAGCTACCATCAGTGTCAATAATAGTAGGAAGGTAAATGAAGGAAGTATTATCTGGACAGGTAGCTTAGAAGATTATGTTAAAAGAATATACGAAGTACCTGAGAGTTGGCCAGCAGCTGCTTTGAAAGCACAGGCGATTGCTGCTCGATCATATGTTTTATCAGTTACAAATAACGGTACGAAATCTATTTGTGCAACCACCGATTGTCAGGTATTTAAAAAAGATCCAAAGGGTGGTGCTTGGGAAGGTGCTGTCAATGAAACTACTGGAAAAGTTCTAGTTCAAGGCGGTCAAATAATTACCGCCTGGTTTGCTTCAACGGCTGGTGGATATACTTTTACTTCAGCTGAAGTTTGGGGTGGTGGAACCGGTTGGACTAAAAATCTTAGAGATACTACATCTGGCGTAAGTAGTTTTGGTGATTTAAATTCTTCATCATATGACAAAGACTCTCCTTGTTTTTATGCCGCCCAAGGTTGGCGCAGCGAATATGGTAACTCAGCATGGCTTAAATCAGAGGAGGTAGCTGATATTGTTAACACGCTATTGTTAGTTAAAAAAGATCATTCTGTAGCAGAACATCTTTACCCCATTGATTGGAGTAATCCGGTTGGCACTGATACTTGGAGTATAGACAAAGTGAAGCAAGAACTTCAAGAAAATGGGATAACACCCCTAAACGGAGTTAGCAATATATCGATTAGTGCTGATTTTTCTTCAGGTAGAACAACTACTGTTAATGTTGATGGGCATAGTTTTACGGGACAAGAATTTAAAGAGCGATTTAATCTTCGTGCTCCAGCAAATATCCAGATAGTGGGACCCCTTTTCAACGTAGAGAGAAAGTAGTTCTAAGAATTAGAGAATTTCAGCTTTTAAAGTGATATAATCAGGCCGCAATGCCAGACATCTTTATTTCAGACCCAAAAAAAGAGAAACAAACTACTAAAGAACACTCGCCCAAGAAGAAGGTTTCTCCAAAAGCAAAGAAAACAAAGAAACACAAAAAACCTAGATATAACTTAGAAAAAAAGGCACAGGGCAAATTGTCTTCCTTTAGCTATCTTCCCAAAAAAGTAAATTTTGAAACGAGAGAAAAAGACGAAAAAATAATCCTATTACTACGAAGGCATCCATTGACTAATATTTCTTGGATAATGGTGGGATTATTAATGGCCGCAGCCCCAGCCCTTTTAAATATTTTTTCTTTCCCATCTTTTTTACCAAATGAGTTTGGATTAATCGCTGTTTTGGGATGGTATTTGATAACAATTGCTTTTCTTATAGAGAATTTTCTAACATGGTTTTTTAATGTAAATATTATTACAGATGAAAGAATTATTGATATAGATTTTTACAATCTTATTTACAAACAAGTATCGGACACAAATATCGACAAAATTCAAGACGTTACCTACACAATGGGGGGAGTAGCTCGAACACTGTTTAATTATGGTGACGTTTTTGTTCAAACAGCCGCTGAGGTGCCTAATTTCGACTTCCTGGGTGTGCCAAAACCTGACAAAGTTGCCAAGATATTGCAAGACTTAAGAGTAGAAGAAGAGATAGAAAAAATAGAAGGGAGAGTAAGATGACGACAGTGTTACCGATATTGGGAATATCTGTTTGGCTAATTGCTAAAGTAGTCGTTCTATTTGCTCTTGTTCTTTATGCCATCTTCGCTTTTGTGGTATTAAGACAAATACAGCTAATGACAGACACACTGGAAGTAGGCTTTGAAGGACCAATAAGATTGTTAGGTATTTCTCATTTGATCTTTTCTTTGGTAATATTCGTCCTTGCCCTAATTATTTTATAAAAGTGGCAGAATTTGATATCAATTTAGCTAAACTTACAGGAACTCCAGGAAAAACATCTTGGGCTCAGGTTCATGAATTTGCCCCAGATGACCCCGAGAAACTAAAACTTCGAGGAAAATTAGTGGCTGTTATTTCCACAAATTTTCCCAAAAAAGAAACGTCTCAAAAAACAGAAAGCATAGAAAGTGTTGTTGCTGGAAGAGAATTGTTAACCAGATTTCATGAAGAATACTTTGGCAACACAGAGAAAACAGCTTTTAATGCTCTTAATGATTCGGTTGAAAAAGTAATTACTGAGTTTTCAGAAACATGGGGCGATATTGAAATCGCGGCGGCCTCGATCGTTGAAGGAGTAATTAATACAGCTTGTGGCGGCGGTGGGCAGGCAGCTATTTTTAGAAATGGCATGTTGGCAAAAATATTAGTGAGCAAGAGTGACGGCCCGGCTTCTGCTTCAGGGCACCCAGAGGAAGATGACGTATTTTTGCTAGGTACTAAAAAAGTTTTTAGCGCATTAAGTGAAGGGGTTATTAAGGCCGCTCTTGAAAATTCGGGGATAAATGAATCTATTGAATCTTTGGCCCCGGCTGTTCACTCAATGGATGATGCTGGCAACTTTGGACTCGTCTTGGTTGAATTCTCAAAAACACAATCTGTTTTTACTAAGCCAGAAAAGGAAGTTATTCCGGAAGAGAAAACCACCCTACAAAGGAAAGAAATATTCGATAAAGAATCAGAACCTCGTTCCGCTTCTTTTTTCCAAAAACAAATGAAGAAAGTAGGTTCTCTTTTTGGAAACAAACCTGGCGAAAAGAAAATTTACATTAGACGAAAAGGGGAAGACGAGTTTAATGTTCAAAAAAGGAAAATGACTGTCTCTATTGGTTCAATTCTTGTTGTTTTACTTCTTGTAAGTATTGGTTTTGGGATAAGACAAAAAATGGCTAGAGATGAAAAAGCGCGTTATGAAGATCGACTTAATCAAGCAAAACACGAATTTGAAGAAGCACAAGGTCTTTACACTCTTGACCCAGAGAGGGCTAGAGAACTGTTTCGCAGCGCAATTGCACTTACGAGTCAAATAAAAGACGAAGGTGTTGAAGATGCTGATTTAGAAAATTTAATTACCCTTATTGAAGAATCTGGGGGGCAAGTGTTGGGAGAATACACCCTTGAACCAGACCTTTTCTTAGATTTATCAATATTAACTGATGGTTTTAAGGCCGATAAGGTGGTTGCTTCAGATGGCAAATTATATGTATTAGACAAAAACGGAAAGAAGGTTGTTGAAATAGAAATTGAAACAAAGAAAACGGAAATAGTTGCTGGCCCAGATCAAGTTAAGGATGCGGACGGAGTAGCTGCATATTCAGATAGGGTTTTTGTACTTTCCGACGGAAACATATATGAAGTTTCAGACGATAGAGAGCTAATGGTAGAAGGGGAATGGGAAGGCGATGTCCTTATCTCTGCTTATGCCGGAAACTTTTATGTCCTCGATCGTGGAACATCTAAGGTTTATCGACATGCGGGTGTTGATGGTGAGTTTGGTTCAGGACAGGACTGGTTAACAGAGGGAGCAGAACCAGATCTTAGTGGTATTTTTGATTTAACCATAGACGGTTCTATCTGGTTTTTGTCAGAAACAGGCAAGGTGTTTAAATTTACAAGAGGAAATCAAGATACATTGACTTTTACGGATATAGTGCCTAATCTTTCTAAGCCAACGGCTATTTATACAAACGAAGAACTTAAATTCGTTTATCTAATGGAGAGAGAAACAGGAAGAATTATTGTTGTCGACAAGGAAGGTAATTACCAAGCACAGTACTTTTCAGATAAAATAAAAGAAGCGAGGGGATTAGTAGTGTCTGAAGAGGTTGGCAAGATAATAATCGCAACAGAAGATAAGCTTTACACGATTAATATTAGCCACAAACTAGACTAATTTTTTCCCCTTTTAACTCCGATGAAAATTATAAATAAAAAGGCGAAATTTAATTATCAATGGATAGAAAACATTGAAGCAGGTATTGTTCTTGCTGGTCATGAGGTAAGAGCTGTCAAAAATGGAAAAGTAGATTTAGCAACATCTTATGCAAAGATCATGGGTGACGAAGTTTATTTAATTAATGCCAATATTGCATCTGCCTTTTTGGGGGACTATAACCCAACCCAAGCAAGGAAGCTTTTGCTGCATAGAGACCAGATTACTTCTCTAAGGACAAAAATGCAGGCTAAAAAATTGACGCTTGTGCCTACAAAGATGTATACTAAAAACCGCTTAATCAAAGTCGATATCGCTTTGGCTAAGACAAAACGTAAATACGAAAAGAAGGAAATAAAGAAAAGAAAAGATATCGACAGAGATACGGAAAGAGAATTAAAAAACTAATTAAGGGGACGCATAGGTTTCGACAGGTTGTACTTTTAAAAACTGCAAGTCGAGTGGGGCCGTCACTCGTTAATCAACAGCCAACTTATTACATGCCAACAAAAATGTTGGTCTAGCTAGCGCACCCGAATTTAATTTCGCTTTCGCTTAAGCTGGTGTCTGTTAATTACGCTTTTCGACCGTGTTAACAAGGCATAAACCAGTCGGAATGCAGCGCATTTCCTAGGCTTAAGAAATGTAGTCAAGATTTATGAGTCTTACTTTAAATCGTCCTATCAGTAGGTAAGGTTTAGAGGACATTAAAAAAACTGATCAAGCTTGTAGACGTTTTTGATTTTACCTCTTGGACGAGGGTTCAACTCCCTCCGTCTCCACCAAATTGCTCATTATGCCTGTCGGGCTAGTAATTAGCCCAATAACAGGGTCAAATTTCACGGTTCCAAATCCTGACACTTTATCGTAGATTAATTTTTTCCCAAAATACATATTAAAGATAGTTCGCTTATCTTCTCCGTTATCGCTTTTCCACAAAACCATGGGATTTTCCAGCGTTTTTAATACCAGATCTGTTGCGGTTCCAAATTCTGAATCGGAGTATTCCTCAACCTCGATGTTTTCTATGTTTTCCTTCTCAATAATCATTTTTTTTATTTCATCTTCGTACACTGAAAGCATGGTCTCATCGGATGTTTTTACTAGCCTTGTTTTTAGCGATTCTAAGGAGTGGTTAATTTCTTCACGTCTCTTTCTATTCTCCTCCAAAACCTCTTCTCTACAGGCCTTACGTTGCGTCCAGGTATCGTTTAGAACGGCTTTGACTAAGTTAGTTACACCCAAGGCTGGTTTGGAATTTGAGAGGAGGTTTTCAAAATCTTCTTCAATTTTATCTTTATGAATTACTTTGTAGCGATAAGGACACCCCTCAGTTTTACAAGCATAATTAGCATAGTGCTTGCTTCTTCCTTTGTTCCAGCTTCCGGTTAGTGCTCCGTGGCATTTTGAGCATAGAGTTAATTGGCGCAAAGGAAAGTTTGGATCATAATCTTTTCTGACACCATGTCGTTTATTTCCTGAAAGCCTGTTTTGAACTTTGTTGTATGTTTCTATAGACACAAAACCTTCATGGCGCCCTTTTCTTCGGGTTACTCCCCAAGGTTTATATTCTACATAGCCAGCATATAATATTTGGGTCAAAATCATTCTTGCGCCGTTAAAAGATAGCCTTCTTTTAACCCTTATTGATTCAAATTTCTTATTAACAAATTGTTTTACGCTCTCAATTGTCAACAATGTTTCATCTGCAAATAGCTCAATCGCTTGTTTGTAAATGCCGGCGTATGGTTCGTTAGAAACTAGCACTTTGCCTTGAAGCGGGTCTCTTTTGCTTACAAGTGCCAAAGGGGGACTAAAAGCCCAATATCCTGATTCAAGTCTTGCTTTTTGTTTTTGAATAACCTGTCTTCTGTTGCTTTTGCGCTGATACTGATTGCTTGCCGCCAATATCAATTCCGCAAACTCACTCTCTTCGCTATCATCTATGGCAAAGTTCAGACATTCCAGTTTTGCCCCCCTTGATTCAAGCTCTGTTTTAAGTTGAATATGTACCTTCATGTCTCTCGAAAAGCGGGAAAAATCATCAAAAATTATAATAAATTTATCGAGGGGGTGAGCGTCTAAATACTCAATTAGTTTGCGCATTGCCGGTCTTTCAAAAAGCCCACCAGATACGCCCTTGTCTGGGAATACTTTTAAAATGAGGTACTTCTTGTTTTTGGCATAATCTCGACACCTCTTTTCTTGACTACCCAGACCGTTGCCTTCTACAACCTGCCGTTCAGAACTTACTCTGCAATAAATTAAGCATTTATTATTTTCCATATCTTTCTTTCACTGTTTTGTTAATCACCCTTTCGCATAAACCATAAAGTTTTGCTAATATTCCCTCGATTTCTTGATTGCTCAGGTTTTTGTTCCCAAGTTGTTTTCTAGCTTCTGTAATGGTGATTGTTTTTTGTACCATAGCCACAAAATAAGTGGCGTTTGGAAATTATGACTCTCACCGTTTGGCCTTGTTCACCTTACCTGTACAAGAAGTTTCACCAACTTATACAGATGCAATACAAGAAACGCTATTTAATATCTATTCCTAAAGATTCAAGAAAGTCTTTTAAGGTCTCTTTGTCCGTTTGATCTTCATTTAATTGCCACAACCATTGGCCGTTTTCGTCTCTTCCTGCCTTTTGAATTAATTTTGCCCTGGTCAGAGCCGTTAATTTTCCGCCGAGTTCGTGTGAACCCACGGTACTTCCACTGGCATTTGCCAGAATTGTTTGAGGAACTAAATTATTAACCGTAAACTCTCCGAGCAGTTTTAATTGTGAGCGTTGCCAGCCTCGAAGTAGATTTAGGTTATACTCTCCAGCGTTCGAATCCTTGTTGTCCATAGTAGACCATAGTACCACCATAAGGAATCTGTGTCAAATATTGATTCTAAGATGACTCTTTGTTATTTACCAGTCTGAATTTATTAATCACAAGGAGGCGTACCGCTCATTCCCGCAATGTTTTGCGGTGCGTAATTTGGATGAGCGTTAAAGTATTCATACCATGTTGCGTAACATGTTGGCGTGGGTGCCTCAAACTGTGTTGGTTGATAGTCTTCGTTTATTGCGTTATTAAAGTTGTTTATCGAATCTAAATATTCCTGGCTGTATTGATACGGCTCAACAGTTGGAAGTGGATCTATTTGAAAAGAGGGAGGGTCTGGTGCTTGGTAAGTTGTGGTCGCTTGCTGTCTATAGTAAGAGCAGATTTCTGGAGAAACATAGTAGGTTTGAGAATATCCTAATGCCGGATAGTAAATTGTGCACGAAGGATAGTTGTTAGCCTGTTGATTATTAGAATATTGCACTTGATCAGCCTTGCATTTGTCTCTACTTGTATAAATTAACCATTGGTTACTTGCCATTTCGCACTCGAACGATCTTGAACACTCGCTTGTTTTCATCCGAACTGACTTATTGTATTTAAACTGACAATTAATAAGCGGATCTTTTGTGTCGACTGCACCCTGAACCTTTGGTGAAGGCGTGGATGGTTTAACTGTAGGCACGGGCTGGACAGCCTTTTTTGGATTCTTGTTGCTTAGTGTCTGTTGTTTGACCGACAGAAGACCAGCCAGAAAACTAAGAAATATGACACCAATCAGTATTTTTTTGTTTAGCCCCATAATGCTTATTATACACCCACATAGCTTAAATTTTCGATTCTAGTGCTCGTGGGTTTCCATCATCAATTTAATCATAGTTATTTCTTTGTCTAAATCCCATCTTGTTTTCGCAACTAAGGCCAATTTGTGGGGATTTTTATACACACATTCTCCTTTCATTCCTTCGGCATATATCTCCCAGAGATCAAGACTGGTTTGATTACCTCGATCCAATAAGTTTTTGATCAATGGGCTCCTTTTTATATCTCTTTCCGCTTCCATTTCTGAATTTATCTCCACCCTATATTTAGATATGGTGTTCCTGTTAACTCCGACGCTTTCGGCTATATCAACATTTCGAGACAGAGGATTAACGGTAATCATGTCCTTAACCTTTCTTTTTATTTGCTCTCGACTGAGTAATGATAATTTCATCGTTTCGCTATTAATGCACGGCAATGCCCATTTAAAGGTTCAGATAACAGCATGTGATATGTTGTTGAACGAATTAGTTTAATTTATGGCCATATTTTGAACGTAATTGGAATTATTAAGTACCCGATACCACTTAAATATATATTCTTGAATATGGTTCCAACTTCTATCTGCAGTGTCCACAATGATAGTATTAAAGCAGCATTAATTTGCTGCTTTTTTAGTGAAGCAATGAACCTGGCTGATATTATATTTCCTCGCAAATGTTTTGGGTGCGGTAAAAATGGTTATTATTTGTGCCCTGAATGTATAAGTAAAACAAAAGAGCCGATACAGGCTTGCCCGATATGTAATTACGATTCCCCTTACGGAATAACCCACATTAGATGTCGAGAACTATTAGGGTTAGATGGACGATTATCTTTGTGGAAGTACTCAAGAGGCGTAAGAAAAGCAATAGTGGGCATGAAATACAAATTTGCTTTTGAAATTGCCAAGGAATTGGCAAGTTATGCCGCTAGTGAATTAAAAGAAAAGAAAATAGCCCTCCCGAGAAATCCAGTGGTCGTACCGATTCCTCTTTATTGGCACAGACAAAATTGGAGGGGTTTTAATCAATCTGAAGAAATAGGGAAAATGATCGCTGAAAAGCTTGGCTGGGATTTTGATAAAAATATACTGACGAGAAAAACATCAAAAAAACCACAAGCGAGCTTAGGAAGAGAGGAGAGAAGAACAAACATCAAGGGAGTGTTTAAGGTAGGCAAGAAAATAAGCAAAAATAAACAAATCCTGTTATTTGATGACGTATGGACAACCGGCTCTACGGCAAAAGAAGCAGCTCGAGTATTAAAGGAAGCGGGAGTAAAAAGAGTAAGTTGCTTAACATTAGCTTCTTGAGTTTCTAAAATCTTTAAAAACGTCTTTTAAAGAAATATAGCTCCAGACAAGATTCAAAACAGCAAAGGGATAACTTTTAATACTAATTGCATAGATGACTAAAGTAGCACTACCAATAAAATTGATGAGATCATAGGCGAAATCCTGACTCTTCCATTTTCCGGCTTAATTGAAGATATAGGCAACCAAAACTAATGAGGTGCCAATTATTCCGACAGCGGTTGAATCTTGCATTTTGGTTTACAAAAAATAACGAAAGCAAAATATGGCGGAGGCGGTGGGATTCGAACCCACGTAGCCCGAAGGCTCGGGCTTAGCAAGCCCGTGCAATTGACCACTATGCGACACCTCCAATGTTTGTATTATAGCAAAATTGGGTTTACCTGGGAAGCTAAAGTAAGGTATAATATGAACTTGAATGTCTGCTCAGGACGAAAGAAATATTGGTAAAAGTACGTTTACAGGAAAACCAGATGGTGATATTGCCGAAAAGATAAGGCACACACCAGAGAAAGAATTGCTTACTTGGACTGCACAAGCAAGACCTTTTAAGAGAATGAATAGAGAATTTTGGGTAACGGTTATTGCCATGGCAGCTATTGTTGGCCTAATTCTCTTTTTTGCAGAAGGCTTTATGCCAGTCATTTTAATTGTTTCTATTATTTTCTTAATCTATGTGTTGACAACCGTAGAGCCAGAAAATATTAATTATTTAATTACGAATAGGGGGGTTAAAATAGGAAGCAAAATATTTGAATGGGAGATGCTTGTCAGGTTTTGGTTTGGAAAGAGGTTTGATTCTCCTCTCTTAATTATTCAAAAGCAGGGTATTCCAGATAGGCTGGAGCTAGTGATTAATAGGGAGAAGCAAGAAGAAATTAAGGCAATATTATTAAAATACTTGCCGGAAGAGAAAGCTCAAGATACTTCTCTAGATAAAACGATTAACTGGTTTTCTAAAAAAATACCCGGACTCAAATAAGCACTCGTAGCTTAATAGGACAAAGCGCCGGCTTGCGGAGCCGGAGACTGTGAGTTCGATTCTCGCCGGGTGCACAAAACAGAATATAATAGGGAGGGTTGGCCGAGTGGTCTATGGCGATGGTTTCGAAAACCATTCTCCCCTAGGGAGGCACAGGTTCGAATCCTGTACCCTCCGCAGGAAAGATATAAAAAACATATGAATAAAGAATTAGTATTAATTTCAGGAGCCATTGTTTATAGGCAAACAAAAGGCAAAAAACGCTGGTTTTTGGCAAAACAATTTGAAGACAGTGAGGAATGGGAAATACCCAAAATCGCAGCAAGGAAAGCTGAGTCAACAGCTAGAGCAGCCATGCGCCTAATGTTAGAGTCAATAGACATGGACACGCAGATATTAGAAGAAGCTGGACGCGCCGGTGGGTCAGCAACAATCAATGGAAAGGTTGTCGCTCAAAGATATTTGTATTACATAATGCTGTTTAAAGAAAAAGAAGAAGAAATTGAAGGAGAAGAAAAGAAACATAAGGGAAGAGTAGAGGAAAAAAAGGTAAAGCTGCTAGGTTTTGAAGAATCTGGTTGGTTTGAATACGCTCAAGCTGTAAGAAAACTACGTTCCAAAAGAGAAAGATTGATGTTGAAACAAGGAAGAGCGGAATTAAGAAAGTGGGAAAAAGCAGAAAAAAACAAAGAGCAGAAATAATTCTTCATACAAAGGCTACTTTTAACAAAGTCTGATATAATACTGACTACCTATTTGAAGCTAAGGTGGAGTCGCATAGTGGTCAATTGCACACGCTTGGAAAGCGTGAGCCTCACGGCTACGTGGGTTCGAATCCCACCTCCACCGCCAAGATATTTGGTGGGTTGGCGGAGTGGACAATCGCGCTGGTCTTGAAAACCAGAGGGAGTAATCCCTACACAGGTTCGAATCCTGTACCCACCGCAGAGAATACTCTCAGTTTTTCTTCGGGAAAACTTAGGTTTATGTTAAAATCGCATCAAGATGCCTCAAGACCAAATAGAAGAAGTAAAAGCTAAGACAGACATTGTACCGATAATTTCAGAACACGTTGAACTTAAAAAAGCGGGTCGAAATTACAAGGGGTTATGTCCGTTTCATGGCGAGAAGACTCCCTCTTTTATGGTTTCTCCTGAACTTCAAATATTTAAATGTTTTGGTTGTGGCGAATCGGGAGATGCCCTCTCTTTTCTTCAAAAATATGAGGGAATGGATTTTCCAGAAGCCTTAAAGTATTTAGCCGATAGGGCTGGAGTAAAACTAGTCCAACAACAATTTAAGGGAAAAGGAGAAAGAGACAAATTAATTGAAATAAATACTCTTGCTGCTAAGTTTTACAATTACATTCTTTTAAGTCACAAAGTTGGCAAACCAGCTTTAAATTATCTTCTAAAAGAACGCGGACTTAAAATGGAAACAATAAAGACATTTAATATTGGTTTTTCTCCAAATGTTCCCCTCGCTCTAAAAAAGTTTTTGATAGATAAGAAAAAGTATAGTTATCAAGATTTGGAAAAAGCAGGCATTGTTTATAGGCGTGGAAGTGGGGCAATTGATAGGTTTAAGGGCCGAATAATATTCCCCCTTCTTGATCACAGAGGCAACAACATCGGTCTTGCAGGGCGAGTACTACCTTCAGACAAGACGGAAGCGGGTAAATATATTAACTCTCCAGAAACACCGGTCTATCATAAAAGTAAAGTTCTATATGGACTAAACACAACAAGAAGATTTATTAAAAAAGAGAACGCAGTTGTGATTGTTGAAGGAGAATTAGACATGCTTTCTTCTTGGCAAGCTGGGGTTAAAAATACGGTGGCCATAAAAGGAACTGCTTTAACAGAAGAACAAGTAAGATTGCTTGCTAGATTTTGCAGTGAATTTATTTTTGCTTTGGATTCAGATGCGGCGGGAGACAAAGCCACAAGGCGCAGTATTTCTCTATCTCAAGAACAAGGAGTCGAAGTCAAAATTGCCAGACTAGGTAAGTACAAAGACCCTGACGATATGGCTAGAAAAGCTCCAGAGGGATACAAGAAAGCATTAAAAAACGCACAAGGGGTTTGGGATTTTCTAGTCGAACTTATCTTTTCAAAATATGATCAAACAACTGGGCCAGGTAAGGCAAAAATAAGCAAGGAAATAGTACCGATATTGACAGAAATAGCTGATGAAATTGTTCAGGCACATTACATAGAAAAGGTGGCCAGAAGATTGGGCGTACCCAGGGAGGCTGTGGCTGACCAGGTTGGAAAGACAACCGCCAAAGATAAAGTAGTAACGCCGAAAATAGCTATTCCAATAAGACTAAAGACAAAACTAAGACGAGAATTATTAGAAGAAAGATTGTTAGCGCTTGCTTTTCAATCAGATCCAGGCATCCTTTCTGAAAAGAAAACATTTTCTCTCTTTGCCACACCTCTGGCAACAAGAATCATAGAAGAATACAAGAAATATACAAAGAAGAAGAAAGGGTTTAACCCCTCAGATTTCGCGGCAGGATTACCGAAGGAATTGATACAAGGGTTTGCGGACATGATTTTAGAAGATGTTCAAAATTTAATAGAAAGGCCTCAGGTTTTGAAGAAAGAACAAGAACTCGTTCTAAAGGAATTAAATTTATTGAAGGTCAAGGGTGATCTTGAGATGCTTGGCAAGGAAATTCGTGAGCATGAAGAAAAAGGTGAAAAAACCAAGTTAAGAAAAGCAGAAGAAAAGTTTGGTAAGTTATCTGAGAAACTAACTAAACTTGAAGAGAATGAAAGTAGGAGTATAATCCTTTAATATATAAATACATGGCAAAACAAAGAAAAGCAAAACAAAGAAAAGAAGTAGAAAAATTAATCAGAACAGGCAAGAATCAAGGATTTCTTACCCAAGAAGAAATTTTAGAGGTTTTTCCCGATGCAGAAAAAAGAATAGAAGAACTGGATAGTTTGTATGAGCAATTATTAACCAAGAATATCGATGTTTTTGAGTCAGTATCCGTTGAAGAGGTGGCCGGTGACGAAAAAGAAAAGGAAAAAGTAGAGCGAGAGATTGAATTACTAACGAAATTAGAAGGATCACAATCTACGGATCCAGTTAGACAGTATTTAAGAGAAATTGGAAAAGTACCACTTCTTGTTGCCGAAGAGGAAATAGAATTAGCAAAAAGATACGAAAAAAAGGAAAAGAAGGCTAAAAGCAAGTTGACAGAGTCAAATCTTAGACTTGTTGTCTCCATTGCAAAAAAATATATTGGTAGAGGACTTTCCTTACTGGACTTAATTCAAGAAGGAAATCAGGGTTTAATTAGAGCCGTTGAGAAATATGACTGGAGAAGAGGTTTTAAGTTTTCCACTTACGCTACTTGGTGGATAAGGCAAGCGATAACTAGGGCAATTGCTGATCAAGCTAGAACAATAAGAATCCCTGTCCATATGGTGGAAACGATAAATAAGCTTTATAGAGTCAGTCGTCGCCTAATGCAAGAATTAGGTAGAGAACCTACACCTGAAGAAATAGGTGAGGAGCTAGAGATAGACGCAGACAGAGTAAGAGAAATATTTAAAATTGCTCAAGAGGTTACTTCCCTAGAAACTCCGGTAGGGGACGATAAGGAGAGTTTCTTAGGTGATTTCATTCCAGACGAAAGTCAGCTATCTCCGGTCGATCTAGCCTCAAAGCAATTATTGAAAGATCATTTAGACGAAGTACTACACACACTTTCTGACAGGGAAGCGAGAGTATTAAAATTAAGATTTGGACTAGAAGGAAATAAACAAATGACCCTAGAAGAAGTGGGCAAGGTATTTGGGGTTACCAGGGAAAGAATTCGACAAATTGAGGCTAAAGCATTAAGAAAATTAAAACACCCAAGTAGAAGAAAAAAGCTTCAAGATTACTTAGAATAATTTACTCCTCTTTAAATTTAATTTGCTCTAGAACATTGATAATGGGTATATCACCCACGACACATTGTCCGCTAGGAGTAAATAAGAAGGGCACACCTACTTGGTTATTAGGAAGTTGGCAATATTCTACGCGGGATTTGAAAAGTTCGATATTGGCTTGATTTTTATAGACTTCTTTCTTGTCTATCTGGACTTGATCTTTGTGTTCCCAATTTTCAATAAACTCTTCCACGTTTGAACAATGAGGACAACCCTCCCCCCAGTAGTACTCATATGAGTCTGGCAAACTAGGGGGAGTAGTCTCTGTCTCACCTTTTGAATTATTAGAGAATATAAATACCCCCCCAATAATTATCAGGATTGACACGAAACCAATCAATAAAGGAAAGCGTTTCATATAATAAAGTTTATTTGCTAATTATTTGTCTTGCCGAGAATAAAACCAGGCTGGAAAATACAGAAATTACTTATTATTACAACAAAATGCTGTAACTTAACTTATGGAAAATTAGAGAAACGTGTTCTCTATCTTGCCTCTTTTGGTCGAGCTTCGTTTACCACTAAGTCTCTACCTTCAAAGTCTTTACCATTAAACATTTCGATGGCCTTTTTAGCCTCTTCTGGGCTGCTCATCTCAACGAAACCAAATCCTTTTGAGCGTCCGGAATGTTGTTCTGTAATAACTACAGAGTCAACCACGGTACCAGCTTCACCAAAATGTGTTGCTAATTGATCACTGGTAACATTGTATGAAAGGTTACCTACATAAAGTTTAGAATTCACTATCTATCACCCCCTCGAAAGCAGAAGTCTTTTTTGGAGCCTATTCGGAGACCAAAATTAGACACCTGACAAAAAGAATTATAGCAGAAAAACGACCAGAAACAAACATAAATAGTTATTAAAAACATTACAAGTTGTTTGTAAAGAGAAGTGTGTGTGGTTAATATATCCTAAGAAGCGTTTTTTAGAAAACAACACAATAAACATATTTAAACAAGGATTAAAGCGTTTATGCAGATATCTAAAATATTAAGAAACATATTTATAGGAAGTTTTCTTTTCCTTGTTTTGTTAGAAATGGGGACAAGGATATTGTTGGGATTAGATTTCTTAGGTATCAAAGAACGGATTGATGGCCGCATGTTTAGAGAACAACAGGAAGAGGGGGTATTAGGCGACAACACAACAGGGGCTTTCTGGATTGATAGAGACATTTTGCATCCATACCTTGGCTATGTTCATAATCCTGCATGGAATGGTGTGCCCGATCCTGGATTGGATATTGGTGATTATGAATACTATGAATACAACAAATATGGTTTTATTGGAGATTCTCCTGTTGAAAAAAAATCAGATGAGAAAGTTATTATTGGAATTACTGGTGGGTCTGTTGCTGAATTATTATATATTTATTCAAAGGACGTTTTAGTCGAAGAGTTAAAAAAATATCCGGAATATTCAAACAAAGAAATAAAGTTAGTAATGATAGGAATGGGAGGATGGAAACAACCCCAACAATTATTGACACTTACTTATCTTTTGAGCCTGGGAGCAGAATTCGATATCGTTGTAAATATTGATGGTTTTAATGAAGTGGCTTTAACATATGCAGATAACTGGAAATACAACATAACTCCCTCTTTCCCCAGGTTATGGAATCTATATTCGCAAAAAAATCTTGAAAATAAAGAATTGGCAAAAGAGTTTGCAACAATAGCAGAGATTAAAGATAAGAAAATGGCACAAAAAGAAAAGATTGCTAAAAACACGCTTAATTTAAGCGCGTTTGCACGCTTATTGTGGGCGTATGTTGATACACATTATGATCAAAAAGTGGCGAAAGCACTAAAAGCAATACAGGAAGAATCTGTTCATTCTGAGGTTTTGTCTGAGTCGACTGAGTACATGCCACGTATGACGAACGAAGAGGGATTATTTAAAGAAGCAGTGGATATATGGAAAAGGTCTTCGGTAGAAATGAACAAAATATCTGAAGCGAATGACATACAGTACTTTCATTTTCTTCAACCAAACCAATATTTAATTGGATCAAAAGAACTGACCTTGAATGAAAAGAAATATGCGTTTTTTGATTCACCCGAGTCGATTGGGAAAAAGGTGACTAATTCAGCCATTCCTGACTATAAATATGCAGTAGAGCAAGCCTATCCGGCGCTTATTGATGAAGGCAAAATAATCAGAGAATATGGCGTGAGCTTTATTGATTTGACGCAGATATTCAATGGAGTTAAAGAAAAAATCTATCAAGATCAGTGTTGTCACTATAATATTAAGGGGAACGAAATTATTGCTAAAGAAATCGCTCGTCAAATAGTTGGATATTAGTATTGACTACTTATTATTTTTTAGTTCACCTAAAGACTTTTAAGATCTCTTCTCGAATCTAATTGCTTTTCCTTTTATGAAAGCCTCGGCAATTTTTTTGTAAGCAGCGTTAATTGTTCTAGCAAAGGTTGGTTGAGAAATTTTCATTTTTTTTGCTGCACCTTGTTGGTTCAATCCGTCTACGTCGTGTAGCTTTATTGCTTCAAGTTCGTCTGGCGCTATAACTACCTCTTCGAGGGTTTTCATTGGAACACCCCTAGGCTTGAAATAATACACATTTGGATTGAACCGTATGTGCCTTGTTTTTCTTGGTCTTGGCATGATTACTTATTTATTCTCCTTGCTTAACTCTTTTTTTTCTTGATCAACGTTTTTTAGTTCTTCTTCCAATGTTTTTTTGTAATCATCAAGAGCTTCTAGCTGATCTTTAGGAGTTTGGGGTCTGTTCCAACCGAACCATCCACCCATTCTCTGACCACCTCCGAAACCTCTTCTCAAACCAAAGCCTCGACCACAAGGACCGAAACCCCTACCTGTTCTTGGGCCCATTCCTCTGGGTCCTGTTCCATCAAATTTTGGCATAATCTATCACCTTCTTTTTAATATTCATATTGAATATATATTCATTATAACATTAAAATCATGCCTGTCAAGTTTGTGTGGAGATTATTTTTTTGTTTTTATAAAGAAGACGATACTACCAATTGTGCCAACCAAGTATCCTAAAGGACTAACCAGCATAGCAATGATGAAGAAGGCGGCGTGGAGAAATTCAAAAATATGTTTTAGTGCAGGAATGTGTCCAGTCACGATGGCAATACCATAAAAAACATTGTGCAACAGAATGCCTATAAAAAAAGCTAAGGCCGAAACACCAGTTAGCATTAGCAGTTTTTTTTGAGTACCTTTGATTTTACTTTTTTTAGTAAGTAGCAACAAATACCCGCCCAATAAAGAAAAGAGTATAAAAGGCAATAGAGTAATTGGGCCGTTGACAGACTCGTTGATAAGGGGAACAAAAAGCATGCTGATAATGACAAGGAAGACTCCAATTAAGATATAAAAAATCGTTAATAGCGGTGATTTTTTCATATATTTAATTATATCAAACCAATGGCAACATAGTTATTGCAAAGAGGGTCGTTTAAATATTACTATGAAGTATGGAAGGTGGTGATTAACATAAAAGGAAAACAATTAATTATTATTGCCTTGGTAGTAATAGCTGCAGGTGCGGGCTGGTTTTATCTGAAGGGTGATGCTAGTGAGGGTGGGGGAAATTTAATACAGAAGGTTTCCGACAGCAAACCATTTTCAGGATCTCTAAAGGCCGCCGTTGCATTAGGTGTTCCTATGGAATGTAAGTATCAAGTAAATGGGGTTGAATATTCCGGAATTCTTAAGGGCAAACAGTATAAAGGCAAAATAACAACGCAAGACGGTAAAGAGGGAAATGTAATCATGAAAGATAATTGCATGTATTCGTGGTCAGATGCTGATAAACAGGGAATTAAAACCTGTTTTGATGAAGAAGAATACGACATGTGGGATCAATCTGATGGAAGTGTCCCCGGTGGTTATATTTGTACACCTACCGTGATTAGCGATGCTGCATTTAACACGCCATCTGATGTCGAGTTTATGGATATAGATGCCATGATGGAGAATACAGGCATCGATTATTAAGACACAAAAGAATATATGCTGAAAGCAATGCTTTATTAGTGATGTTTTTTGTGCGTTATGGTTGCAAGAGAAGGATTATTTCTTTTTTGTTTCTTCAATGATATAAGCGGGGAGTTTCCCGCTTGTCATTAACCACATCATTACAGATAAGCCGAGAAATAAGATGGTCATAAAAATAAATCCGACAGGGCCAAGCTTTTCAGTGTTTCCGGGATTAAAGAATTCCATATAGGTCGTGAATAACCATGTACCTATAAAGAAGGGAACGATAAACCAGCGTTGCCACTTCGGTAGGAATATTTTCTTTTTTGTCTTCATCTTCTTTATTGTACCAAAAGAAGTCGGGTTTGCTCAAATAGGCAATAATAAGAGTTATTGTCCACCGACGATTTAGGTATTTTAGAAGTATCCTTGCTCAATTAACTTTTTTCTTTGTTCTTCGTCAACATATTCCAGAAAGGGGATAGGGTTGCGCACCCTAAGTGCATGAGAACGGTCTAAGGTGTTTTTTATTATCTGAAGAAGTTCGTCGGTCCTTTCTGGATATTTGTCGTGTATGTCTGTTTTTCTTCAGGATCCTCTTC
>Ga0208904_1000704_pt1 | contig 25775 bp, 14 predicted proteins | sample AntAceMetag02UKB_FD_184774 | JGI IMG/M metagenome (GOLD analysis project Ga0208904, IMG submission 184774) | Saline lake microbial communities from Ace Lake, Antarctica - Antarctic Ace Lake Metagenome 02UKB (SPAdes) (version 2) | ecosystem: Environmental > Aquatic > Non-marine Saline and...
TGGTAGAGATGCAGACAATGATATAGATTTTGAAACTGATAATCAAATTACTTTTAGGACAAGTGCTTCTGATAATATGGTTATAGACTCCTCCGGCAACGTCGGTATTGGGACTACTAGTCCAGGAGAACTTCTCCATGTTTATCATGGAATGGGCGGAGGTTCTATTGCTTATCCTGCGCAGGATATTTTAACTGTAGAAAATAACGGATATAATTTCATAAATGTAATAAGCACAACAAATACTTATGCTGGAATTATGTTTTCGGATGATGTAAGAGGGCAGAGCGCTATTTGGTATGAACATGATTCAGATTCTTTAAGATTTAAAACTAACGCAGTTGATGATAGGATGGTAATAGATTCTGCTGGCAATGTCGGTATTGGAAATAATAACCCAAGTGCTCATAATACTAATTATGATGACCTTGTAGTAGGAGATGGAGGCGTTGCTCAACGTGGCATTACTATATATTCAGGTTCAGGAAATTCTGCGGCAATTTCCTTTGCAGACCTTGCAAATGGAGCATTGGCTCTGGGTAATATAATTTACAATCATGCTGATAATTCTATGGGATTTTATACTGCTCAAACTGTTAAGTTGAGTCTTAGTTCTACAGGCGTGGTAAATATTTCACAATTAACAGCCTCTCAAGATGTTCAAACAGATGCAAGTAAAAATTTAACTTCTGTATCTGATATAAATTGGAAATATGATGAAGGCGATATTGAGAATGGAACAGATATAGTTATGGGTTTGCAGCCAACATATTTTAAATGGAAAAGAGACGCGCAAAATAATACATTTCTTAAAGAAGGCCAGCCAAGATTAGGAGGATTCTTTGCACAAGAAGTTTATGCTGTGTTTCCAGAAGGTAGTCCGGGTGGCCCAAATTTAGACGAAGAAGGGGGAGAACATTGGGGGTTAAATAGCAGAGCAATCTTAGCAGTAGTAACCAGAGCAACTCAAGAACAACAAGTTGAAATAGAAACATTAACTGATAATATAAAAATTGACGAGTTTGGTAATATCGGAATCGGTACTACTACTCCGTCTGCTAATTTAGACATTGCCATTGGTGGGACAACCGAAGCAGACGCTTGGACTGCGCGCGGAGCTGATTATGCCGAATATTATTACAGCGTTAATACTGATTTACAAGCTGGCGAAGTAGTTTGTGTGGATGTAGAGCAAGATAATGCGGTTAAGCGATGCGAACGAGGTGCGGACGGAAATGTGATGGGTATTGTTTCTACTAATCCGGCTATCGTAGGAAATTCCAAGGGTTATCAAAATAATGAAAATTATGCGATTGTTGGTATGCTCGGACAAGTGCCGACAAAAGTTAGTGATGAGAATGGTCCAATTAGACCTGGTGATTCTTTAACTTCTGCATTTTTAAATCCTGGCTATGCAATGAAAGCCGGAGCTGGAGACCCGACAGTCGGAGTTGCTTTGGAAAATTTAACTAACGGAATAGGAGAAATTAATGTATTAATATCTCGTAGAAATAAATCTATGACTGTGGAACAGGTAGAACAAACAGTTATAGATAGGATTGCAGCTATGGAAATAGAAGATGAAGTGGCGATTTTAGTGGCCAATGCGGTGGATGGTTATGATTTTGATCCAGTGGTAGAAGAAATAGTGGGCGGAGAGTTAGCGTTGCTTTCTACTGAATTTGACGGAAAATTAACAGTAGAAGTAGATGAATTAACAAACTTAATAACTTCAAATACTTTAAGCACACAGGATAGCTTAGCGGCACTGGCAGTGGCAGTTGATGAAAATACGGGGTTGATTGGGGGGTTGCAGGCGCAGGTGGCGGAGTTAGGTTGGGTTTTAAAATCCAACCTAACGGTGGATGCCACAATGCAAATCGCGGCCGAGACCGCTTCCACCAGCGCTTTAACCGTAATACAGTCAGGCGAAGGAAATATCGCAGAATATAAGAATGCTTCTAGTACGGTTTTGGCTATTATAGCTGGTCGGAACAGCTATAGCTGTTCCGACCAGCAAAGCGACTGTCAATTTGAAGCAGTAGTGCAATTAGCCGACAATACCGCTTTAGCCTTCGGTGATGAAGAAAATATCACTTTCGCCTATAACCCAACTGAACATAAGATGGAAGTGATAACTAATGATGAAGATTTGTATGTTTCATTAGGTACTGGGAAGATGGTAGTAGCTGGCGCGTTTGAAACTTCACCTCCCCCTGACCCCCTCCTTAGTAAGGAGGGGGAACTAGCCCTTGAAGTTCGTGGAAGTTCTAGAATTGAGACGCACGCTTCTTCTACTGCAACCGCTTTGACAGTTCAACAAGATGGTTCAGGTGATATTATTGAATTTAGAAATGCGACTGTGGCAGTAATGACTATTGCTAATGATGGAGATGTAGAAATTGCTGGCGGTAATTTGGAGGTTTGTGTTGGCGCTTGTCCTGATACAGAGAGTTTTGTTCCTGGGTCAGAAGGAGACTTAGGTGTAGAAGCGTCTGTCTTTGCTGAAGACTATCGAGTTCATTGTCCAGATGGTTGGGTAGAGGTTCCTCGTGATAATAAGCATACTTTCCAGAATTTCTGTGTGCAGAAGCATGAAGCGTCTAACGACGTAGAGACGTTGCATGCAACGTCTCTGCCTATCACGAACGTAACACTGGCAGAGGCAAAAGATTATTGTCAAAGTTTAGGAACTGGAAATCACTTAGTTACAGACGCAGAATGGATGACAATTGCAGAAAATATTGCGGGATTACCGATTAATGATATTAGTGATGCGGATGGATTGCAGTTGGCGGTTGGGAATACCTCCGTAGAGACGTTGTATGCAACGTCTCTACCTGAAGACGCGTTAAATATTGATACTTGTGATTTATATCAGCCGGCTGGAGAGTGCGAAGCTATCGCTGTTAGCGCGACAGATTTAAGAATTCATGTTTTATCTAACGGTCAGATTATTTGGGATGTTGCCGGAAATGCATCTGAATGGGTAGATAGTTTAATAATTGCTAGCGAGGTTCCAGTTGATAGTACGCCAGCAAGTGAATGGCTAGAATATACCGAGATTACTAAATACGCCAACATGTCTTACATCAGGCCTTCCGGCTACAACTGGACTAGCGCGAATGGCATTGGACAAATTTATAGTGATTATGATAGTGGCAGTGCTACTCGCGGATCTGTTCGTGGTGGTTCGTATTTAGATGGCGAGAAGGCTGGTATATTTAGTTTAAATTTATCAAATAGTCCGGAGTATTTTGGGGATGAGGTTGGATTTAGGTGTGCGCGGTAATAACTACAAGAATAATTTTTTAAAAGAATATGACGGTAACAGGATAGTGGTCGTGGTAGTCGTTGTTGTTGTGTTATTCTTTTAAAAAATTATTCGTGTAGTTAAGATTAATATGATTTATAAGATAGAAAATTTATTCAAAAAATAATATGCAAAATAAAGAAAACAATTATGCTTTTATAGATAGTCAAAATGTGAATTTAGGTGTAAAAAGCCAAGGATGGAAATTAGATTTTGTTAGATTTAGGCGTTTTTTATATGATAAATATGGAGTTGAAAAGGCATTTCTTTTTATCGGCTACATCCCAGGTAATCAAATTTTATATACTAATTTACAGCAAGCTGGTTATATTTGTGTTTTTAAACCAACCCTAATTGTAAAAGAAAATAAAAATGTTAAAATAAAAGGAAATGTTGATGCTGAATTGGTTCTGCATACAATGATTGAATATTCAAATTATAAAAAAGCCGTCATTGTAAGCGGTGACGGCGATTTTTACTGTTTGATTGAGTATTTAGACGAAAATAAAAAGCTTTTAAAAGTTATAGTCCCGAATAAACGTTTTTCATCTTTATTACGGAAATTTAGTAGATATATTACTAATATTCAGTTATTTAAAGTAAAATTGCAAAAATAAAAAGAGGCATTCCCGCGAGACAAAACTCTTTGGTAGTCCTCTTATAGTGATGTTAATAGTATAGCATATAAGAAAAATATGTCAATAGTATATAATTATTAAAAAAATCATATCAATCATACTTGCCTTGCCGTAGCTTTAGCGAAGGCAGGTCAATCTTTTGCTAAATAATTATGATTTATAAGATAGAAAATTTATTTAAAACAGTAGAGAAATTAGTTAAAAAAATATTAACTAACCGGTTTTTGTTATACAAAACAATCAGCTTAATAGCAGTTATTGCCATTATCGGCTCTGGCATTTGGTTTTTTATAAATAAAGATAATACGGAAATTGCGTCTGCAGGTTGGTACAACGACTCTTGGACAAGGCGGGCAAAAATAACTATTAACGCAGACTACACCCAAGGAGATTTAACCGACTTTCCAGTTTTAATTTCTACCACTAGCGCTTACGCCACGGGAATAGCTAGTACATCAAGATCAGATGGACGGGATATTATTTTTACAGATGCTACGGGAACAAAATTAAACAGAGAGATTGAAAAGTTTGATAAAAATTCAGGCGAACTAGTCGCCTGGGTAAAAGCGCCGTCTGTCGCCAGTTCTACTGACACTATTCTATATATGTACTATGGGAATCCAGGTTATACAGAAGCGACGAGTACTGGAGCGAGTTTTGTGTGGGATAGTAACTATAAAGCAGTTCATCATCTGGATGGTATTACAGTAACAGATTTAGATGATTCAACTAATAATGATGTTGATCTGACAACGGCAGGTGGAAATCCAGCTTATAATCAAGTAGGAAAAATAGGAAATACGGTAGAATTTGATGGTGACGATAGTCTTTATGGTGGAAATACTGTTGGCATTACTGGAAGCGCGGTAAGAACGGTAGAGTTTTGGTTAAAGCCGGCAGCAACAGGAGGCGATGCTTTCGTTTCATGGGGAGCAGGTACAACAAACAATTTTTATGAGATAAGTGATTTTTACAACGATGACTGGAGTATACATTGCTATTACTGCCAGTGGGATTCAGGAGTAGCAGTTTCAACTTGGCTTAATATATGGAGTCATCATGTGGTAACTTTTGATGGAGAATATGCGCGATGGTACATTAATAATGCCCTTATTGGAACTTCAGGTTCCCTACCTTTAGATACAGGAGATAGTGATATTCATATAGGGGTTGCAGCCCATAGTCATAGTTATCCTTATACAGGATTAATAGACGAAATCAGGATTTCTGATTCTATGCGTTCTACTGAATACATGGCTACCTCCTATAACAACCAAAACTCCCCCTCAACATTTTTAAGCTGGTCAACGCTGGAATCAGGCGGCGGTCCAGTCGCCTACTGGTCTTTTGACGAGGGGTATGCCAGTACTACTTACGATAGAATCGGCAATAATGACGGGACTTTGCAGTCTAATACGACTTGGGTGGATGGAAAGTTTGGCAAGGCGTTAAGTTTTGATGGAGTGAATGATTATGTTAGTGTTGGCAATAGCACTGTTTTAGACGTTCGCACTGGAGATTATACTATTACCGCTTGGGTAAAAAGAAGTGAAACTGGAGTAGTACACATGATAGTTTGGGATAAATTAGTGTCAGCTTCAAATAAGGGATATCTTTTTGGAATAAGTTCTGATGATAAATTATATAGTTATTTAGGAGATGGTTCTGGAACTTATGTTGTTAATTTACAGAAATCAGCGTCAGCTATTAGTACTAATTGGACGTATGTAGTATGGACAATTGATAAAGATGCATATTCAACGCTTTATATTAATGGTCAGATAGACGGCACTCCAGTGGCAATTAATAATGCTGTTGATATAACTAATACAGATGCCACGTATATAGGTAATTATAATAACAGTATATATTTTACCGGTCTCATAGACGAAGTAAAAATCTTCAATCGCGCCCTCACTTACAAAGAAGTCGCGGCCGAGTATGCCTCCTCTGGCCGAGGCGGCGGAGGCGTGGTCTTAGGACAGAGCTTTAATCGCGGAAAGTCCGGCGACCCGGGAACTGTTACCGATGGATTAGTGGGATACTGGAAAATGGATGAGGCTAGCTGGGGCGGGACTGCTGGAGAAGTAATAGATCATTCCGGCATGGGTAATCACGGGACTTCCACTAACGCGACTTCTACTACTGACCAAGCGAAGTTTGGCAGGAGCGGGGGGTTTGATGGGACAGGAGATCTTATTGATGTAGCCGCTGCCACATCACTCACTTTTACTGCAACTGACAGTTTTACTGTCGCGGGCTGGTTCCGTCTTTTTTCAGGCGCCAGCGGTCCTGTCGAGTCAATAATTTCAAGCAATGAGGATAGTACTTATAGCGATGACTATCTTTATGCATATGCTTATGATGGTTCGGGAAATATTAGTTTTAGCGGTGAAGGAGACGGCAACACAAACAGCTGGTCTATTTCATACGCCCAAGATTACCGAGACGACACTTGGCATCATTTTGTTGGCGTGCATGATGGAAACACAATTTCTTTATACACTGATGGAATAAAAAGAGTTTCAGATACTCACACTGCAGCCGGTACATACAATAGCAATGGTGCTTGGGGCATTGGAGATTTAATACATCACACATCAGATCGTCATTTAGACGGCTACATTGACGACGTAAAAATATATAACCGCGCCCTTTCTCCCAACGAAGTAATGCGCGAATATATTAGCGGACCCGGTCCGGTCGGCTATTGGCGGTTTGAAGAGCAGAGTGGAACGACGGCGTATGATTTGAGCGGGAATTTTAATACAGGGACTTTGACTGGTAGTCCGAGCTGGAGTAGTTTAGGCAAGGTAGGCGGATCAATGAGTTTTGATGGTGACGGGAATGGTGATTATGTGAATGCCGGCAGTAATGATATTTTAGATGATATTGCTGTGATAACAATAGAGGCTTGGATATATCCAAGGAGTTGGGCTGGTGGAGCAGGTAGAATTATAACAAAGGCGGCTGTTAATGCCGATGGTTTTAATCTTATTGTTCAAAATACCACGCCAGATGCTAGATTATTTTTAACACAAGAATGGAATAATGATGGCAATGAAACTTTTGTTACAGATGATGACACTGTAAAACTAAAAGAATGGCAACATATTGTCTTAACATACGACAGAACATCAACTAGTAATCTTCCTAGTATGTATATTAATGGAATTTCTTACACTGTAACTAATGAAACTGGAACTCCGGTCGGTTCACTTGATTCAGACGCGGCCAATGATTTATGGATAGGGGCAAGGAATAATGGAGGCACGCCGGATAGAGAGTTTGATGGTTTGATTGACGAAGTAAAAATTTATAACTACGCTCGCACCTCTCGCCAAATTATGCAAGACTTTAACGGTGGGAGTCCGGTTGCTTATTGGTCTTTTGATGAAGGATATGCTTCTACTACTTATGATAAAATTGGTATAGCTACCACTACTATTGATGGAACCTTAATAGATAATACTTCATGGACTGATTTTGGAAAGTTTGGTAAAGCGTTGAGTTTTGATGGGAGCGGGGATTATGTTTCTGTTCCACATAACTCGATTTTTGATTTTTATGATGAGGATTTTAGTATCGGTTACTGGGTTTACCTTAGAACAAATACTGTAAGTGGTGAGTATTATAAGAAACCTATCACACACAGTGATGGTGCAACTGGTGGTTTTAATTTTTATTTAGGTTCAAGTGGTGGAGCATCAGGCACACTCAACCAATTATTTATGAATTATATAACTGATCCTTTTGGTGTATATACAAAAGGTGTGGCAGCAACATTTAATACAAACACATGGTATCATATATATGCGACAAAGCAGGGCTCTACATTTAAATTATTTTATAATGGAGCAGAAGTTTTAACAGCATCAGATGCAACTCTGCCAGTCGCAAATAATAATGTAGTATTGAGTATCGGTAGTTGGTACGCATCAGGAAACCAATCTGTCGATGGCTATTTAGACGAAGTAAAAGTCTACAACTACGCCCTCACGCCTGAAGAGATTTCACAAGAATATCTAGTTAATAAGGGAGGGCCAACCGGAAAGACTGCGGCGATTTCTATTGGCGATACTAGAAAACAAGGCAAAGAATATGTGGTTGGAGGCGACGGGCTGGTGGGATATTGGAAGTTTGATGAAACAACAGCTTGGGGCGCTACTGCCGGAGCGGTAATAGATTCGTCTGGCGCTGGTAACCACGGCACCAGTATTAATGCAACTACTACTACAGATCAGGCGAAGTTTGGGAGGAGTGCGGGGTTTGATGGGACAGGGGATTATATTGATGTGGCGGATAGTGAATCCATTGATGTTAATTCGCAAATCACAATGGAAGCATGGGTATATCCTTTAAATTTTGCTGATTATGTTTATGCTATTTGGCGGAATGGGGACTGTTCCACAATGCAATATTCTATTAGGATAGATATAACTACCGGAATTATCACATCTTATTTATGTGTTGATTCAAGCGTAAAGACCTTAACATCTAATACAGGGATTTCCGCAAATACATGGAGTCATTTATTAGTAACTTATGATGGTGTTAATGGCAAAATATATATTAACGGGGTAGAGGATTCTAGCCAAGCCATTAGCGGTTCTATCACAACTAGCGCTGCCGCTTTATTTATTGGTAGTTACAGTTCCGGTCAGTATTCAGTTGACGGCTACATTGACGATGTAAAAATCTACAACCGCGCTCTTAATGAAAAAGAAGTTATGCGCGAATATGTCAGCGGGCCAGCGCCGGTGGGATATTGGCGGTTTGAAGAGCAGACCGGAACGACGGCGTATGACTTGAGCGGGAATTTTAATACCGGGACGCTGGCTAATGGGCCGACTTGGAGCGCGGGCGGAGCAGTGGGAGGAGCGTTGAAGTTTGATGGGGTGGATGATTATATTAATATAGGAAATAACTCTTCTATTAATATTACTCATCCAATTACAATAGGAGCTTGGGTTTATCCAACAGGATTTAATAGTTATAACACAGTTATTGGAAAAAGAGATGGTGCTTCAGCTGTTAACTATAGTTTTAGAATAAATAGTAATACAACGTTAGAATACTATTTTGCTGATGGAAGTTGGAGAAATTTTACTACAAGTTATACATTTTCTGCAAATAATTGGTATTATATTGCAGTGACCGTGAATAATAGTGGTGATATTATAATGTATATAAATGGAAATAATGTTGGTTCATTCTCAACTGCATTTACACCTTTAACAGCAAGCAACCCTTTAGGAATTGGTAGCTATCATGGTGATGCAGCAATTGAACTTTTTAAAGGTATTATTGACGAAGTTAAAATTTATAACTACGCCCGTTCAGCGCGCCAAATCGCTTATGACTATAATGGCGGTAAGCCGGTCGGGCATTGGAAGTTTGACCGCGGGGAAGGGGGGACGGCTTATGATGCGAGTGGACAAGGTAATAACGGAATAATTTATCCAGGGACGGGCGGTTCTAATACAGCGACTTCTACGATGTGGAATAATGGTGTAACTGGTAAGATTAATTCCGCGATGGATTTTGATGGGACGGATGATTATGTTGATATTGGTAGCGTGTCTAGATTGCCCACTGGTTCAAGCTCAAGAACTGTTAGTGCTTGGGTGTATTTAGATACTACTTGCACTGGAGGAGTAGTTAATAGTGCTGGTCAGTTTGGAATTGTTACTTATGGGACATATGCCGATTCACAAATGTTTGGCGTCCAAATTGACAAAGCAACTTGTGAATTAATATTTTGGGGACATACAGACGACGATTTTTCAGGTAATCAGGAATTAACTCCTTATAGATGGTATCATATTACCTCAACTTTTAACGGAACTACTAACAAGAGATATATTGATGGTGTATTAGATAATCAAAGCACTCATTCACTTACTACCGGAACAACTGAGGGGAATATTGGGCGAGGAGCTAGTAATGAAGGCGATTATTTTAACGGCCAAATAGACGATGTCCGAATATATAATTACGCGCGGACACCGGAGGAAGTTTTGATAGATTATAATGGTGGGGCGGGGGTGAGGTTCTAGCCCTAACTGCACGAATAACTTAACTACACGAATAATTGTTTAAAAGAATACGACGGTGACGGCGGTATTCGTGTTCGTCGTCGTGTTCGTGTTATTCTTTTAAACAATTATTCGTGTAGTTATGTTGTGTATTCGTGTAGTTAAGTAGTTATATATGTTCAACCCAGAATTAGTATATAAAATAAGAGGAATTGTTTTTGATGTTTATAATAATATTATTGGCAGTTGGAATGAAGAGGTAATTGAAAATATACTATTTGATGTTTTGCGGGATAAGGAATTGTTTGTTGAGCGACAAAAAGAGTTTGAAGTGTTTTATAAGGGAAATAGAGTTGGTTTGTATCGCACGGATTTGATTGTGGAGAATAAAATTGTATTAGAGCTAAAAACGGTTCCAGAAGTTTTTGCCCTGCATCAGGCGCAGACTGTTTCTTATCTAAAAGTGACCGGTTTTCCCTTAGGGATGTTAATTAATTTTGGCGGACCAAAGTTGTATATAAAAATTTATCCAAATAATTTAAGCCAAAGGAAAGTATTAAATACTAATTTTGATATAAATAAAATAAATTTAGCAGAAGAAGATAAAAAGTTAATTCGGCCGTTTTTAGAAATCAGTCAAGAAATTTTAGAGATATTAGGTCCGGGTTATTTTCACCAAGTATATAGAAGATCATTTTGGGATGAATTAAATATAAATAATATTGAATTTGAATGGATTAAAAAGATGGAACTAAGATATAATGAAAGATTGTATGGCAGTAAAGAAGTAAGGTTTTTTAAGATAAATGATCTATTAATTTCAATTGTTGCGATTAAAGAAATAGACAACCTAGCTTTGCATAAATTTTCAGGATTTGTTAAATATTATAAGTGTAAAAAAGGGTTAATTATTAATTTTAATAGTACGATTATTGATTTTAGATTTATGATGATATAATAAATATATATGCCGTTACCGTCACATTCTTTTAAATAATTATTCGTGCAGTTATGTGTTCGTGCAGTTAAAATATATGCCAAAATTCCAAGAAACTGACGATTTTGTGGTGGACTTACGCAAAAAGCAATCACAAAACTCGTCAACAACTAAACCAAACAATAAAACTAACTTGTCTTTTAGTGAACAAGTTGAACAATCGGTTGAAGAAAATAAAGAACAATCGCATCGTTTTTTTGAATCTAAAACAGAAAAGAATTTTTCACTATCGCATTTTGTAAAATATAACAATGCTTTTTTAGTAGTGATAGTAGTTAGTATAATTGCTTTTTCCAGCTTGGCTTTTGCCTCTGAAGAAGTTAGAGAAAATACGATTGGATCAAAACAAGTTTATGCTGAAGGAGTTGATAATACCATTTTATTAGAAATGGATTTTGATGAGTTTAATATGGATTATGTAATTACTGGCATTGCTGAAAATGAAGAAAAGTTTACTGTAACTTATAGTTATGTTGATTTTGATACAGAAGACAACGCCCCATTAGATAATAATCAAACGGGGCAAGCCTGGCAGTATATTGAAAAAACAGGAGTTAGAAAAATTAGTAAACCATTTAGAAAAGATTTAGGATTATATTTAGCTGGTCAGTTATCTCAAGAAGCCAAGGCGCGTATTAAAGAATTAAAAAAATTACAAAAACAAGAACAGGAAAAAGGACAAGTTAAAGTAGTGCAGGTGACTAAATATTCTGGTCTGATTGGTAAAGTACTTGATTTAGGCGGAGCAGTATTTGAAGGTTATGAACCAGTTAAAAAGATTAAATTAAAAACACCAAAAGTTAATCAAAATAGCCAGCGTCGAGCTAGTAGTCCAGTAGATAATTTAACTAATATTTATAATGAGTGGGTAGAGGAAAATCCTGAGTTAGACGCGGAATTAAATGCGGAAACTACGGAAACTACGGAAACTGACGAAACGGAAACTATGGAGACTATGGAAACTACGGAAACTATGGAAACTGACGAAACGGAAACTAATGTTATAGAGTCAGAGCCTGAGTCGGAATCTGAACCTGAGTCCGAACCAGTTGAAGAAGTTGAGCCTCAACCAGAACCAGAGCCAACTCCTGAACTAGAACCAGAACCGATTCCCGAAACTACGCCTGAGATAGTTGAATAAATAAAAAATAAAACATATAAATCTTATAAATCCCTGCCTGCCGGTAGGCAAGTTTTGCTAAAAAAATAATTAGCAATGATTAATATGATTTATATGTTTTTTTATAGAAAAATATTACAAGAGAAAATTTTTAAATCATCAACCAAAATCCAATCAAAAATATTATTTGCGTTATTACTCCAACTTTAAAACTAGATTCATATTTAATAATTTTGCGATGACAGAATTGATGAAATTTTTCAATTGGTTTAGTTATTTTATATAGAAATTTAAAAAAAGGAAGATTAATTTTTGCTGATAATTTATAAACAGCACTAATCCAGTCAGGTAACATAGCACCAATTATTGCTATTAAAATATTCAAAGTAAAAATAAAATTTGGTTTAAACAAAAATAAACTAGCTAACATTAAAAAAACACCAGCATGATCAAGAATGGCTAGTTTAGTCATACCAGTAATACCAATGTTTTTAAATTTTTCTTCATCACCATGCGGAATCGCATCTAAAATGTAATGAGATATTAAACCAATCAAAAAAGCACCAATTGGATTAACAACTGATTGACCGATTATTATGGCTGAAGTTGAGTGTACGGTTAGGAACATAGAGTTAGTCAAAAGTCATAACCTGCCTGCCGGCAGGCAGGAGTCAAAAGTCTGAAAGTCAAATCTTGAATTAAATTTGTACCGATGGTGGGGCTCGAACCCACACTCCCGAAGGAACACGATTTTGAATCGTGCGCGTCTACCAGTTCCGCCACATCGGCTTTATTTTAAATATTTTGAATCCAGCGCGCCTGCCTGCCGGCAGGCAGGTCTACCAGCTTGCCCCGTAGAGAATGAGCATAGTGAATTCTTGTACGGGGTTCCGCCACCAGGGCAATATTAAAACTTGTTTTATTTTATCGTTTATAGCGAGGTTTGTCAAAGTAAGTGAATTTATAGTATAATAAGTATATCATATTAATCTTATGAATCTTTTGCTAATTATTTTTTTTCGCAAAACTTGCCTACCGGCAGGCAGGGATTTATAAGGTTTATAAAATTTCATGAGTAAAATAATTTCCATTATTAATCAAAAAGGTGGCGTTGGTAAAACAACTACTGCTGTAAATTTGGGTGCTTATTTAGCCACTTTAGGTAAGCGCGTGCTTTTAGTTGACATTGATCCACAAGCAAATGCTACTAGTGGCCTAGGGATTGATCATCAAAATTTAGATAAAGGAATTTACGAAGCATTAATTGGCACTTCATCATTAGAACAAATAGTAAAACATACTATTCAAGAAAATTTTAAAATAGCCCCAGCAACAATTTCTTTGGCAGGAGCTGGAGTAGAATTAGTTAATACTGAAAATCGTGAGTTTAAATTAGAACAAGCCTTAAGAGATATTAGAAATGAGTATGATTATATTATTGTTGATTCACCACCGTCATTAGGGATGTTGACGATTAATGGCTTAGTGGCAGCTGATGAAATATTAATTCCAATTCAGTCAGAATATTATGCTTTAGAAGGTTTAGGACATTTATTACATACGATTAGTTTGGTGCAAAGTGGTTTAAAACCTGAACTAGGAATTTTAGGAGCAGTAATTACCATGTATGATTCGCGCAATAGATTAAGTAAAGATGTGATGAATGAACTATATCAATATTTTCCCAATAAAGTATTTAGAACTGTAATTCCGCGTTCAGTAAAATTAGCAGAAGCTCCTTCTTTTGGACGTTCAGTTTTACATTATGATTCATCTTCCAAAGGCGCAAGAGCTTATGAGAAGTTGGCCAGGGAAGTCGTCGATCTTGAAATTAGTTAATATAATTTTTAAAAATATGCCTTTAAAACAACAAAATTCATCATTAGGCAGAGGTCTAAGTTCTTTAATTCCACAGAAGAAAGTTGATTCTGCTTCTGATTTAGATGAAGTGATGACTCAATCAGATTCTACTGAACAAGATAGTATTGTAATGGCGCAACAAGATGGAGATGCTTTAGCTAAAATTTCCATTACCAAAATTTCTGCTAATCCACTACAACCGCGTTCTAAATTTGAAATGTCAGCTTTAGAAGAACTTACTCAGTCAATTAAAACGCACGGAATTATTCAGCCAATTGTTGTTACTCAAAAAGATAATGGTAGATATGAAATTATAGTTGGAGAGCGTCGTTTTAGAGCGGCTAAACGAGCTGGTTTAAATGAAGTGCCAGCGATTATTCGTAATGCTGATAACCAACAAAAGTTAGAATTAGCTTTAATAGAAAATATTGTCAGAGAAGATTTAAATCCAATTGAATTAGCTTTGGCTTATCAAAAATATGTTGAAGATTTTGAATTAACTCATGATGACGCAGCAGCCCGATTAGGAAAATCTCGTTCAGTAATTACCAACACTATTCGTTTATTACAATTACCAAAGGAGATTCAAGAAGCTGTTCAAGAAAGAAAAATTTCTGATGCTCACGCTAAGGTTATAATTGGTTTAGCCACTCCAGAGCAACAAATAGAATTATACAAACGAATTTTAGGCAGAGGATTATCAGTTAATAGAACCAGACATGAAACACAAAAAATGGGTGGAACTAAAGAGGCCAGGCTTAAAATTAATCCGCAAGACGAAGAAATGGAAAAAAAATTGCGCCAGTATTTAGGCACAAGAGTTTCTATCCAACGATCTGGATATAGAGGAAAAATTTTAATAGAATTTTTTAATTATGATGAAATGTTAGATATAGTAGGGAAGATTTTGGGAGAAGAATAAATTGATCATTCTATTAATCTATCCCCACGGGATAAACCATTTGCGTCCGCCATTTTGTTTTTTTAAGGCATATTTAATTTTAGCGCGAGCTCGATGAGTAGTGACAGTTTTAAGCCAATCCTTTCCTGGTTTAAGGCGACTTTTTTCAGTAATTATTTCTATTAAATCACCACTTTTTAATTTTGCATCTAAAGTATTTATTTTATCATTAATTAAAACACCAACACATTTGTTGCCGATTTCCGTGTGGACAGCATAAGCAAAATCAACTGAAGTTGATCCTTCTGGCAAATCAATTACATCTCCCTTAGGAGTAAAGACAAAAATTCTATTTTGAAAAACTCCTAATTTTATATCAGATACAAATTCTTTATTATTTTTATCTTGGCGCATTATTTCTAAAATATCTTTAACCCATTTGGGTTGCTTTTCTAAGCTAGCCTTTTTATTTTTATAATACCAATGAGCAGCGATGCCATAGATTGATTCCTCAAACATTTTTGTTGTTAGCACTTGAAATTCAGTTACTTTTCCTCGGGGGCCAAAGACAGTAGTATGTAAGGCGCGATAACCATTAGGTTTTGGCACAGCAATATAATCTTTGAAGCGGTGAGATTTTGGTTTCCAAATGGAATGAATAATGCCAATTGTTTTATAGCAGTCAGCAATATTATCTACTACAATACGTAAGGCAAACACATCATAAATTTCAGAAAATTTTCGATCTTTGCGTTGCATTTTTCGAAAAATACTATACAAACTTTTAAAACGTCCTTCTATTTCAAAATTAATTTTTTCTGTTTTAAGATGAGGAGTTAAAATATTTTTTGTTTTTTGAATGAACTTTTTATCTTCTAATCGTTGTTCAATTTCATATTTATACTGTAATTTTTTAAATTCTTCTGGATATAAATATTGAAAACAAATATCCTCCATTTGATATTTAAAATACCAAATTCCCAAAAGAGCGGCAATCGGTACATATATTTCCATAGTCTCTCTGGCAATACGCATTTGTTTGTTTTCAGGTAAAGCATCAAGCGTAGAAAGATTATGCAAGCGATCAGCAAATTTAATTAAAATAACTCTAATGTCCGCGCCCATGGCAATGAACATTTTTTTTAAACTTTCTATATATCGCTCCACCCCACGATATTTAATCGTACCTATTTTGGTAATTCCTTCTACTAAAAAAGCAACTTGTTTACCAAAGTTTTTTTCAATATCTTTAAGAGTATATTTTGTGTCTTCTGGCACATCATGGAGAATGCCAGCAATTACTACGTCAGCCTCTGCTCTAATTTGAGCTAAGGTTAAAGCAGTATTTAAAGGATGTTGAATATAGAGTTCGCCTGATTTTCTTTTTTGTCCCTCATGCGCTTTATTAGCAAAATCATAAGCAAGCCGAATTAAATCCGTATCAACATTCGGATCATTTTTCTTAAGTTGCTCAATAATTTGTTCAATACTAATTGGCATAAAGTTAAAAAAATTCCAAATTCCAAATCCCAAGCTCCAAAGAAATCATAAATTATAAATTTCAAAGCCCAGAGAACTTTAGAATTTAGAATTTAAGGTTTAGAATTTTTTTGGAATTTGGTGCTTGGAATTTGGAATTTTTATTTATTTACATTCCTTGTTAGAGCATTTTGTCTCGCCATCTTTCGTTTCAATAAGTAAAGAATCACATTTTTTACATTTATCACCAGTTGGTTTACCCCAGAGTGCAAATTTACATTTTGGATATTGGTTACAAGCATAAAAAATTCCACGGCGACTTTTTTTCTTAGTTATTTCTCCATCTTTACATTGAGTACATTTAACACCAGTGCCATTAGTATCTAAAATATTTTTACATTCTGGATAACCTGAACAGGCAATAAATGGACCAAAGCGTCCTATTTTAGCTACCATCTCTTTACCACACTTATCACATTTTGCTCCTTCATATTTTTTACCAAATTCTTCTAATTGATCACTATCTTTTTGTCCATCATGATCTTTATCGCCATTGTTAAGTTGTTTAGTATTTTTACATTCAGGATAATTAGTGCAGGCCATGAATTTTCCAAAGCGTCCCATTTTTATAATCATATCATTTCCGCACTTTTCGCATTTTTCATCGGTTTTTTCTTCAGTCAATTCTTTTTTAGAGAGCTCTTTAGTTTTTGTCTTTAAATTCTTTATAAAAGGTTCGTAAAAGTCATTAATAATTTTTTCCCAGCCAACTTTGCCTTCAGCAATTTTATCAAGATTATCTTCAAGTTCGGCTGTAAATTTATAATCAACAATTTCTGGAAAATGTTCCACGAGAAGTTTGTTTACTATAAAAGCAACTTCAGTGGGGGCAAGTTTTTTTCTTTCATCACGTTCAACATAATTGCGTGTAATAATAGTAGAAATAGTTGGCGCATAAGTTGAAGGTCGACCAATTTCATATTTTTCCAATGCTTTAACTAAGGTTGCATCTGAGTAGCGAGCTGGTGGTTCGGTAAAGTGTTGTTCAGTATTAATTTTATCTAAATCAAGCTTCTCATCCACCTTAACTGTTGGTAAAAGATTTTCTTTGGTAACTTGTTGATAAATTTTTAAATAGCCAGCAAATTTTATTGTTTGACCAGTGGCTCGTAATTGATACTTACCTGCTTTAATATCAATACCAGTATTATCCAAAACAGCAGGGGACGCTTGAGTAGCCACTGCTCTTTGCCAGATTAAATTATATAATTTAATTTGTTTTTCATCTGAAATTTTAATATTTATTTTACTAGCATCTGTTGGTCTGATTGCTTCATGAGCTTCTTGAGCATTCTTACTTTTTGATTTATATTTTCTTGGACTAGCAGTGATATAGTCCTTACCATATTCGCCTTCAATATAAGTACGCGCATCATTTACAAATTGTTCTGACAAATTAACCGAATCAGTTCTCATATAGGTAATGTGTCCGCTTTCATAAAGTCGTTGAGCGAGCATCATAATTTGTTTTGAGCTATAACCAAAACGAGAATGAGCTGCTTGTTGTAAAGTAGATGTTATAAAAGGAGGAAGAGGGGATTTGGTAGTTTGTTTTTTACTAATATCAATGATTTTATAATCAGCCTGATCTAAATCTTCTTTTATTTTTTTTGCTTGTTTTTCATTTTTAATATCTAATTTACCTACAGTTTTGTCATCAATTTTATTTAAATGAGCCTCTAATTTTTCTTTATCCTTAGTTTGTAAAAGCGCTTCAACACTCCAATATTCTTTTGAGTCAAATTTTTTAATTTCTTCTTCTCTTTCTACAACTAAGCGCACAGCTACTGATTGTACTCGTCCAGCTGATAAACCACGAGCTATTTTTGTCCATAAAAATGGAGATAATTTGTAGCCAACTAATCTATCTAAAATACGTCGAGCTTGTTGAGCATTAATTAAGTCATTATCTAGACCACGAGGTTTTTCTAATGCTTTTTCAATAGCTCCTTTAGTAATTTCATGAAAAACAATTCGTTTAATATCTTTTTCTTTTAATTTTAACACTTCTGCTAGATGCCAAGCAATTGCCTCTCCTTCACGATCTTCATCAGTCGCTAGAATAATTTCATCCGCATTTTTCGCTAATTTTTTTAACATTGCAACCTGTTTTTTTGCTTTAGTCGGCACCTCATATTCAGGCTGATAATTATTATCAACATCAACTCCTAGAGTACTTTTTGGCAAATCCATAATATGACCGAATGAAGATTCGATCTTGTAATCTTTGCCAAGAAATTTTGTAATAGTTTTGGCCTTAGTAGGCGACTCAACGATGACTAGGTTCATATTTTAAATTTAAATAACAAATATCAAATAGCAAATGACAAACAATATTTAAATTATAAATTTCAAATTTTAAACCCGGACGTCGTCGCTCGTGTTTGGATATTGAATATTATAATTTGTTTGTTATTTGATTTTTGATTTTTGTTATTTTTAAGAAATTACATAGTTTCCGCCACCAAGGTGACGGACATATCCTTTCAGCTCCATAGTTAATAAGGTAGCATTTACAGTTGATGTGTCAAGTTTTGTTAAACGAGCTAAAGCGTTAATGTGAGTTTGTTCACGAGTTAAATTCTCTAAAATTTGTTTTTCAATCGGACTTTCTGGAATAATTTTTTGATTAGCAATAAAATTAGAAATATTTTCTAAAGAAAGTGTTTCTAAAATTTCTTCCGCAGTCATTACTAGTTTAGCGCCTGATTGGATCAGCTTATTTGTTCCTTGTGAATTAGGTGAAAAAATATTTCCTGGCACAGCAAAAATATCTCGGTTTTGTTCTAAGGCGTACTTGGCAGTAATCAGAGCGCCAGATTTTTCTACTGCTTCAATAATTAAAGTTCCCAATGAAAGACCAGCGATAATTCGATTGCGTTGAGGAAAATGATGACGTAAAGGAGGTGCACCGTAGGGAAATTCAGAAATTATTAAACCATTGTTAGCAATAATTTTTTCTGCTAAATAACGATTAGATGCAGGATAAATACTTTGGTTATTTACTCCTGACCCTAAGACAGCAATTGTTTGACCACCTACTTCTAAAGTTGCGTTATGAGCTAAAGCGTCAATTCCTAAAGCCAGTCCACTAACAATCGTTAAACCAGCTTGGGCTAATTTATTAATTAAAAATTGAGTTGTTTGCTGGCCGTAAGTGGTGTATTTTCTAGAACCAACCACTGCTAGACAAAAATTAGTTTGATTATTTAAATTTCCTTTGTAATATAGTAAAGGCGGTGCATCGTAAGTTTCTTTTAGTAATTTAGAATAAAGGGGGTCGTCAATAATTAAAATTTTAATATTTTCTTGAGCTAATCTTTCCATTTCTGCATCAGGATTAATATTTTGGCGATACTCAATAAATTCTAAAGCAGTCGTTTCGTCAATGCCAGCTTGTTTAAATTCATTTAAATTTGCTTCAAAGGCAGATTTCATTTCAGGAAAGTATTGAATCAACAATTTAAATCTCTTAGGACCGAATTTGGGGAAAGTAGAAAGAGCTACCCAATATTTAGCATATTTTAAAGCAGTTGACATAAAATTTTGGCTGTGATAATATTATATATTGTAAGCGTTCTTTAAGATTTTTATAATATTTACTGTTCTACTTGCCAAAGGGCTAGTAGTTGGCAAGTAGTACTCCTCCTTGGCTATTTGTTAACAGCTTTGTCCCTTTCTGGTAAGTAGAACAGTAAATATTATTTTTTTGTTCATTTTTAAAATACGCGGGTGTAGCTCAGTTTGGCAGAGCAGGTGATTTCGGATCATCAGGCCAGAGGTTCAAGTCCTCTCACTCGCTTGAAATAAAAAAATCGTGAGCATCGCAATCGACGTGTTTAATACCGAAAGAAATTTCGGGCCTCTTCTTTACACTCGATTGCGATGCTCTTTTTCTTTTTATAAATTTTCAATAATTTGAGGAATAAGTTTGGCTAGTTTATTTTTTTCTTCACTAGAAAAATTATCTAAAACAAATTTGTCAGGCGCAATTTTTGTACGCAAAAGAGAATTAGCCACACCCACACGAACACGAGTAAAATTTTGAGTTTTCAAATGTGTAATAATTGAATTAATTCCATTATGACCACCACTTGATTTGTTGCTTTGAACTTTAAATTTACCAAATTCAATATCAATATCATCATGAATTACTATCAGCTGATCAGTTAGATCAGCATTTTTTTTATTTATAATTCCTAAAGTTTTTGGTAAGAGTTTATAATAATCCATTATTTTACGCACAGCTTCGCCTGACTTATTCATGAAAGTTTGGGGCTTGGCTAAAATTTTATCGCCATCTTTGATGATTTCAGCGTTGAATTTCTTGTTTAAATTCCAACTTAAATTATTTTGCTCAGCTAAAGCATCTAAAACCATAAAGCCAATATTATGGCGAGTGTTTTGATATTTTGAGCCCGGGTTGCCAAGGCCTATTATTATTTTTGTCATAAATTTAAATGTCCCTTTTGTCATTCTGAACGTAGCGAAGTCCGCAGACGTAGCACAGTGAAGAATCTATTTGTATAATTTGAAAATTCAATTTAATTTATAATTGTACAAATAGATTCTTCATTCCGATTACGTTCCATGCCGACTGCGTCGTCATTACACTTCATCGGAATTCAGAATGACAGAAAAAATGGTGATTATTTATGAGAAATTTTGATTTCTACTGGAGTGCCAATTAAACCAAATTTTTCTCTTAGTCTATTTTCTATATATTTAATATAATTATCTTTTAGTCCCATTTTAGATTTTATTTGTAAAGTAAATTCTTGAGGATTAATGTAAGTTTGTTTTATACTAATTAATTTTGGTTTTGGTATTTTATGTTTTAAAATACCGCGCACTTTTTTATTAGCTAATGGTTTGGCATGGGCTCGAGCTGATTGTAAAAATTCAGCTAAATCTTCCTCGGATATTTTTTTATTACGAGCATCATTAGTAGTGACTATCAAATTAAGCAAAGGTCTAATTTTAGTTTTATTTTTAGCTGACAGAAAAATAATTTGCGCCCATTGCAAAAAAGGAAATTTAGAATAAATATAACGAGAGTATTTTTTAGTTTCTTTTTCTTCTATTTGATCCCATTTATTGGCTACAATAATTAAATTAACTTTTTCTTTCAAAATTTCATTAGCGATTTTAGTTTCCTGATGGCTAATATCTTCTGCTATATCTAGCACTAATAAGGCTACATCTGCTTTTTTAATAGAATCTAAACTTTTTTGTATTCCTAATTTTACTAATTCTTGTTTAGCCACTTTTGATTTTCTTTTAATAATACCAGCCGTATCAACAAAATTTAAAATTTTATCTTGATATTCAATTTGAAAATCTTTTGGTTCACGAGTAGTATGAGCTTCTTCACTGACAATAATTTTTTGCTCGCCGATAATAGCATTGACCAAGGAAGATTTGCCAGCATTAGGTTTGCCTAAAATAATTACATTGATTTGTTCTTGTTCTGATATTTCAGATTTTGTATTTTTCTTTAATTTTAAATCAGTAACTATTTTATCTAATAAATCACCAGTACCTGAGCCAGTGGCAGCTGACACTGGGATTGGTTCACCCAAAGCTAATTGATAAAATTCACTAGTATCATTTATCTCTTTAAAATTATCAACTTTATTAGCTACTAACGAAATTTTTTGTTTTTTTGCAATTAATCTTTTTAATAAAATTACCATTTGTCGGTCTTCCGCAGTTAATCCAGTTTTATTATCAACTGTAAATAAAATAAGATCAGCTTTTTTTAGCCAATCTTTTACTTGCAATTGAACTAAATTATCTACATCATCTTTATCAAAATTTATTTTTTTTAATTTACTTTTACCAACTAAGAATTTAGTATTTAAAATTCCACCAGTATCAATCAACTGAAATTTTTTACCTTGCCAATCAACAATATTAAAATTACTGTCACGAGTGGTGCCAGGAATTTTGGAAACTATTGCCTGTGATTTTCCACTCAACTTATTAAACAAAGTGGACTTGCCAACATTAGTACGACCAAAGAGAACAACAGTAGGGAGGTTTGTTTGTATTTGTTTTATTTTTTTATTTTCCATAAGAGTTATGTGTTATGCGTTTTGTGTTTTGCGAGATTATTCCTCAGAATTTTCTATTCCACTTTTAGTTTCATCAGCGGCTTGACCAAGAATTAAAATAAAGTCAGGTTGAATTAAAGCTTGCCCATCTTCATTTTTTTCTTTTAACTCGTTAATCATCCAGTCTGGTAGGCCATAGTTTACTTTAGCGTTAGTTCGTTCTTTTAAAATAGTTAAAGAATCCATTTTTTCACCATAAGTAAGATCAAAAATAATTGAGCGTTCATAATTTTGTTTGTCAGCATTTCCTAATCTAACAATATCAAATCCAAATTTTTCTAGATTAGTAGCTTTTCTTTGAGCTAAGCCATTAACCCAAGTTCCATTTTGAATTTCCAATTTAGGATATTCTTTGATAACTTGTTGTTTTTGTTGAGGTGGAACATTGGTAAAAATATTTTTAGCAAAATATTGAATTTCATCAAAATTTCCTCCACTAGGTTCTAATACATAAGCTCCATCCTCAGTAATTACATCAACTAAAAATCCGCCAATGCTATTATCTAAAGTTTTAGTGGTGATTTGATCAGACTCAGTATTTTTTACTATTGACCACAGTTTAGCAATTTCCCATACTTTAAAATTAGTATCAATATGCTCATTTAAAGTTTTTAAAATATTAGTAACCATTCGAGGTTTAAAAATAACATTCATACTTAAAATTTCATCCTTAACTGCCTTCAGTACTTTTTGTTGACGGCGACTACGAGCAAAGTCAGATCCTTCAATGCCAGCTGAATGACGACTACGAGCATATTTTAAAGCAAGACTACCATCCATTTTTTGTAAACCTGGTTCAATATAAAGATGTTGAAATCTATTTTCAAAATCTTCATTTTCTTCCTGCCCCAGAATAGGGTAGCGAGTATCATTAATTAAATTATCTACCTCTACTTCAATACCACCTAATTCATCAATCACTTTTTCAAATCCATAAAAATCTAATCGTAAATAATAATCAATCGGCATTCCTAAAACTTGACTTAATGATTGGCTAACTGCTAAGCCACCACTTTCCGCTTTTTCCATTTCTGCATAAGCATTAATATGATTAACTTTTCTCCAGCCATAACCATCAATTGGCACCACCATGTCGCGCGGTATAGAAAGTAAAGCTACTTCGCCAGTAGATGGCATGATGCTGGCTAACATAATAGTATCAGTTAATAAGCCTCCTTCATGACCAGTACCGCCCATGCCCAAAAGTAAAATATTGACTCGGTCATTTTCTTCCTCACCTTTAAGCATATTTTCTGAAGTTTTGGCTAATTTTCCAATCTGACTTAAAAAAGAAAAAGCTCCACTCAAACTATTGTCTTCAGCGGTTATAATGTGACTAGTGAACAAAAAAAGTGCCACAATACCAATAGCAGCCAAATAACTAAAGAATTTAAAGGTTTTTTTCTTTCTTCTTGGTTTTCGTGGTTCTAAGCCATTTGGGCTATAGTCAGTATTACGGCCTCTTTCTAAATTAAGTAAATCAATATCTCTTACCATAAATTAATAATTATTGTTTTATTATCTAAAATAGTTTTTTGTGAATTTAAATTATGTTACTCTAATAAAGGTTTTAACGTAAAACTACGCGGAATTCAACGCAGAACAACGCAGAAAAAATATAGTTAACATTAAAATAAAAGACAACCGTCTTTTTCATTATTATAGTATATAATTAGTTATTAGTAAAACTGGTTAGATTAGTTATTAGTTATTAGTTAAATTAGTAACTAGTCTTACTAATTTTACTATTCTAACTATTCTAACTAATCTTCTTGACACAACACCATTAATTATGGTATGTTTGCTTTTTACAAAGATAGTTGTTATAATAAAGTAAATATAATAATTATACACATAGGTAAGTTTATTTATATAAATTAGCACAATATTAATTTATGCGAAATTTTTTAACTTTTGTTTTTGAAGTAGTTAAAGTAGTCGTAATATCTTTAGCAATCATAATACCGGTTCGGTATTTTTTAATTCAACCATTTTATGTTAAAGGGGCATCAATGGAACCTAGTTTTTATGATCATGAATATTTAATAATTGATGAAATAAGTTATCGCTTTAGAGAGCCAAACAGAGGAGAAATAATTGTTTTTAAATATCCACGTGATCCTAGTCAATATTTTATTAAAAGAATAGTTGCTTTACCAGGAGAAAAGATTGAAATAAAAGATGGTGAGGTTTTTGTTTATACTAAAGAAAATAATAGGCGAATTCAGTTAGATGAAGAATATTTGTCAGATGGAGTGGATACTTATTCTTCTAAAGAAACAGTAATTGAGCTAGGAGAAGAAGAATATTATGTCTTAGGAGATAATCGTAATCATAGCAAAGATTCACGTAGTTTTGGTACGGTTAAAGAAAGTTTTGTGGTCGGTAAAGTATTATTTCGTGGCTGGCCGTTTGATAGAATTGGCACATTTGATTTACCAGAATATAGTCTTATAAATTAAAATGTTATACTAATCCACGAATAATATGCGAATCCGCTAATTGCGAATATAATTAGTGGCATTAGCAATTCGTAGATTGGCATTAAATTAGCATATTAGCATAACAATTGTATGGGAAGAAAACCAAAAAAACAAATGACACAATTTAATAAAAAAGTACCTAAAACAGACGATAAACAGTTTAAATCAAAAACTCACAAAGTAATTACTCGTTTGCGTGGTATGCGTGATATTTTACCTGATGAATATAAGTATTGGAATTTAGTTTTAAAAAAGGCTGAAAGTATAATAAAATATTATGGATTTCAAAAAACAGAAATACCAATATTAGAACAGTTGTCTTTATTTGAACGCTCTACTGGAAAGCAAACTGAGGTTGTTTCTAAAGAAATGTTTACTTTCGTTGATAAAGATGGAGATAAAGTTGCTTTACGTCCAGAAGCTACTCCAGGATTAGCTCGTTCTTATATTGAACATGGTTTATTTAATTTACCTACTCAACCAGTAAAATTATATTGGATTGGTAATTTATTTAGACGAGAAAAACCTCAGTCAGGTCGTCAACGTCAATTTAGTCAGATTGATTTAGAAGTTTATGGTGAGGCAAACCCAGCCACAGATGCACAGTTAATTTTAATTGGTTATTTAATTTTGAAAGAAGCAGGAGTTGATAGTCATATTCAAATAAATAGTATTGGTGACAAAGAAGACCGTGATGAATATATTAAAAAATTATTGGAATATTTTCGTAATCGTAAAGTAAGAACTTTACTCTCTCCAGAAGACAAAAA
>Ga0208904_1000706_pt1 | contig 25721 bp, 49 predicted proteins | sample AntAceMetag02UKB_FD_184774 | JGI IMG/M metagenome (GOLD analysis project Ga0208904, IMG submission 184774) | Saline lake microbial communities from Ace Lake, Antarctica - Antarctic Ace Lake Metagenome 02UKB (SPAdes) (version 2) | ecosystem: Environmental > Aquatic > Non-marine Saline and...
TAATTCTTCTTTTATTCCTTCTAAATTATCACAATCTTCTATTATATCTATAACATCAGATTTTGTTATATCTTTACTTTCCCACCTCTCGTCTACCAAGCCTATAATAGTTTTTGCAAAATAGTTAATCTTACTTAAACCTACCATATACTCATAAACTTCAGAAACTTCTGACATAATAAAAGCATAATCTTCTAGTTCTTTCATAACCTGTTCTTCATCTATTTTTCTGTCTTTATAGATTATATCCTCCCAATCTTTTTTATTTAACATATATTTTTATTTGTTGATTAATTATTTTCGTCTACAAATTTAAAAAAATCTCTTACTATAGTTTTTTTGAATAAATAATCATCATTTATGTCTGGTATATTATTGCTACTTAAATGACAATCTCCTTTAAAATAATTTATTGATATATTGAAAGCTGTTGCAAGTTTAATTAAATTACTTTCTGAAATGTTCCTTTTATCTTTTTCTATTAGGGAGATAAGGGATACTGAACAATCCAAAATTATAGCTAATTCTTTTTGGGTAATTTTATATGTTTCTCTTAATTTTTTTATTTTATTACCCATCCTTTTTTATTTATTGATTAAATCTTTGTTTTCGTAAATGTTTCCTAGAATTTCTGTATTAGAAATATCAGATAGAAACTCACACCAAGGTATATCTCCACCACAAGACATACAATCATTTAAACAATTAAATACTTGATATTGTTTACATTTATCACACCAACCTATATATAATCCCTCGTCTATAATATCACCCTCATAAAGCTTTTTACCATTTTTATCTTTAAGCCCCGTGTATTGCATCCAAATATATTTGTTCTCATTATTATATGGGTCATAAGAGTAATAGTTCCCATTCATTTTAGACATTTTTTGTTGTTTTATATCCCAAGCCCTAAATTTTATTTCTCTCATATAATTTTATTTATTTAAAAATATTTGCTTTCTAAGAACTCTTACTTTTTTATTTATTGATTAAATCTTTTATTTCTTTTTTAATATCTTCTATATAATACTTTTTTACTTGTTTCCAATTTTTTACTATTTCTGATGGAATCATCCTTTCAAAATATTTATCCATAAGATTACCAATTATATTGAATGAGCCATCTTTTAATTTAATCATTCTAAAATTAGGAAAAAATGCGTGTAAAATAGAATAATCAATCTCAATTTTATTAGTTCTTTTATTTACTTCTATAGGAATTTCATTTTCAAGTATCTGATATTTTAAAGAAACTTTCGCTTTCTCATAAGAAAAATTATCATCACTCCAAAAATCACAATTTCCCTTTGAGTAGTCATCAAAATTCCCTATTTTAAATTCTTTATCTTTCATACCTTTTTATTTATTGATTAAATAAACTTCCAAATAAAACCTCCTGCTGTTTTAACTTTTTTCCTGCAAACACTTGAAATATTAGAGTTACTTATACCAGTTTTATTTCTTGCATCATATTGACTTACATATTCAGCTATAAAGTTTCCCTCCAAATCATATTGTTGTACTGGTTTTGATAAATGACTGTCTTTACCATAGAGTTTTTTACAAAAACCATTTTTCCAAGCGTGTTTTATGTTTTCTTTTGCAGTACACCACTCAAGATTATCTACACTATTATTTAATTTATCTCCATCTATATGATTTACTTGTGGTTTGTTTTCTGGATTTAGTATAAAGGCTTGTGCAACTAATCTATGAATAAGATATTGTTTTATCTTTTTGTCTTTACACAACTTTACACAACCATATCCTATATTCATTACATATACTTTTAATATTTTTTCTTTAAATAAACAAATCTCTACATTCCTAATATAACTTTTTTTATATTTACTAAGAGATTTTATTCTTCCTTTATCAGATACTTGGTATAAACTTTTATATCCCTTAATATCTTTAAATATTTCTTGCATAATTAGTTTGGTTATTTATTTATAAAAAATAACATTATAAAAGTTGACAAGCCTAAATATCCTAATATCCTAAACCACTTTACATTGTACCCATACCCTAGACAAAGACAGCCTAGGGTAAGTATCAGTATTGTTTCCATTTTTAGTAATTAAAAGTATTTTCTTCTGTAAATTTGCTAAAACTTTTCATAGATGATTTTTCTAAATCTGATGACCTATCTCTCAATAAATCTATTTGAACATCATAATAAGAATATATAAAATCAGACATTCTAGGATAAGTATCGTTAAATAAATCTATCAACATATCATCATATTCAGCTAATAAATCAGACATTCCATATATATAAGGTCTTATCATAACATCAAATCCAGTTCTTAAAGTGTTAACATCTTCAAGTGCTAAATCTTTATATATTGTCATCAAATCTAATTCAACTTCTAAATTCTCATATTTACTATCTGAACTATCTAATTTGCCACTTATAATATTTATTTTATTATTTGCAAGGCTTATCTTTTCAACCATTCCTCTTGATTGGAAGTAAGATAAGAATACTGAAGCCATCAATAATAATATAGCACCACATAAACAGAATATTGTTATTGGAATTATTCTATCGCTTTTCATTATTTTTTTCATTTTTATTTATTTATTTTATTAAATCTATTGCTAAATATACTAAACTAACTCCTGCTAATATTGTTCCTACTATAAGTATTATTTCCATTTTGTTTATTTAATTTATTATTTCTTATTATTTGGGTATATCTTAAAATTTTCCTTCATCTCAGTTTCTAGTGTTCTATCCCCAAGGGATACTCTCATAAGTCTATTTAATATTTCAATAGTTCGATGTCGTTCTGATTCCATACCCTCATTTCTATGACTGAAAGAGTGCAATTTAGCAATTTCTTTTAGTATTTCACTACAGTCATAAGTATCTACATCAAAAATTTTATTAGTAATATTCCCCCAGCTATCCTTTTCTATAAATCGGTTCGAATTTAACATACCCTCTATATTCATAATCACATCTCTGAACTTGTTATAAATATAAAGATTTCGTTTATCAAGTTTATCGCACTTTGCCTCTAAATCTTCTATTTGTTGTTGTTTAGTCATCTTGTTTATTTAATTTATTATATTGTCTTCTTAAAAAATGATGTAATTTTGTATGCTCTCCTTTATACATTAAAAGTAAATTACTAATTTTATTGTTGCTTTTATTCTGGTCAAGATGATGGATTACTTCATTTTCGTATAATTCTCTACCAATAAAATCTTCCATTATTATTATATGCTCATAAACCAATCCTTTATTATCTGCTCTTTTATGATTTGGTTCATGTATTTTTAAATAACCATTAGTTATAACCTTTTCTTTATAACAAGGGCTTTCTTTTCCTTTCCTAATAGTATTTTTTTGATATATATAAAGGCACTTTCTACTACAAAACTTTCCACCTCCTTTATTTATTTCTGTTATACAAGTTCCAAATTCTTGACCACACACTAAACATTTTTTTTTAATATTCCTAGAGCTTATTTTAATTCTTTTTTTTGAGCATTCTTTACACTCTCCTTGAAACCCATAAAATAAACTCTCATCTTTTAATATTCCACACTCCTTACATTTTTTCATAAATATATTTTAATAGTTATATATTTATTATAACATACCTTTTTAAATTAGGCTATTCCTTTCAAAAGGGCACATCTTCTATATTTATTTCTTCTTCATTATCTAAATTTATAGTAGGTAATGCTGGTGCTGGTTCTGGTTGAACTGTTGTATTAGTTGGTGCTGTTGCATTTGGATATGAAGGCATTGGAACTGCTGTATTCTTGTTAGGAGCAGTATATCCACGACTTTTATTTTCCTCATCTCTAGGCTCTTGTGTGTAATACTTTTCACTAGGGGTAGCATAGAGTTTGATTATTTGTCTATCACCATCTGCACTAGGGAAAGTCACTATCTCTCCTATCCTATGGTAATAACTCTTTTCTTCATTTGCTTTATTTGTGTATCTTTCTCTTGATACTATATATTTTTTTGTCATATATATTATTTAGTTAATAAATTCTTTTTCCCACTTTTTCATTGCCTCTGTTATTCCCTCTAATTCTCTTTTTTTTAATCTTTTACATTCCTTAAATTGTTCTTTTATTTGGTCTGGTGTTCCTGTAAAAGATATTTGTAAACTTCTTACATAATCTTTCCTTACTGTAACCCAACCAGAATCGCAAGAATATTCTAATATCCATTTATATGTTCTTTCTCTCATATCATTGAAATTGATTATTTATCTCTGGGAATACATCACTTAAATTATCACGAAGCCTGTATTCCTCAGGTGTTGGCGTATAAACTTCTAGGTCGCTATTAGCGAACATTCTTACCTTTTCTATATAGTTTGAAAATTGTTTTGTATTCAAACTTTTTGTAGATAAAGTAAATTGGTCTTCTTTTTTAGTTAATTTATTAAGTCTAAAAACTTTTAAGAACATTGAACCGAAGTAAGCGTGTAGTTCATTTGTTGTATGTCCAGTATGTCCAGACACCATTCCAAGAACAGCCCAGTAGTAATTATTTTGTAAAAAACTGCGACTATTTCTTTTCTTTTCTATATTTAGAACTAGCACATCATCATCAGAATATGTTTTTAAATGTTCTGTTATTTGTTCTGCATTTACTTTTAAATATTTGTCTGTTTTAAATATCATTTGTAAAAAATTTATCTTTCTCTAATTTATTATTTTCTCTATAAGATTTTAATTGTTTATCATATTTTTTATTTATAAAAGTATTGTTCCAACTTCTTTTAATAATATATATGCAATTCCCCCAAGTTCTCATACCAGCAATATTTTTACTCTTATATTGTAATGTATCTATAACATATTTATACCTCAATCTTTGTATATTAGAAGATAATCTACCTATACCATATTTATACATTTCATTACGAGAAACATCTCCATCTCTCAATAACATTTCCTCTATTATTTTATCTTGACAAGCATCATAATCCATTTTTTTTATTTATTATTTATATATTCATCTAATTTAATTTCCATTTGATTAACTAAAAAGTCTGTTAAAGTTATATCATCCATTTTTAGATAACCTATAAGTTTGTTTTTCATCTCCTTTTCTACGCTAAACATAAATTTTGCCATTTTTTCACTCATATTTATTTTGATAATTTATTAAATGTATTTTTTATTCTTTTCAGATGATTTTTTAATTCTTTTTTATCTGTTTTTAATTCTTTTATGAATTTCTCGTGTTTCCACATAGTGTAATTTAATGATGACATTATTATGTCAAAATCTTCTATTGTTTTTTGACTTTCTTTATTAGATTTTTTATCATTATTTCTCCCTTAACAAATCCCTCTTGAAGTTTTGTTTGCATTATTTTACCAGGATAGATTCTATATATTAGTATAGACTTATTAAAATTAGGATTGTAAAAAACTAAATCAAACCATTTTCTTCCAATAACGAGTAAATTATTCTGCACTTGCCACTTATATGTAGAATCAATAGCACTTTCTCCATTTAAAAGCATCTTAAAATAATTAACATCATTAGGGCATTTAATCTCTACCCCCCCGTCTTTTCCCACAAGTCCGTCTGGCGAACAACCTACATATTTATTATATTCTACAAAACCAACTTCTTTAACCTCATTCCCCGTTTCTAATTCATAAATTGACCTAGCTTGTGGTTCTAATTCATTACCTCTCTCTAAATCTTTATTAGTATAATTTACTCTCTCGGCAGTAGAATAATACTCTGAAACTAACTGATAAATATAAGTTTCTAAACCTTTACCAGCATTTCCTATTGCTGTTCCATGGGATGCAGTCATTTTTAATTCCCTTAATTTAAACCATTCAGGAGTTTGTTGGATTAAGTCATAATGATAAATTGGATATTTATTTTCCATCTTTTATAAGTTTAGTTTTTTTAGCCACTATCAATTCATTAAATGTTGCCTTGTCTTCGACCTTATCTTTATTCGCTAAATAATATTCCCTTAACTCTTTAACTGTTTTTATTTCCTTTATTTTTCCTGCTTCTTTTATTTCTTCTATTGGTTTTTCTAGGTCATAATTCTTATTATCTTCTTCATCCATTTTTTCGTAAATATCTGAAAAATGTAATTTAACTGCTTTTCTTATTAAAGTTTTATAGCTCATTTCGGCATACCAACTTTTCCAAATAAAATCAGTTTTTGCAATTCCCCTATGTTTATCAAATTCATCTTTATTCAATATAGTTATGAATTCTCCTCTTTTGTTTTTAATTACTACATACCCACCAGTTATTTTATCAACATCTCTATCAAAAGGATTAAGAATATTGTGTTGATATAATACACTTCCACTTTCTTTTGCTACATTAAAAGTATCGCCTTCATAAACGAGTTGAATATCAATTTTAGTTTCAGGATATGCTAGGAGCATTTTGTTTTTATAAGCTATGTAATCATACTGTATCCCCCTATAAGACAAGGTTATATGAATACCATCAAAAACTAATCCCTCTTTATTTACTGCTCTAAATAATTCAGATAAATTATCAGCAGTGTAGTTATTTATAAAAGAGTTTTTTGGGTCTTGTGATGTTTTATATATATAATTTATATAAGTATTTACTTCTTCGTGGTTGTAATCTTTTAGAAGTTTTTTTATTTCGTTAAATATTGTATTGTCCATATATTTATATTTATTTAATTACATTCATTTAATTGTATTTCTTCTACTAGATACCCTATTTGGTCATCTAATATCTCATTTGAAATTTCGTAAGAAGCTAGTCTTATAATTTTTTCTAGGGTTAATTTTCCTAGGTCTGTATCTTTTGTAATCCATTCTTCTATATCTCTCCTATCCCAGAATCCATTATCGTGTAATTTGTTTATCTTTTCTATTTTTGTGTCTACATCTAAACCATATTTTTCTAATAAAGTTTGATATTCTTCTTCGCTGTCTAGCTTAGAATCTATCATTTGTGAATTTGGGTCTTCCATACCTTTTTTTTATTTGATTATATTATTAATTTATCGTGTAAGTCTTGATATTTTTCGATAGACTTTTGGAACCTTTTAGTTCTAGTTGTCCCATAAAATGTTATATTTAACTCGCACATATCTATTGCATCTTCTAGTGCTAAAATAACAGTTATTAAGTTTTTTTCATCTAATCCTTTCATAATTTTTTATTACTTAGTTATGTATATAGTATACCTTATGTATATATACTGTCAAGAAAAGTTATGCACAGGTTTTTTTAGCTTATGTAAGCCCTTTAATATCTCCGTTGTTATTGGTGAACGCTTATAAATTCCAACTCCTTCTTGTCCTTTTTTAAATCTGAACTTTGCTCCAGATTCTAAATTCTTATAAGTTTTATTTTTCAAAGCTAAATCTCCTTTCATTTTCCTATACCATTCTGGACTTACACCTCTCTTAACTTCTAAATTAAATTTCTCTCTGTATTCCCTTGCTGTCATGTGGTGGACTTGTCTTACGTGCATTCCAACTTGAACATACCATTGACCACAGATTAAACATTGACATTTATGTTTTGGGTCTGGAGTATTTGCAATTTCATCTCTCTTGGCTTTTTGCCAAAGCCTCATATATTCTGTTTTATTCATATTATTTTATAAATTTTTTAAAATCATACTCTTATTTCCTTGTTTATCTATAATTTCTTTATAAGGGCTGTCTTGTGTTTTTTCTGTTTCTGCTCTACATCCACATTTCTGACCTCTTTCATGCCAATTGCCAAAACTACATTTCCAATCCCCATTCTTTCTTCTAGTTACTTCTTCTAAAGTGTTAGCTTCAAATATTCCAACTACATCTGCTGTGTTTATCATTTCATTTCCTATTTCTACAAATCCTTTACCATTATTCTTTAGAAAACCTTTAAGACTTAGTATTCTTTCTTCTTCTAACCATAAGTTAATACCATTTCTCATAGAGATACACATTAGTTTTTTTGTTAAATCATTCATATTATTTTATTTACTTAATAAATAGATTATATTTTATGATTGATTATTTGTTCCATTTTAAATTCTTCTTCTGCTTGGTCTTGCCACTTTTTCCTATCTTCTAATTCTTGCAATGTATATTTTTTACAATATTCTTGTAATTTTTTATGATTATTTCTACTACAAAAACCAGCACATTTATTATCTTTTGAAGCTAATGGAACGCCAAATCTATCATTTTGGTTTATTTCTTTCATATATTTATATTTTAATATAATTATTAGTCTTGCCTTTGTTTTTAATTATTAGTTTATTTATATTTCGTTCTAGTTCGGTTGGTTTAGTTATACAATAGTATTGGTCTGGATTATCTATAGCCCATTTAATAAGGTTCTCAGTTTTCTCATATCCATACTTCTTAACAAACCTTTCTAAAACTCCACGTTCTGTTTTGTTTTTAAAGATATTCTCATAAGTGAGATTTACAGTTTTAAATAATTCTATAAGGGGGTTTATATTTTGCAAAACTTTAGGTTTGCTAATCTTATTCTTATCATTCTTTTCATTCTTATCATTCTTGTTAGTGGTTGCTTGTTGGTTGCTTGTTGGTTGCTTGTTGGTTGTTTTGTTGGTTACTTTATCTGTTGGGTTTATATCATAGACTATGTCAGATATGAGCTTACCTATTGTTCCCTTGTTGGTTGTTTTAAAGGTTACAATTTGATACTTTTCCAAAAAAAGTTTTGAAGTCCTATATTCTTGTCTTGACATTCCATAATTTTTATAATCTCCTAAAAGACATTCTCCTATTTTTAAATTATCAAAATGTTCTTCATTTGTTCTTCTTGCCCTTAACGCTATAATAGTTAAAAGAATAAAGGCATTTTTATTACTAAAAATAAGTCCTTCTATATATTTATTTTCTCTATTCAATTTTATAAATTTTTCTGACATTTGTTTATTATTTATATAAAAAAGCACAAGAAATCTAGGGGAAATCCTGTGCTTTTTCATACAATTAAATTTTCCCCTAGTTATATTTAATTGCCTTTTAAATTGTTAATTACATTATAGCACATTTACATTTTTTTCTATAATGTTAAATAAGAGAAGACGATTAGCTGAGTAATGTTGAGGTCTATAAGTATTCAGAAAAAATAAAAGGTTATGAAAACTCTATTGCAAAATTTTTTGGTATCTAACACTATTCAGCGTGTCTATACTATCTTGCGATAATATCCCAGCCATATATATGACACCTTTTTTATAGATATATGGTAGTCGCCTCCTTTTATTTAACATTATATCTCTATTATACACCAACTAAATAATAATTCAACCAATAGTTATACACAGCCACTAATATAACCTGGGCTATAGCTTAATAGAGTTATGCACAGGGTGTTGAAACACTGGTATTCACAAATATAAATAGTTGTGATATAATTAAAGTATGAAAAATGATACAAAACCATTAAGAGATAAATTATCAAAAGCATGGAGCATCAGAATTAAAAATAATGCAGAACATAGATGTGAGAGATGTGGCTCAATGTATAATCTATCACCCCATCATATTATAGGAAAAGCAAACACTGGATTGAGATGGGAAGAAAAGAATGGAGTATGTTTATGCTTCGATTGTCATAGGATGGCTCACGATAAACCTGATAAATTTAAAAAGGAATGGCTCTATAAATATATAGGTAGAAAAGTATATGATGATTTAGTAGTTGAAGGCTCTCAGATATGTAAAATGAGAAAAGAACAGATGGAAGAATTATTAAAGAGTTTAAATAATTAATATAATCAAATGGATGAAGATTTATTACCTATATTAGAAAAATTAGATATAGTAATAGAACTATTAGAAAAAATGGCTAATCCGATTATTATATCAAACGAATTTGTAGAGCCAAATGAAACACCTAATAATCCTAATTGTGCCCCTATGTGTTCAGAAGGAGAAGTGCTTTTAAATAAATAAAGTAAAAAGAAATCACATAGTTATCATATAAGGAATAAGCCAAGGTTAGCAAAGATATAGTATAACTACATAAATATATATAAATTAATCATATAAGAATGGAAGTAAACGATTTAATAATAAAAGGCACACTAACAGATATGGATGTAAAAATAACACCTAATAATTGTGTTAATTTAGTGTATACATTAGATGGTGAGAGATGTTCAATTATTTTACCAATAGAATCATTTATAAGAAAATTTTTAGATATATAATATGAAAACCAAAACCATAACATATTTGGATGAAATAGCACAACATATAATAGCGTTCTTTTTTGGGTATACAGTGATTCCCATTATATTAAAAATAATAAAATAAAATGATAAATGTGTAGAATTATATCCTAAAGAAATGGGATATACAGCTGAGCCAATAATTAAACAAAGAGTTCCAGACAGATATAGAACAAAAGATAAAACTTATATTGTGGATGTAGCAAAAGATATAAAATAAATATTTATTAATACAGTAAAATAATATGTTAAATATAAAAGATAATGAATTATTAATAAGAACACTTATACTGGACGGTATATTTGACAAGAGAAGAAATAAAAAGAAATTAATGAAAGAAGTAGATGAGATATATGAGCTATTTATAAAAATAAATAATATAAAATAGAATGGTAGAAATAATAAGCCGACCACCTATACGCACAAATAGATTCTTGGATAGAAAATTAAGAAAAGAGATAAGAAAAATAAATAAAGAGAATAAGAGAAAAGAAGCACATATAAATATATGTCCAGAAGAATGGTTTAATGATGAAGAAAAGAAAAGAAGAGATGCTAGAATACTTAATAAAGCAATCAATAATATATACGAATACATTAGAAATAAATATAAAATAGAATGAAATCATACTACCAACCAACCTATAGAAGAAACATATTTGTAATAGAATATAAAGATATAAATGATGTTCATAAAGAAATAAATCAGGGGATAAAAGAAAATAAGATAGAGATGGATAAAGACGATAAGATTATAGATACTTTATATCAAGAAGATATATCAGGCTATTCAATGGTATTACATAAGACTGATAGAATAATATATTTAATAGGAATCAATACAAAAATCTGTAAAACTAATAAAGAAAAGAATCTAACATTAATACACGAATTGATACATACAATATATAAGATATATAAAGGAATCGGAGTAGATAGTGTAGACTGTGATGGTATAAGCAAGAATGAACCAGAAGCATATTTAATATCAGAGTTATATAAAGAATTTCAATTTTAAAATATGAACAGAAAATTTATAAAATTTTATTTAGGAGATGATGAATCAGTAGATACTTATGTTAATGATATATTAGAAAAAGATTCTCATTATATGTATGAAGATATTAAAATGTCTAATACAGATGAGAATAATACTTTATATTTATTAATACTAAAGAAAGATAATATAGTAGAATCTAATTTTAAAGATATGGAAATATTATGATTATGAAATATACTGCAGAACCAACAATTAAACAAAAAATTCCTGATAAATATATTATTTCTGAAACAGAAGTTTTAAGAAAAGAATTAAAGGGAATAAAAAAGCAATTAAGAATAGTAACAGATATAGTAGTATTTTGTTTAGGATATATATTAGCAGATATAATAATGAAACTAACATGAGTGATTTAATTAAACAAAACAATAAGGATGACAAAATCATAATAGATGATGATGGTAATGAAGTTATAAAGAGTAAGAAAGATGGAAGATATAATAAGTTAGATGAAGTAGTAGATATAAATGGAGCTATAACAAGAAGGTTACAAAATGCAACAGAAATGAGGAAGGGTAAGGGTAAAATGACTTCCGAAGTATTAACTCTATTAAAATACTCACTTGTAATGGGAAGCACTGTAAAGGAAGCATGTTTATTCGCTGGAATATCACAATGGAATTATTTTGACTGGAAAAAACGTTATCCAAAATTGTTTGACAACATAGAAAGCTTGAAGGACATGCCAGTGTTGAAGTCTAGGTTTACTATATGGAAAAATCTAGAGAATGTAGAAACTGCAAAGTGGTATTTGGAAAGAAAGAAGAAAGATGAATTTAGTATAAGGACTGAAAGTGTAAATACTAATTTGAATATTAACTATGATAAGTTATTGAATAGTATTGAGAAAGGGGATAGTGAGATAGTAACTGATGATGTAGATGGTGTAGTATTGGATAAAATGGATGATATATTTGATGCTCATATTGTTAATAAAGAAGAGAAAAGGAAAGTTCAAGCTAAGAATCTAAAAAATAACTTAAAGATACATAAAAATAAATTGGCTAAGACTAGCAAATCAGACAAGGTGAAATAGCCTATGTTCCACAAACATCTGACACTAGGAGAAGAAAAGTTATTCCCCGAGAAAAAGGGCAATATTTGGCTAACATTAGCAATCGTGATTATTCATTAAAAACTCAATGTTCCACAAGTTTTAGGAGGTGCCTCAAAATCAGTTGAAAGTTTTGGAACTAGGAAGGCAAAAAATTCTGTATTATAAATAAAAAAAAATAAAAAAAAATAAAAAAAAATTGAATGTCGCTTTTTGTTATATTGTGCGACACTCAAAATTTTCTAAAATATAATTTTCAATAATGCAACTGTTAGAGTAAAGATTATTATAAATGATATCATGTCTATAACTCCTGAAGCAATATTTTTAATCATAATGTTTTGTATATTTTGATTAACTCCTGAACTCTTCCACTGTCTTCTATTATATTATTTTTGACTTTTTTACTGATTCTTTGGATGTTGTTTAACTCTTTATAACTTTTAATTGCTGAAGCTGACTCGCTATCTATTCTTTTATTTATAACTTTTTTTATAACTGATTGGAACTGGTAGACCTCCCATGTTCTATTGTAGTATCTTATCTTTACCTCCTCAACCGTATAATTATTGCCGATGACCAAAGATGCTACATGACCCCATCTACCACCAGAATCCCAACTATCAGCAACGATTATATAATGTTTAAAATTTTTTATTAACATAATTTTATAATTATTTTATTTTATTATAGACCTTTTATAAGCTCCAGAATCACCTCTGAAGCTCTAAAAAGCTATAATCAATTAATCCTCACCATTCCATCAGCATCACCTCCCCATGCTTCCTCTCCATCAGAATCAAACCCTGACAAATAATCTTTTTCTAGTTCTATGAAAGACTCTACAAATAAATCCAGTAACCTTTGGAATTTATTTTTTAAAGCCATACTTCCCGTTCTTATACAATCCGATGTATTAATACATCCCATCACTCCTCCCCCCTGATAACTGAATCTACCTACTCCAATTTTACCTGTCAACTCCTCCTCCTGAATATCCAAACCGTGTAAAGCCTCGCTTTGAATATATAAGCTCGGAGTTTTACCTCCTAACTCATAAAATACATCCTCAGCCTCTATAAAAAAACCTATTTTTTTTGCCTTACACACAAACCCATCTATAATATAATCCATTTTATTTTTTATTATTTTATTATATAAATTTTAACGTGTTATTTATCTCTAAAGAGATTGCCTCCTGCTTTAGAATGCTTTTAATATCTTTACAAATTGCCGTGATATTTTTAAAATTCTTTTTTAATAACTCGGATGTTGTAAAGCATTGAATAATCAAAACGTGTTCATTAATAACTCTTTTTTTATCCTCTGAATACCATCCACCAAACGCATCATAGGATGTGCAACCTCCAAAAATTATAGATAGTTTTTTGATTATATCTTTTTTTATATCCTGAAGTTGCCCATCATCAATTCTACAATCTATATTGTAAGTAGATGGTAAATATATTTTAAAATTATTATCTAATATATACATTTTATTTTAATTATTAATAATCACCATGTTTTTAAAATATTCTAACTCCTTTGCTTTTATTATTTTATTAATTAATCCGATTGCTTTTTTTAAATGTGCCTCATTTTTTACTACCTCTCGGAAGTCATCTTTTAAATCTTCCAAATCCTGAATAGATGCATTCAAAATATCTGATTCTTTTATCAAATTTACATCTGATAATTTTTTTATTTTTAACATAGTTTTTTAATTATTTATTAATTGCTCTAAATTGAACGCAACTTATTGACATGTTATCAGTGTTGAAGCAATAATCATTCGGATTGACTTCAGCCCTGCATCTACTTGCTATTGCTAAAATTAACATAGATGTAAATATAATAACCATTATTATATACATCATTGACTCAAACTTTTTTTGATTCATAGTGTTTTCTTTTATTAATTAACTACATTAATTATAACATAATAAACATAATATACATAATATAGTTATGAACATGTTAATAACTCTGGAACTGGAACGCCCTTATGATAAAAAACATTTATGTTTTATCTATTGAAAAATTGGATACCCCCCTACAATAAAGATGTTTACATCTACATTATTCTGAAGCTGATATAATCAAACTTATTATTTTATACAATATATAATAGAAAGATATACCACTGACATGATTGAGTGACCCACTCCCAAAAATAATCTTTTCTTCTCTCCACCCCTTTTCAACCACCCCAAATATTTCCACTTGACAAAAACTCCCAAAATGTCATAATAAAACCATGCCAAACGCACTAATTCAAAAACTCTCTAATAAAGACTGGAGATTAGAACATCTCTATAAAATCGTAAATAAAGAATCACGACTCGTGGTTTTTAAGTTGAATTCTATTCAAGAGAAATTTAATACCGAAAAACATAATCGTAATATTATATTGAAAGCTCGTCAGCAGGGTTTTACTACTTATGAATGTGTAGATGGGTTAGATGATGTGTTATTTCATAGGAACTTTACTATGGTTATAATCGCTCACGAAGATAGGGCTGTTAAAACTATTTTTAAGAAAATTAGGAGAGCATGGGATGAGATTGATAATGATTTAAAGGTATATCTTAATTTGACTGTTAATACTGATTCTGCGAATGAGTTATCTTTTAATAATGGGTCAGTTATTAGGGTTGCTTTGTCTTCTAGGTCAGATACTGTTAATAGGTTGCATATTTCTGAGTTTGGGAAGATATGTTCTAAATATCCTGGGAAAGCTGAGGAAATTATATCTGGTGCCTTTCCTTCTGTTACTGATGGTGGAAGAATTGATATTGAATCTACTGCTGAGGGAGAATTGGGAGAATTCCATGACTTATTCTGGGAATATTGGGGTAAAAAGCCACAAACATCTAAGGAATTTAAATCTTTTTTCTTTCCTTGGTTTGGTAATCCAGAATATCAGATGAAAGCTAAAGTTAATTTACCTAACGACATTGTTGATATTCAAATTAAATTTGGTTTAACTAATGAGCAAATGATTTGGTATTATTTTGAAGAGAAAGTTCAGAAGAGAAATATGAAACAGGAATACCCCTCTACCCCAGAAGAAGCATTCTTATCTACAGGTAACTCTCTATTTGATACTGTTGTTGTAGGTAATATTAGGACTATGGAGGGTAAAAAGGTTGGGGATTGGACTTATTTCTTCGATTATTCGCCTGGTCATCTATATGTATTGGGTGCAGATGTAGCAGAAGGTATAGGTAGGGATAGTTCTACTTGTGTAGTGTTAGATGTTACGAAAGTTATACCAAAAGTAGTTGCAGAATATGCAAGTAATATGATTATGCCTGATTTATTCGCTTATGAAGTTAAAAATGGTGCTACTAGATATGGAAATTGCCTCGTTGGTGTAGAAAGGAATAATCATGGTCATACTACCCTCTCAAAATTGAAAGAAATCTATCATAATATCTATACAGAGGAGAAATTTGATAATTTATTGAATCGTAAGACCACAAAATTGGGTTGGCTTACAAGTGGAGCTACAAAACCAAAGATGATTTCTGAATTATGCTCTGCTGTAAATGAAAGTGATATAGAAATTATAAGTCCTAATATAAAAAAAGAATTAAGAACATATCAAAGAGAAGATATGAATCAGATAAAAATTGCAAAAGACCAAACAAAACATTGGGATTTAATAATGGCTATTGCTATCGCATATCAGCTAAGACGCAATGTAGCAGCCAAAAAATCGTCTTATACAGACGTAAAAACATTTGACCCGTATAAAAGTTTCTAAAATTGTGTTATAATATAAAAATATAACCCTAAAAAATTATGGAAGAAGAAAAAAAAGATTTACAAGAGCAATTAGTATATAATCCAAAGGAAATTTCGTATCTAAATTATTTAGTTACAAGGATTCAACACTCTCGTGATTTAAGAAATGCACCACACTGGCAATTTGATAATATGACTTACCCAGATTGGTATAAGTCAAATGCAAAAGCTGCAGTTGGTTTCAAAGCACCTAGGGCAAACCCAACAGACACAGAGGTTACGACTGCCTTGACAAGTCAAAAAGTTAAGACACTTGTTAATATCTTAATGGGATTCAATTACTCAATAGACATAACTTCTGTTAATAAAGACAGCAGAATACAAGTTGAGATGGGAAATTGCATGGAAGAGCTAGTAAAACAGACAAAAAGGAACGAATCAGACAATTTGAAGAAAAAATCTCTAAGATTTAAAGAAATGATTGAGCAGGGAGATGTTTTTGTAGAAGAATATTTCAAAGAAAGTCAAAAAATGTCTAAAACACCTAAAGGAAAGTTTACTGGTAGTATGAAATTCGAGTGGACTGAGAAATTAGAAGATGTTTTAGGTCAAGCAGAAACAAAAATTATACCTGGGCTAAATTTTTATCCTGGTGATGTTACAAGTCCAGATATGGAAGAACAACCATTTGTTTTTACTGCTTCTACAATGTCATACGCACAAGCAGAGAAAATGTATGGTAAATGGGATAGATTTAAATTTGTTCCTAAAGATTTAGTAACTTTTAGTGATACTTTATACTATGGTTCTATTATCTCTTTAGAAAAAGAAACAAAAGAGAGAGTAGAGATGGTAAAATACTTTGATAAATGGGCTAATGAATTTATGATTATGTTAAATGGTGTAATGATGATGCCTATTAAATTCCCACTTACTATGGTAAGCCCTAGTGGAGATTATCCTGTAGCGAATGGTTCTCTATACCCTAGAAAAGATTTCTTTTATTCTAAATCTCTTGCTGCTGATACAAAAACATTACAAGAAATTGTAGATGCTGCATTTATGGGAATGGTTTGGAAACAACAATACTCTTCAAGACCTAGTGTAGTTAATAATTCTGGTAGAAAATTACCTTCTTCTGTATATCAAGGTGGAATTATAATGGAAAATATACAAAATCCTGAATTAATAGTTCCTTTATTTCCTAGTATTCAAATAACTGAAGCTGATTTTAATTATTTCCAATTAGTAAATCAATTAGTAGAGAAAAATTCTTTTTCTTCTATTATAGAAGGACTTGGTGGGACTGGTGATACTGCCACTCAATCAATACAGCAACAACGTAACTCAATGAAAAAGTTAGGTAATGTAATAGATGCTGCTGTAGCAGTTGAAACTAAATTATATTGGCTTAGAATTTACAATATAATTAAAAATTACACAGATAATGACAAAATAAAGAAAGTATTTAGAAAAATTATCACAAGAACTAAAAAAGATGGTAAAGATGGCTACAAGATTTATTCTTTTGATGAAGAAAAAGCTAAACAAGACCCATTGCTAACAAAAGTTGAGGCTGGTATAGTTTCTAACGAAAATTTAGGTAAAGGAGTAGAGATGATATACATAGACCCTAAATTATATAAAGAATCTATCAATAATATATGGATTGTTAATGTAATTGCAGAATCTAGCACTGTTTCTGAACTTCAAAAGGCACAATTATTAGAACTTGTGCAAGTAGTTGCTACTTTCGCACCACAACAAATGAATACAGATTACATATTGACTAGAATTATTGCTCTATCTGGTGAAGACCCTTCTAAATGGTTAAAGACACAGAATCAAGCAATGCCACAAGAACAATTAGCAGCTCAGGCAGAAGCAAGACCTACTGGAACAATAGAAAAACAGTTAAAGCAAGGTGTAGGTAACCAAGCTAAAGCACCTAGTATTAATACATTAATGGGTCAAGTCTAACAATTAAATATAAGTCCTATGCTCAAATATGACAACATCAACGAATTATTCGAAGGTATTACCTTGGAAAGTTCTAACGAAAGTTTCAAAGAAACAGATTCTTTTAGTAGATTTGAAGAAACTCTGACTTTAGAAGACAAAGAAGACCTTATAAATTGGTCTAATATGATGTTCAAAAATAAATGGTTCTTACAGATGTTCCAATTTCTAATGAATGAGATTGTTAATAGAACTATAAAAGGTCGTGGCGATATAGATTCTGCCTATTTTATGATGGCAGGTCTTTCTTTATTTAAAAAGGAATTTGAACGATTGAGTTTGAATTTCGAAGATAAAAATAACCCAAAATAACATGGATATAGAATTTCAAACTTTTTTTGATGCTGATGGTAAAGAGATTCAAGGTGTTGCTAAAGAAACATTCGAATCAACAACATCAGAACTCAATACACAGCTCGAAGAAGTAAATAAAAAATTATCAAATAGAGAACTTGATATAGGAAATATAAAAAAGAAATATTCTGACCTTTCAGATGAAGAAAAAGAGAAAATGTCTGCTGAAAAACAAGAAATAATGAAAACTAAGGAAGATTTGCAAATTAAATTAGACCAAATAGAAAATGAAAGGAATGGTGAGTATAAAAACAATGCCTTTTCTGGATATTCTATAAATGATGATGATTTGGTTATCGCAAGAGCTAATTTTGATAGAATTTCTTTGACAGAAGAAGAACAAAAATTGCCACTCAAAGAACAAATAGAATTAAAGACAAAATATGCTATAAATATGTCTGGTTTTGAAAGACCAAACGTTCTAAATGTTTCTACAAATTATAATTCTAAGCAAGAACCTGCTAGTTACCCTGATACAGAAGAGGGTATAGCAATGTCTGCACAAATGCTCGGTATGTCGGTTGAGCAATACAAAGAAAAAAATAAAATAAAATAATTATATGGCAGAAGAAAAAAAAATAACAGGAACTTTAGAAAAAAAAGAAGTAGTAGTTCCAAAAGTTAATATAGATATGGAAAAGGTAAATGAGTTAGTAGAGCAAAACAAAAGATTACAAGAACAGATAGAAAAGTTAGAAAAAAAGGCTGATAGAAATCCTAAAGCAAAACTTGTAAAAGAAAGTAGCGTATATATAAAAATGTTTGAAGGTAGTTATGTAATAGGGATAACACCTGAAACTGGTTGTAAGAAAACAATCAAAGCTAAAAATGGTAGAGAACATCTTATAGTTGATATAGAATTAATGGATACTGATGGAAATATAACAACTAAAAAAGATGTTAGTTTAAATGACCTTGTAGCTTCTAATAAAAAAGTAAAAGTTCCAGTTATGAATTTTTATAGAGAGAAGCAAATACAAAATAATGGAAAAGTAGAGAGAGTTGTATACAAAGATTGGAGCAGTGAGTTCACAGGTCAAGAGGTAGACGATATTGTAGTTACTGAAAAAGTTACTACAGAATTAGAATTACCTAATGGTGAGGTAGTAGAACTTAAATCTAATGTAATAAATTTATAATATGACTGATAAAGAAATAAAAAAACAAGTTAAAATTGAAAGGGAGAATAGAGATAAAATAACTACTCCTTTTACAAGAGAAATGATTAGCATCATAGGTCAATATGATGGTAGTTTATCTTATGATATTAAATTAGAAGATGAAACTAAAAAGTATGTTGAGGCTATTTTAGGTCTTGTTTCTACAAAAGAGATGTCTGTAATAGATTTTAAAGTTTGTATTACAAAAGCTACTACTATAGTAAATTATATTTTAGAAGGACTTACAAAATCTATCGGAATTGTAGAAGATAGTTTTATTAGAAAGGTCTTTGGAAAAAATGTAAGTGAGATGCAAATAAAAGAACTTCACAACACATTATTAGGTAATATAAATTATGAGAAAAAATCTAAGTTACATACAAAATGAGATAGCAAAACATTTAGATGAGGTTTATGACGAATTTGAAATTCCAGAGGATAAAAGAACTCTCGCAACTATATTTGATGAAAAACAGAAAAACTATGATGTTGATTACATTAATGAAGAAGGAAATATTTTGGAAATGTCTAGTAGGATATTTTTTCATAATGAAACGAAAGAAGAGTTTGATAAAAATCTTATAAGGCAACTAAGAAATGTAATTTCTATGCTTATAAAATAACATTTTGTTTATTTCGTGAAAATGTGTTATAATAATTTCAAATAGACAACTTTGCAGGAAACCAATAACCTGTCGAAAAAAATTGGTGCTGTTCTGTAGGAGAAAACCTATCTAAAAAACTCACAGTAAACATATTTATGTTTATTGTTGGAGGAAATAGACATTAATATACAATGTCTATTTTTTCTGGTGAATCCTCCACCATTAATGAGGACAATTAATAAATTTAGTAAAACAATATGGTAAATGTTCACAGTGGTGTAGTTATCACTAAATACAAAAACAAGACAGCTTCTACTGCTATTGCTATGGGTGCAATGCTTGAAATTTCAAGTGGTTATGTAACTCCAATAACATCAACGTCTGCACTTGTTTATGGTTCATCACAAGTTACTGTAACATCAGCTTCTGATGATTACGCTTCAACAACAAGAATTCCAATCACAGTTCCTACAAGTAGGACTATGTTTAGAATGACAGTTACTGGAACTTTCGTAGCAACACAAGAAGGAGATTTATTTGATGCTTCTGATTCTGTTACTGTAGATGCAGATGCTTCTACTTATGATATATTCTTATGTGAAAAATATATCTCTGCTACAGAAGGTATCTTTAGTATCCCAGCACCTCTTAGACAATAATTATTAATTAAATTAGAACAATATGGCAGAAAGTACAGCTAATTTAATAAGTACACTTTCATTGAAAAATCTTGTGGATTTAACAAGAAGAAACTTCCTTCCTGCAATGGGAATGGTTGAAACAAGAGCAATGGATTTATTTATTAAAGATGTAGTTCCAAAAGGCTACGGCAACACAAAACTTCATCAAGAAATTGATGTAGGAACTTTTGGTAATATAAAAAGAGAAGGAGCAGATGCTCAAAAGAAAAGGGTAGGACTTGGTTATACTAAAACTGTTACTGCTAAAAGAATAGCAGCAGAAGTTGATATAACTTGGGAAATGAGAGAATACAGAAGAGATGCAGAAGTAATTTCTACTTTTACAGACTTATATCATTTTTGTCCACAAAGAATGGAATTAGATGCAACACATATTTTAACATTTGCTGCTTCTACTTCTTACACAGATATGGATGGTGAAACTGTTACTGTTTCTGGTGGTGATAGTTTAGCTCCTGTTTATGCTTCACACACACTTGCGTTTTCTAATGACACTTATTCTAATGTTATCGCAAACAACCCTCAATTTTCACAGGGTGCTTTAGAAATAGGTGAGAAGGTATTTTCAACACAAATCTTAAATAACTTTGGTCAAAAAAGAGTTTTAAGAGCTTCACATTTATATTGTGCTGACAATCCTGTAGTAGAAAGAGCTATGAGGCAAGTTATGCAATCTACAGCAGATGTAGATACAAATAACAGTGGTATTATAAATACTTTTAAAGGTAAATACCAAATCGTTGTTCTTCCTTACTTAGCTTCTAGTGCTGATGGTAGTTACGATTCTACAAAAGAAAATTACTGGGGATTAATCGCTGCTACTGGTTCTATCAAAAATAGAGCTCAAATTTACATGACTGTATTCGAAGAACCAAATCTTAAAACTCCTGCTACTGGAAACAATGGAGAAGATTTCCATAATGACAACTGGTCATTTGGAGTAAGAAGTTCTTACACAGTTGATGTAGTATGTGCTAAAGGTTTAGCTTCTTCAATGGCTACTTAGTATTTTATAAAACTTATTAAGAATTATGTTTAAAAGGACGGATGGTGGATTCTTAATATAATAAAAAATTTATGTATAATAAAAATTCAGGATATGGTTTATTACAAGCTATGGCTGTAGCAAATGGTTTACCAACTATTGGTAAATTCTTTGTAGTAATGCCTACTTCAGATGCAAATTATGACAGATTTTCTGACATAGTTACTGCAGACCCAGAAGGTAAAATTAGATTATTTACTACAATTTCAGAAGCGTATGATGCTACTACAACTAATGCTCATGATGTAATATTCATATCTGCAAACTCTGGTCATACTCAAACTTCAATGCTTACTATTGCTAAAAATAGAATTCATTTTGTAGGATTGGGTGGTAGAGTAAAAAATAATAGTTATGGTTTAGGTGCAAGAACTAGAATCTCAATGGGAGTTACTACTGTTGCAACTGACCTTGCTGTAATGCAAAATACTGGTGTAGGTAATACTTTTACTGGTATTAAATTCAGTTCTGCTAATACAAAAGATGAAAGTCTTTATGCTGTAGTAGAAGCTGGTGAATACACAATTTATGATAATTGTGAATTTTATAAATCAACAGATTTAGATGAAACTGCTGCTGCTGAAGTTGCTAATAATGGTGATTCAGCTCAATGGTTAAATTGCGTATTTGGTTCAGATTCAAACATAATTGCAGACAACAAAATAAGACCTAACATGTTACTAACTGGTGGTATAGTAAGTGGTAAAAAATGTAGAGATAATATAATTTCTCATTGTTTATTCTTAGTAAAAGCTGCTGGAACTGAAGCTGTTAGAATTTATGGTGCTAATGCTACTGATGTAGAAAGAATGTTACTTGTTGAAAATTCAATTTTCTTAAGTAATGCTCTTGGTGCTGCTACTCCTGCTCATGCAGTAGGATTTGGAGCTGAACAAACTCAAGGTAGTGTTATTTTAAAGAATTGCACTTCTGTAGACCATACAGTAATGGCAGAGGCTTCTGTAGGAATTTATGTTGATGGTGCAGTTCCTACATTTGCAACAGCTGGTGTTTCAGTTCTTACTTAACCACTAATATAGAAACAGATGACTAAAAAGAAAACTAAAGAAATCAAAACTCCAAAAGTAGAACCTATCGTAGAACCTATCATAGAACACGAGAATTCTGACCAAAGAGAAATGAGAGAGTATTTAGAATCACAATAGAAAACACTAAGGGTAGGAGAGCAATCTCTCCTATCCAAAGGTGTAGTTTATTGAGCATAGGCTATATTTAGGAATTATAAGCCGATTATAATTCCTATAATGTAACTTATTTATTAAACAAAAAAATATGCGTTCAATGACAAAAAATAGAACTTTATTTACTGCAAAGGCAGCAAATGGAACATCAGCAGTTTTAATCAACACAAGTAGTTATAGAAATACATTATTTTCTATATTTGCAGCTACAAGTTCTACTGGAACTATAAAAATAAAAGGTTCAAATGAAGAAACACCTGCTTTTAGCTCTGCAGCATCTGCTTCTAATATGTGGGATTATGTAGCAATAGTTAATTTACAAACACATACAGAAACTGCTGGTGATACTGGTGTAGCATTTGCAGCATCTACTGGTGTAGAAATTGTAGAAGCAAATATTAATGCTTATAGATGGATGACTGTAGAGTTATCTGGATATAGTGCAGGAGCTTTTACAGTAGTAGCTTGTCAATCAAATAATCAATAAATAATGTTGAAAAGAAAAAGCCCACTCAAAATTACAGCAGAGGAGGTAATAGCAAGAAGAGAAAAAAGAATCTCTGATGATTTTAAGAATAAAGGAAAAAAATTATCACTATTACAAGAAGAAGTTTTTTCTGAACAAAATGATGTTAATAGACTTAATAACACAAAACTAGAATTAGACAACAAAATTTTAAATGAAGAAGAAAAATTATTAAGACTCAGAGAAGAAATAAAAAAAGAAAGTAAATATTTGTATAGTATTGAACACAATATAAATAGTAAGAAAGTAGAATATTCTAAATTAGAAAATAAGAATACGGATTTAGCTTATAAGACTACTATGAAAATTGAAGATTTATATGATATAAAATGTGAACATATAAGGATAAAAAATGATGTTATAAATATGAAAAATAAAAAACAGGAACTATTTGATGAAGTTTCTGGAATTTTTGATGCTATTTATAAAAAGAATACAGAGTTACAAAACTTATCCAATACAATAAATAAAAATACTCTGAATAGTGCTTCTGAATTATCAGAGATTGAAAGAGCAAAATTTAATTCAAGAAAAGAGGCTAGTAGAATAAATGATGTAATAAAAGAGAAAACTGAAATTATAGATGGAATAAAAAAGGAAATAGATAAAAACTCTCGTAAAAAGACAAGAATAGAAAGAGATTTGAAAGAAATAGATATAAAATTATCTAATAAAGAAGAAAAGAATAAAGATTCTGTAGAAATATTGAATAAGTTTTTAGAATCTAAAATAAAAGAACTTAAAAAGTTGAACACAGAATTTACAGATGTAAATAATAAAAAAGATATTGTTTTGCAAAATTCAGATAAAATAGAAGCAGAATATAATCAAAAAAGATTATCATTCGTGAATTTCAGTAATCAGATAAATTCTATAAAAGATGAGATAACTTTCCTAGAAGATAAAAAGAATAATGATGCAGATACTACAGCTAAAGAAAATAGTAGATTAGGAAGACAAATAAAATTAAAGAAAGAAAAATTTGATGAATTATTCGGATTAGTCGAATCCAAGAATAAAGAAATGTCTAATGTTAAAGATAAGATAGCAGAAAACGAACATCAACTACTTGTTATATCAGGACTCATAGAAAAATATAAAGAAGCAAAAGAAACACAAGAACAAGAAGTATTTGATTTGAAAAGCAAGAGTTCGTCTATAAAAGAAGATTTAGACAAATCAAAAAATGTTTTAGACAAACTTATATCATCAAAAAAAGAAGAATTGATGGGGATTGATGCTTCTATAAGTGATAGAAAATTCAAACTATCAAAATTACAAACTGGATATATGAATTTGAATAAAACATATAAACTTTTACAAAATAAGATGAAATAATATGGCAAGAGCCTTTGCACTAACAAAAGAAGAAGCATTGATAATAACTTCGCTAGATACATTAGCTGATACTGGAACGAATCAGGTAATTGCAAAAGAGGGTGGTATTATTGTTAATAAAGATGTTGATTTAGGAGCATTTAAACTTTCAAAATTATATCAACCAGATTTAACTAATCCTTTTGTATATACAGACAATAGTGGTGGATTACATATTGATGGTGATATTTACCAAGAAGGAACAGCTTATGATACACATGCAGAAGAATTCTATACAACAAAGGATATGATAATAACAAGGGATGAAGCTATAGCTGGATTATCACTAGGACAAATTTCAGGTATAACTGTTACTAAGTATGATGGTTCTTCTGATATAATGTTTGGAGCAGATATGAATGGGTATTTTAAAGTAGGTGAAACAGGTGATTTACAAATTTTAGCAACTCGTGAAGATACACCAGAATCTGGAGGTGTTGCTTTTTGGGATGATACAAATAAAAGATTTGATACAACTACGAATTTAACTTGGGACGATACAAATGATAGATTAGGAATTGGTGTTGCTTCTCCTTCTACTACTTTAGATGTTTCTGGTATTACTTCTTTAGATGGTGCTGTTACTATAAATGAGAGTGGTGCTGATGTTGATTTTAGAGTGGAGGGTGTTGGTGCTGCTAATGCTTTGTTT
>Ga0208904_1000712_pt1 | contig 25654 bp, 25 predicted proteins | sample AntAceMetag02UKB_FD_184774 | JGI IMG/M metagenome (GOLD analysis project Ga0208904, IMG submission 184774) | Saline lake microbial communities from Ace Lake, Antarctica - Antarctic Ace Lake Metagenome 02UKB (SPAdes) (version 2) | ecosystem: Environmental > Aquatic > Non-marine Saline and...
TGAAGTAGTTTTTCTCGATGGAGCAGCATATCATAACTGGGATACATATTATTCAGATTACAGGCTAAGCCTGTATCTTAATGCAAGCCCTCCTTTTATGTGATCCGAATTGCTGCAACCTTAACAACCTGTAGTCCAGCAAGTCAGCTCCTAAGCCCCATACTCTGTGCGATACGCACGGATTTTTTCCATCTGCGCGTCATCAATATAAATCTGTCCATCCACTTCTTTCCCATGCAACACCTCAATCACTTCGTCCAAATCCACAATTGCACGAACCGGACAATCCAAAGTCTCCTCAAGCTCAGCCAGCGCATTCACACCGTTATTGTTTTTTTCCATCCTATTCATAGCAATCAAAATCCCTTCAATCTTCGGCGGACCAAAATCCTTAAGCAGCTCAATCGTCTCTCGAATTGCCGTGCCCGCGGTAATCACATCATCCACAATCACCAATCGCGAATCCGCATCAATCGGCGCCCCAACAAGAACCTTTCCTTTTGCCGCACCATGATCCTTGGCTTCCTTTCGATTGAAAGTATATGCAAGGTTTTTTCCATGCTTTTCATAAAGCGCAGTAGCCGTAATAACAGATAGCGGGATGCCTTTATAGGCCGGCCCAAACACAATGTCCGGATCCATACCACTGTCCACAAGTGCCGCCGCATAAAATCCGCCAAGCTTGCTCAAAAGTTCGCCCGTGTAAAAAGATCCGGCGTTCAAAAAGTACGGTGCCACGCGTCCGCTTTTCAGCGTGAACTCACCGAACTTCAGTGCCTCGGCCTTAACTAGCAGTTTAATGAAATCGATTTTATATTGCTCCATGTTGTTAGGTTAAGAAACGCGGCTCCAGCCGCGATTAAAATTCATGCTTGCGACCAAGCTCATCACGATGATATTTACCAAATTCAGGAATTTGCAAAACGCGCTCAAGTGGCATGACCGGCCCGCTGATACAGCTCGGCACACCGAGTCCATCCACCGCGCACTGGCCACAAACTCCGAATCCACATTTCATATATCGCTCCACAGAAATTTGCGCGTCCGTTCCATATTTTTGCGCCATCTCCGCTGCCTTCACCATCATAACTTCTGGCCCACAAGTGTATATGCAGCTGACTGCATCGCTGTCGCCAGCCTCCTCAAGAATTTTTTCAAGAATTTGCGTATTGTATCCTTTGTGTCCGGCACTACCATCATCTGTTGCCACGTGAACTTTCACGCCCGGCAATTCCGCGGCACGCTCCGTATAAAGCAACAAGTCCTCACGCCGCGCACCCACAATAAATTCAATTTTGCATCCTTTCCGTGACGCCTCCGTCGCAAAAAAGTAAAGTGGCGCCGCGCCGTAACCACCGGCGAGCAAAGCGAGCCGCTGCCCTTCTTCGCAAGTAAAAACCGTGCCAAATGGCCCCCGAACTCCAACCTTATCACCAACTACTTTCTCATGCATCGCCTTTGAAAAAGGCCCCACCGCAGCAATCGTCAGCCACAGCTCCTTGCCATCATCCAGCGCTACCGAAATCGGCTTTTCATCCAGTCCCGGAATCCAAAGATTCACAAATTGCCCCGGCTGCGCAGCAATACTTCCATCCAAAACAAAAGTCTTCACAAGTTCGCTTTCCTCGCGCACTTCTTTGATTTTCATCGCCCTGGGCATTGTGTTTAAAATTCGCATAGTCTTTATAGTTTCGATTTTTTAGATTAATTTCCTTCGTGAACCCTTCCAATAATATCCGCCAAGCGCTCCACACCATTCTCCTCGCACCACCCTTCCATCTCCTTAACAATTTTTCCAAACACGTCCTGACCGCGAAGCCAAACTGCGCTGCCCACACCAACGAGCGTCGCGCCCGCCATCATCATTTCAATCGCATCACGTCCAGTTGTTACGCCGCCAGTCCCGATGATCGGGCATTTGTGCGCCGCGTAAACATCGTAAATGTGCTTCACAACAATCGGCTTCATTGCAGGTCCGCTGAGGCCACCAACCTTGTTGGCCAAAATCGGCTGAGCCATATCTATATCAATTGCCATCCCTGGCCCGAGCGTATTCATCATTGTCAGTCCGTCCGCACCGGCCTCCAGCACACTGCTGGCAATCGCAAGTACGTTTTCCACATTCGGCGAAAGCTTCACAGTCACCGGCACGTCGCCAGCGCCAGCATCCGCAAGCGCGCTCTTCACAAGCCGCGTCACCTCAGCTGCCTTAACCGTGCTGCAAGCCATCGGCTTACCAAGTTCATCTTCAACATTTGGACAAGAAATATTCACCTCCACAATGTCCGGATTCATCGTCGCCACCTCGCGCGCAATCTCTTCGTAATCTTCCATTTTCCCGCCAACAATATTCACAATCAATCCGCCGTCACTCGCCGCGCGGAACCGCGCAATTTCTTCGCGAGCCTTTTCCGGACCAGCATCAGGAATCCCAACCGCATTGAGCATGTAATGCTCGGTTGAAATCACCACCGGATTAGCGTGACCCTTATGCTCGTGCGGCCAAAGCGACTTTGTGGTCACCCCACCAGCCCCGTTACGCACAACCTGCGCCATGCTGTCCCCAGTCACCCCCAAAATACCCGACGCAAGAACGATTGGGTTCTTAAACTTTACGCCGCTGAAGTTCACTGAGAGATCTACCATGGGGATTCCGATTTTCGTTTATTGTTCGGGCTAAATTAAAGCACGCTGAGAGGTGAAAGACAAGCCGTTTAACAGGAATTAAGCTCTCCCCACAGGGACCAAAAAAGAGCCCCTCTTCCGAAGGGCTCCTCGTTTCCAATTCTCAAATCTCTATTTAGTTATACCAAACATGCCAAGCACGGCGAACGATTGTCGCAGCTTCCGCGCGAGTAATACTGTTCGCAGGACGGAAAGTATTGTCCTCTTCGTACCCTTCAACAATTCCTAGGTCCACAGCAGCAACTACTGCAAATGCGTACCAAGATTCGTAATCAACGTCATCAAATGCAGCTGTGTCTGCGTCGTATTCAATAACTGCAGCCATTCGCATTAGCATGATCACAGCCTCTGCACGATTCACTTCCTCGTTTGGCATAAAGCTTCCGTCATCATAACCTTCAACAACACCAATTGATGTTCCGTAAGTTACGTAGCTGTAGTACCAGTCGTCTGCGTTAACATCCGTGTACTCAACAGTTTCATCAGCAAGAACCTCCTCGCCAGCATTCAAAAGAATCATCTTCAAAAGCTCAGCGCGCGTCACCGTGTCGTCCGGTACAAAAGTAGTCTCAGTGCGACCATTTACAGTTCCAGCCTCAGCAAGTAGACAAATTGCCTTCTCTGCCCAGTGACCGTCTGTATCTTCAAACAAGTCTGAACATTCAAGCTCTTCATCAGACGCATCAGCTAAAACTTCTTCATCAGATGCAAGCTCTACGTCACCTCCAGTTGTATCATCCGTTGCACTTGTGTCATCAGTTGTAGTCGTATCATCCGTTGAACTAGAAGATGAGCTTCCACCACCACCGCCACCTCCTCCAGAGGACGAACTCGTATCAGTTGTATCTACTGGATCAGTTGCGTCGACTGGATCATCTCCACTACTACCAACTCCATACATCACAGTTATAGGACCCGTACAGTTATTATCATCATTTTCTTCAAGAACGCTTGCCTCGGAATCCACACAAATAGTAACTTCATAAATCCCAGCTTGAGCTAGAGTTGCCACTTCAATAGTTGAACTTCCTCCTGCAGACATAAATGCAAGGTCCGAAGTCACAGTTGGCGTATCAGTTAAGTCAACTATAGCTGAACTGTCACCTTCAGGACCAACAATCGTCACACTTGAGTAAACAGTAGCCTCTGCATCAACATCCCCAGCACCTTGGTTCTCAATAGTGTAAGAAACATTACCATCACCAGGTGACTCAATAGAGGCAACAACAAGGTCAGACAAATCGCCAAAAGTTTCCTCAGAGAAATTATTGTCCTCATTAGATTCCTCTACAATATCAGTCTCATCAATATAAACTCCAACTGTGTGAGTTTCTTCATCTCCAAAAGGGAAAGGTCCAAATGTTGAAGATCCACCAGCCTCCAAAAATACTTTGTCAGACAAAGTAGTCCAATTGTAACTGTAGTGATCCTCGCCATCTATATAAAAGCTAAGAACCCCGGCAGTAGTGTCAGGAATATTCACACTTCCTTGGTTTTCAATCGTTGCGTAAAATCCAGTTTCAGCCGAGTTCAGATAAATGTCAGTCACCACTAAGTCCGGCATAGCAGGCTCAGCAATAGAAACATCTATACTGTAAGTGAAAACTTCACAAAAGTAAGATCCATCCAAAAGTGAACTGTCTTCGTCTATATATCCATCAGAATCTGCATCTCCAGCATCCTCAAGAGTAAACGTAGCATCTGAAAAGCCGACGTAATAATCTCCTCCAGCCTCACTAGTATATTCAATAGTCACAATGACTCCTTCATAAGACCCATGAGCAAATGCGTACCCCATGGTACTTTCGTAAGTATTGCCTTCCGTATCTGAATACACAACCGTCGCATCTTCAACATAGTTGCCATCTGCATCTACTAACATCACCCTAGGATCATGAATTACCTCTGTGTATTCCATAGTCGCTGTTAGCGTTTCTCCAGCAGCAAGTGCAACTTTATAGTAATCGTAATAATCTTCCCCAGCTTTCATACACAAACTAGCTTCAATAGCATCACCATCATAAAGCTCGTAAGCAGTTTCAATTGAATCATTGCTTTCATAAGCGTCTGATTCGTAATCACAAACAGCTGCCGCTTCAACTGTAACTGTTAAAGAATCACTTACTGTGCTGATATCACCACCTGAATTGTACTCAGTGGCTTCAATCGCAACCGCGTAAGAACCTGTTGCCGTGTAAGTATGAGCCCCATCCAAGCTAACATGATCAGCTCCAATCAGACCTGTTACATAAGAAACCGTGCCGTCACCCCAGTTTATACTTGCCATCACGTCTGTAGTAGCACCATCTAGCGCATCCGCTTCAGCCTCAACAGTAACTTCATCACCAAGAGTGATTGTTTGATCGACACCCGCTTCTACACCCATGGCCATTGCCATTGGAATTGAACTCAGCGGAGAAAGCATTAGAATCAGCGCGAAGGCTGTAATTTTTGAAAGTAGACCTTTCATAGGTATTGGATTAGGAAATTTAAATATAAGAAAGAATCTTATCAGGTTTTTCATTTCTGTCAAGTCCCTTCCTAGATTACCACCTCCCCACCAACCACAACCATCACAGGCCAGCCCTTTAAATTGTAACCCTCGTACGGCGACCAGCCACATTTTGACCGAACCTTTTCACGCTTCACAGTCTGTTCACGATCCATATCAACAAGCACTAAGTCCGCATCCGCGCCCACACGGATTTCACCTTTCCCTTCCAGCCCAAAAACTTCAGCCGGCGCCTTGCAAAGCATGCGCACCACATCCAGCAGCGAGAGCATTTTTTCATTCACCTGATCCAGCATGAGCGGAAGCAAAAACTCCACCCCCGGCACACCAGCCGGCGCATCCCAATGAGCAATCGGCTCGCCATCACCGGCGCTGGCATCCTTGCCCAATTTTTCCTCCAAAGTATGCGGTGCATGATCTGTTGCAAGCATAGTTACCGTGCCATCACGAAGCGCTTCCCAAAGCAACCTCACGCTCTCGGCATCCCGAAGCGGCGGGTTCATTTTCATCCGCCCATCCGCCATATCATCCGCCATAAAAAAGAGATGATGCGGCGCAACCTCACAAGTCAGTTCGGGGCAAGCATGCTCGCGCACAAGCTCAAGCTCCTCCTTTGTACTCATATGCGCAATGTGCAAACGGTTCCCAACTTCTTCACGCAATTTTATTGCCGCCTCCACCGCAAGCCTGGCACATTCATTATCACGAACCAGCGCATGCGTACGTGCATCATCGCGCTCTGCAAAATCCGGGTCAGAAAACTCATCCGCCCTCGCGCGAATCCGCGCCTCATCCTCCGCGTGAACAATCACTGGCACATCGCGGTCACGTGCAATTTCAAAAATTTCGCGCAGCACGTCGCCCTCCACAAGAAGATTCCCCGTGCTACTTCCCATATAAACTTTGAAGCCACAAACACCTTCCGCGATTTTGCCTTTCCCAAAACCAATAGGCACCTCGCGCAGCTCATTTAAATTTTCCTCAGTCCCAGTCACACCAAAATGAAATCCAATATTTGCACCTGCATGGCCTTGCGCCGCAAGCTCACGTTTTTCATCCAAAGCCGCGCGCGTAACAGTTGGCGGCTTGGTATTTGGCATATCCAAAACCGTGGTCACGCCACCCGCCGCAGCAGCCCGCGAGCCACTTTCAAAATCTTCCTTATGCTCCGAACCCGGCTCCCTAAAATGCACATGCACATCAACCGCACCCGGCAACAAATGTTTGCCTTCGCCATAAACCACCGTGTCCGCCTCTTCATCCGCAAAAGGCTCGCCGCCATCCGGCGTAGCAACAATTTTTCCGTTCGCCACAAAAACATCACCCTCGGAAATTCCGTCCGCATTCACCACCGCAACATTTTTGAAAATCAGTTTCATCCAAAAAATTTAACCCAATGAAAACCAGTCTCGATGAACGACACAGAAAGTATTGCCTCCCTCAAAATCAATACAGCTTACTCTATCCCATTCTCCAGCCTCCTCAATGCAAGTCTCCCAAGCATCATTTTTATCTCCACCCTCTGCTGCAACACATTCATCAAACGGATCCAAATCCCCTTCAGCCAAATAAGCTTTATGACCTGTGACATGATCAAGAGCTGCCTTAGTCTCTGCAATACCACCACCTATGCCAACAGCAAGCACAGCCAAACCAGCAAAAACCTGCCACCCTTTAACACTTTCATTTCCAGACTGAGCTGGAACATCCGTAGACCCAACTGATCTTGCTTTTACGTTATCTGCTCCCATATTTTATAAGTTAAAATTTAAGATTCCAGCTTATCACAAACCCAACAACTCCGCCAAAATCGCCATACGCATGGCCACACCATTTTCAACTTGCTGGAAATATTTGGCGCGAGGATCTTCATCCACCGCAACTTCAATTTCATCAACGCGCGGCAATGGGTGCAACAAAATTGCATCCTCCTTCGCCTGCGCCATCACGTCCGGCGTAATCACATACACTCCTTTATATTTCAGGTAATCCTCTTCGCTTTCAAAGCGCTCCTTCTGAATTCGCGTGTCCGCAATAACGTCCACCTCTCCTATCACTGCATCCAAATCTTCAGTCTCCACAATTTCATGTCCAGCTGCCTCCAAAGCAGCGAGAATTTCTCGCGGCATAGCAAGCGCGGCAGGCGCCACAAACACAAATCGCACTCCGCCCGCATCATCTTTCCCTTCATGCAATTTCCGCAAAAGTTCACACTCCGCATGCGGCACTCGTCCATTTTTCAAATCTCCAACCATCGCAATCGTAAAGTTATCAAGCCTCCCAAGCTCCTGCTGAATTGTAAACAAATCGAGCAAACCTTGCGTTGGATGATCGCCCGGACCATCGCCCGCATTCACAACCGGCACTACCGCTCCAAGCGCCAGCTCCGCAACACTTCCTTTCTCCGGATGACGCATAGCAATCACGTCCGCCATCTGCGAAATCACCCGCCCCGTGTCATATAAAGTCTCACCTTTTTTCGCACTACTCGTGTAGTCCATGTGCGAATTTGAAATCACATCGCCACCGAGCCGCTTCATAGCCGACTCAAATGAAAACCGCGTCCGCGTGGACGGTTCATAAAAAAGCGTCGCCAAAATTTTTCCCTCCGCATCACGAACTTTTGTCCGCGCGCCACCAGATGCTCCACGGCCTGCCACCGGCAAATAGCCTTTCGCCCGCTCCATCAGAGCTTCGATTTCTTCGCGCGTCAGATCTTTTGAGTACAGAAGGTTTTTCATCTCAAAAATAATAGCTGGTTCGCGCACGATTGCAAGAGAAAGCACTCCAAATCTAATACCCTCTTCTTTGTCTAAACAACTGCAAGCGCTTCACCTCTGCATCACCAATCACCCAACGAACTTCAACCAAAGGATGAACATATGTATTTGCTAGTTCAGCATTTGCAGGCATTTGATCCACATAAAAAAGCGACCCACCTCTGCCATTCGACATATAACCATAATTCGCAACCCCTTTGTCTAAAAGCTCCTCAGGAGTCGCAAGCCAAGTTCTTTCCCCAGCTGGTATGAAAAATTCTCTTCGTGAGCGGTTAGCCTCATCAACAGAAAACATTCTACGTCCAGAATCAGTTGTAGCCCTATCTGCATCACCATAGTTCATACCAAGAGTTTGCTTGTCTGCATCACACTCTTTAGCGTTAGGCACAACAAGTGCAATCATTTCCTCACCTGCCTCACATTTAGTTGTATCCGTCCCAGAAACAACACCTCTTATAGAAAAGAGCCCACTGACATCAGAACCCAAATCAACAATATTTCTTAAGACAGAAGCATCATTTGCCAAAAGAACCGCCTCAAATTCTTGCCAATCCACTCTCTTATAATGACCTTCAAAGAAGCTCCTATATCTGTTGAGCATTGGTCTAGATTGATCAACAATATCTGCAGACCCACTCCTTCCTATATTCCCAAGCTCCTGTTGCAATGCCTCAATAATCTTACCTAAGACAAGACCCCGAAGTGAAGAAGGAACTCCTTCATCAAACTGCGCTGCAACACGTGCACGCTCAATGGCCACTCTATTCATATCTGAAAACCCAACTTCTGGGGCTGCTGCTGAACCTGTTAAACCTGTTTCATCTTCACTCATAATTTGAAATTTAAATACAAAGGTGGTGGACTATAACTAGAAAACCAAACTTTGTCAAGCCCTTGAATCCCGCCAACCAATCCGCTAAATTGCATTAGATCACACACGCAGCGAAAGCGAAGTGTGGCCGAAGCGCCTACTAGCGCGAAGGCTAACGCGCCGAAGGCGCAACCATACAACTATGCAAAAACTAACTCTCACTCTTGAAGACGGAACGCAACTCACAGGAAAAGCGTTTGGCGCCTTTGATGAAACCGAAGGCGAAGTTGTCTTCACAACAGGTATGGTTGGCTACCCGGAAAGCCTCACAGACCCTTCGTTCAAGGATCAAATCCTCGTGCTCACATACCCGCTCGTGGGAAATTATGGAGTGCCTGCTGAAGAGCTCACTGACGAACTTTCCGAAGAAAAAATCAGCAAATTTTTTGAAAGCGCACGCATCCACCTCAAGGGCCTAATCGTTAGCGACTACAGCGAAATCTACTCGCACTGGAATGCAGAAAAATCACTATCCGACTGGATGCAACAATATGGAATCTCTGGAATCACTGGGATAGATACTCGTGCACTCACAAAGCGCCTCCGCGAAAAAGGTTCGCTTCTTGGGAAAATCCACATGACAGACACCGAACCCAGCGATGAATTTCACGATCCAAACGAAGACAATTTAGTTGCAAAAGTTAGCATCGAAAAACCTGAAACATACACTCCAAAAAGCAAATCCGGAGGCATCATGAGCAAGCCAAAACACGTAGCCATTATGGACACGGGCATGAAGCTTGGAATCCTGCGTAGCTTCCTCGAGCGCGGCGTCAAAGTCACTCGCATGCCGTGGAACCAAAGCCCTCTCAAATTCGCAGAAGAAAACGATATGAAATTCGACGGAATCTTCTTCTCAAATGGCCCTGGCGATCCAACAGCCGCATCAGAAACTGTGGAAATAATGAAAGAATGCATGGAAGCCAAACTGCCAATTTTTGGAATCTGCCTTGGGACGCAAATCATGGCTCTGGCAGCAGGCGCAAAAACTTACAAACTTAAATACGGACATCGCGGTCAAAACCAACCTTGCACGGACACACGCACCGGCCGCTGCTACATCACTTCTCAAAATCACGGTTTTGCAATCAAAGCGAGCAGCCTACCGGACGACTGGGAAGTCTATTTTGAAAATGCAAATGACGGCACAGTAGAAGGCATCCGCCACAAAAAACTACCTTTCTTCGCAGTACAATTTCACCCTGAAGCAAAGCCAGGTCCAACCGACACCGCATACTTGTTCGACGAATTTATTGAGATGCTGTAAAATTGGCGAGTAAATGTTGCGCAATTGCGTAACAATCCCTCACCTCGCCATCATGAAAATCACAAAACTCACTCAGGCCACAGCAAAAAAACTGCTGATCAGTTTTATCACACTTATTTTTGCAGCATCGCTCACAATTTTCTTTGCCTCCGCAGGCTCAACTGCCGCGCCAAGCATAGACAGCCCTGACTCCCCCGTGGACGCAGAAAAAGCCACAATTACAGGTACAACCGAGCCCGACGCAAAGGTTATTGCAACCGGCGGCCCGTACCAAATCGCACCGATTTATGCTGATTCAAGCGGAGATTTTGAAGTAACCGTGGCCCTCGCTCAAGAAACTACAAACATTTTCTTTGTATATGCACAGGATGGCGACAATGACATAAGCGACTCCATTCAAGTCACAATAATTGAAAGCGCAGCCCAAGCTCAAGCCTACGAAGAAGCAACTGGCGAAGACCGAACCGCACCAGACGCCCCGGAAATTTCCCCAACCGAAATCACAACCGACGAGCTGACATATACAATTGAAGGTTCTGGCGAAACTGGCGCAACTGTCCTAGTCAACAACTCATCATCAAGCGAATCAACAGACAACAGCGGTGATTTCTCAGTGGAAGTAAACCTGACCGGCAATGGCGACGAAGACAAATTCTCCGTCACTTTAATGGACGACTCAAACAACCTCAGCCCTGCAACAAAAGTCTACATAACAAGCAGCACTGAAAATGACACTACAGCGGACGACGACAATGGCGAAGACAACGCTTCCGGAAACTCCTCTGACAACGGAACTGGATTCGGTGACTTAAGCGGACACTGGGCTGAAAACTACATCCAAACTCTTTACGATCTTGGCGCAGTTAGCGGATACAACGAAAGCGAATTCGGACCTGACAATGAAGTAACTCGCGCACAAATCCTAAAGATTGCACTCATTGCCTTTGGCACCAACATAGCCGCACAATACGATATCGATTTCAACGATGTCGATTCAAATGCATGGTACAAGGAGTTTATATCAACAGCTTATGAAGAAGGAATTGTCCAGGGTTACGATGACGGAACTTTCCGCCCAGACGACCCAGTCACCCGCGCCGAAGCAATCAAAATTATTCTCAAAGCAGCTAGCCTAACTGAGTACGGTGAGGCCACCACTAATTTCAATGACGTTTCATCCGGCGACTGGTTTTCACCATATACCGCCTACTCAAAAGAGCTCGGTTTCATTGGCGGCTACGACGACGGATCATTCCGCGGAAACCAAAGCATCACCCGCGCTGAGGTTTGCAAAATCATCGTGATGGTGCTTGAATACCTGGAGTAATAGCGCAATATCGCAGCAAAATTAATTAAAAGAATATGTTCGTTTGTTTAGACATTGAAACCACGGGACTCAACCCCCGGGAAGACCACGTTATTGAAGTAGCAATTGTTCGCTTTGATCATGAAAAAATCCTGGACGAATGGAAAAGCCTCGTAAAACCATCCATCAACATTCCGGAATTCACAAAACGCCTGACCGGCATTGATGACGAAATGGTGGATGGCGCCCCTCGCCTCGCCGAGATCGCGGACACAATCCGTGAAAAAGTTGGCGACGCACCAGTCATGGGTCACTTCATTTTTTTCGACCTGAACTTCCTCAGCACGAAAGAAATCCCCATGCCGAACGAACAACTAGACACCTGCCAACTCACACAAATTCTCCTCCCGAATGAAGCCAGCTACAGCCTTGAAGTACTCACAGAAAAACTCGGGATTAGTCAGCCAGATGCTCACCGCGCTCTTGATGACGTAAAGGCAAACATTGAACTTTTCTGGCTACTCTCTGCGCACATCCGCGCACTACCAGAAGGCAGCCGCGCCTCCCTCACCGAAATCCTAGAAAAAAGCACTTGGCCGTGGGCCGAGCACCTCCTGCCAATCCTCAGTGAAACTCAAAAACCAGAAGACAAACTGATCCCGCAAATTCGCCAAGAAAAAGTCATCCAATCCGAGCAACATGCAAACCTCACCGAGCTCACAAAGGATCTCCAGCAGCCCTTCCTTCTTGAGGAAACAAGCCACACATATTTGGACCTCATCAATTACGCGAGCTCCCTGGACGGAAATGTTCTACTCAGCGTGCCTCAACCAGAAAGCCTCCCGACTCATGAAGAGGTCGGCATGATCAAGCATCCAAACCAGTACGTGGACGAAGATCGGCTACAAAGCTTCCTGGCAAAAGACACACTGGACACGACCGAAACTATGCTCGCAGCAAAACTAAAACTCTGGCTGAGCAGCGACCAAGCCGACAATAAACCTAGCGGCGACCGCGGCGACATTCGCATAGTAAAAGAGGAAAATCACACGTGGTTCGACATCTGTTGTCAGGAGCATGACACTCCAAATTCCTTCTATAAACGTGCGCTGGAACTTGCATCTGCAAAAAAAATCATGGCAGTCAGCACCAATCACTTCCTCAAAGAGGCCAGCCGCAAAGAACCTTCAATTAAAATGCCAGCAAATCTGGTGCTCAGCGGCGTGGAAAACATTGTAAAGGAAATTGAATTTGCCTGGCACCTTGCCTTCAGTGAATCGCATTTCATTAATGACCTTCGCAGGTTAAAAGAGGAAAATCCTGACGCTGAAGAAGCCACTGAGCAACTCATGTCCAAAGTGTCCATCTTGTTCGGATTTCTTGGCATGTTCATGCAAAAACATGCGGACGGAGCTCAACCTTACTACTCATTAGACCTAAAGCCATTCCACAGAAGCACAATGGAGTGGAGTAAAGTCAGCCAATCGGCGGCATCAATTCAAAGCGCTCTATCCGAGCTCAAAGACGCAATCAAGCCCAGCCCAAACCTAGACGAACTTGAAAAACACCTTTTATACGCAAGCAAAATTCTCCAGAGCCGAACATCAATTATTTGGCTAAGTTTCACTCAAGATCAGCAGCCAATCTTGCACACCTTCCCTGAGAATTCATCACAAATCTTCAAAGAGCGTGTATGGAAAAACGCGGAAAATCTGCATCTTTTTTGCCATCACGGCGACCTCAGCGACGACTTTAAATTCCTCAAAACCGAGCTCAGCCTGCCGGAAGAAATTCAAACCAAAAAAGCCGATGACATTTTTGAGCTACCTCTTTTGGAAGTTCAAACTCACATCTCAAGCCCAAATGACCACAGCAATCCAAAGCAGGTTACTCACGAACTCGATCTGCAAATGGCGGCCGCGGCTACCGCAGATGATGCGGTTGAAGCCGCTCCCGGCAACATCTTCCTACTGGTAACTTCAAACAAAGCCGGCGAATCCTTCTTTTACACTCTCAAAAATGTGGCCGAAAAACATGACCGCAAACTCTTTGTGCAAAACATGAGCGGCGGCATGGGCAAAATCCTCAAAATGGCCGAGCGCACAGACGGCACAAATATTTTTGTTGGCCGCGAAAACCTCATGGACTTCCTGCTCAGCGAGGGCGTAAACCTTAAAACGCTCGCCATCCAAAGGCTCCCATTCGCAAGGCCCAACAGCTCAATTCAAAGCGCACGCGCAAAAATGTATCAAGACGCATATAAAGAATTCGCGCTGCCGCAGGCAGCACTCCGGTTCCGCGGACTCCTAAACCGCTTCCTTGGCAACTCTTGGGAGGACAAAAAAATCCTCATCCTAGACCCGCGCATCAGAGACTACGGAGGGGTTTTCTATTAAGCAGAGCTGTCTCAACTGGCAAACTACTCCTCATATTATTTATATAAAATAACTCTTTTCATTTTATCCTGACATCCCTTTTCATAAGGCGTTCCATACATGCATCTCAATGCCTCTTCTTCATAGCTAAAGTCACGGTCAAAAGAATCACTAGGAAGACGCCAATGCATGACCGCATTTCGGCTATCACTATGTCCCACACCTAAACAATGGAGTAACTCATGAGAAATGATATAAGAGAAGCGGTCCAAAATAACAGTCGTATCCAGACCTTCATGCCTTTCCTGCTCAACATCCACAGTTTCCGTTGGCAACCAAACAGCACAACCTCTCAACGAATCTGCTTTTGCTAGATTGTAAATCACCTGATTACTATAAGCAGCAGTTCTTACATCCCGTCCATCTTTCCAATTAGCCTGACTTGAGTTATCTCCCAAAATAGCAATGCGCCCATACAAAGATGCCACTGTAATATTTTCGTCATTAAAATCAGAATTACATGACCCCTCATCATTTCCAATCACTCCATTCCATTCGATAGATGGAGCTCTTTCCACCTCATCTAACAAAGAATTGATTTCCTGCACAGACTGTATTAACGCAGCATGTACAAGTGCGTTAGGGACACATGGCGTCAATAACGAAATTTTTTGAGATTCTGGCCAAACATATGGATGAACCACGCCCTCTTCAACAAAACCATCTACCATACGCCAATCCATAAACTCAACTGGCTCACACCCCGCATTCAAACTAGCCACCAGGGGCAAAATGACAGGTAATCTATTTAGCATTCGTGAAACTTTACAGGTCAAGGTCAGAACCTTACAACATTACCCTCGTCTTGTCAAACCCTCCTCCTACAAAAGCATGCTTTTAAGGGTTGACTTTTTTTGGAGCCGTCTCTAGACTGCCCGCGCTAAATAATTCGCAAATATGACTAACACAAGCCCAATAACAGATATCCATGCAGCCGAGAAGGCCGCAAAAAATAAAATTGAGCAATCCAAGCTGGATGACGCAAAGAAACTTTCCCAAATCAAGGAGGAAGAGGAGCTAAAGCTCAACAAACTTGAAGAGGAACTTCGCGCAGCTGGCAAGGAAAAGTACATGACCGCAAAAAAACAAGCGGGCATTGATGCTGACGAAAAGCTCAAGAAAGGAATCGCAAATGACGAATCAATGATGACCGTAGCGCACGGGAAAACCCAAGACGCTATAAAGGAAGGTGTAAACGCCTTCACCGCTCACATCGGTATGTAACCCTTAACCACACACCCAGCATGGCCGTTCTTGCCATGGATAAAATCCAAATCCTGGGGCTGAAGAAAGATCTTCAGCAGGTTCTTGCATTCCTACAAGAGGGTGGACTTGTGCAAATTGACGAGGTTCGCAGCGATCAAGACGGCGAAGCAGATTTGAATTTGGAAACGCTCGCAAAAAAAGACCACGACAACGACTATATTGTTGCCCAACTGGATTTTGCCATCAAACTATTAAAGGATCACGCTCCAAAAAGACCAATTTGGGCCGGCAAGCCTTCCCTTTCATTTGAAAGCGCAATGGGCACGATTCAGAGTTTCAATTACGAAGGCATCATTAAAGAATGCCAATCGCTAGAAGAATCTTTTGTAGCTGATCAAAACGAAATCACAGCACTTCAAACTGAAATAAAGTTGTTATCCACTTGGAAGCAGCTTCCTTTTGATTTGCACATCCCTCGCGAAACGGAAACAACTCGCATTCATATTGGTTCCATACCAAAAGGTGAATACGACTCACTCAAAGCTGAGCTCGCAAAAATGAGCGACCTAACAAGCGTACAAAAAGTGGCCGAAGACGAAACATCGATCTTCGCAGTATTCGTAGTTTCAAAAAAGCACGCGGATGAAGCTAAGCTTCTATTTGGACAATACAAATTCCAAGAAGTTGAACTTCCAATTCATGAAATGAGCGTGACAGAGCGCCTAGAAAAAATCGCAACTCGCCTAGCCGAGCTAGCAGAAACAATGGAGAAACATGACGAAAAATTCAAGAGCCTAGCTAAAAGTTTTGAAAACCTACAAATCGTTCATGACGTATTTGTATGGCAACAAGATGAAACTCGCATCCACGAAAAACTTAAAGGAACAGATTTCAGCTTCGTTGTTGAAGGTTGGATGGCTAAGTTAGACCGCAAAAAACTCGAGGAGGGCCTCAAGGAAATCGCGGTAACTGCAGTTGAAAACATCAAAGCAGAAGAAGGGGAGGAAGCGCCAATCTACTTGCACAACAAACGTTCAGTATGGCCGTTTGAGTCAGTGACTCGCCTGTACGGTTTCCCAACCGCAAGCGAAGTTGACCCAACTCCATTCCTGGCAATCTTCTTTATTGTGTTCTTTGGACTTTGTCTTACAGACGCAGGTTACGGACTTTCACTATTCGTGATTATGTTCGCACTGCTTAAGTTCTTCAAATTGCCGGAGGAAAGCAAAGGCCTCATCAAACTTCTGATGATTGGTGGACTCGTGACAATTGTAGCAGGATTCTTCTTTGGAGGATATTTTGGACTCACAGCAGAGCAGGCTCCAGCATTCATGCTAGCCGCAGATGGCGTATCCTTTAAAGGGCAGCTAATCAATGCAGCAGCCGGAACTGGACCTCTGACATTCTTAATCTTGGCACTTGGACTCGGAATCATACACGTGCTATTTGGAAAAGTCGTTGATGGCTACTGGAAAATCAAACAGAAACAATACCTAGACGCAGCCTTAGACAGCTTCTTATGGATTTACTACATCCTGGCTTTACTTGGTTTTGGCCTTGCAGCATCAGGGACACTAATCCCAGCTGAATATGCAGGAATAATGAAATGGTGTGTGCTAGGAGGAACCGCTGCAATGGTGCTAACTCAAGGACGCAAACAAAAAGGATTCTTTGCTAAAGCCGGAATTGGAGTTCTTTCACTTTACGGACTGGTTGGTTACATGGGAGACATCCTCTCCTACTCTCGTATCATGGCTCTTGGACTTGGAACCGGAATTATCGCCTTCGCGATGAATACAATTGCCGGACTCGCCTATGAAATGATCCCTTATGTCGGCTTTATTTTTGCCGGCCTCGTGCTCGTATTCGGACACGTGATGAACCTCGTACTTTCAGCGCTTGGCGCATTTATTCACTCTGCTCGTCTTCAATTTGTTGAGTTCTTCAGCAAGTTCATGGAGGGTGGCGGAACTGAATTCAAGCCTTTCAAGCGCAATTGTAAGTATATAATTATTCAATAAATTCAAACCCTTAACCCCTTAATTTATGTTTGAATCTGCACTCGCCGTTTCAGTCGCAGGTGCTGCACTCGCCGTTTTCCTCGGTGGAGCAGGTAGCGCGATTGGTGTAGGTCTTGCTGGACAAGCCGGAGCCGGCGTAATCAGCGAGAAACCTGAACTTTTCGGTAAAGTTCTACTTATCCAGGCTCTTCCTGGTACTCAAGGTATCTACGGATTCCTTGGAGGTCTTCTTATCCTAATCCAAATTGGACTTTTGGGTGGAGAAGCAATTGACATCTCAATGTCTACTGCATGGCAGCTTTTCTATGCTGCACTTCCTGTTGGAGTTACTTGTCTTATCTCTGGTATTCACCAAGGTAAAGTAGCTGCAGCTGGTCTTCACGCTGTTGCAAAGGATCAAGCAAATGTTGGTAAGGCTGTAATCATGTCTGCGATGGTAGAAACCTACGCGGTACTTGGTCTACTTATCACTATCCTTCTTCTTTTCAGCATCAAGATCGTTTAACACACGAAACAGAGAATATGTTTTGTGCCTTATAAAAAAATCTACAAATGTCACTTTCAGACTTAATACAACAGATCGAAAAAGAAGCTGCTACTCAAATTGCTAAGCTTGCTGAGGAGCGAGATAAGGCTACCTACGAAATCCAAAAAGATTACGAAAAGAAGCGCGAACAGAAAACCACAGAAATTGAAAAGCGCGCTGACGACAATATCGAAAAAATCGAGCGAAGAGCAGACACTTTCGCTAACATGGAGATTCGTAACCACCTTCTCAAGTCAAAACGCACACTTCTTGCAGACGTACTTGAAAAAGTTATCGCGGAACTTACGGAGTCAGACGACTACGTAAAAATCCTAGTAACACTTTTGAAGCACGCTAAGAAAGAATTCCGCGAGGGAGCTTTGGTCCCTGCTCACGGCAAGGAAGACGAAACTAAAAAAGCTCTCCACGAAGCGGATGCACCTTTTGAACTTGCTGGCCGAAGTGCGCACATTAAAGGCGGCTTCATCCTCAAAGCTGAGAACGTTGAAATCAACTTCTCTTTCGAATCAATTCTTGAAAAAGAAATCTGGGGCAACCTAGAAATGAAATTGTCTAAACTGCTATTCGCGTAATCGTCGCGAAGCGACACCAACATATGAACAATACTCAATTCACATACGCAGCTGCTCGAGTCAGAGCGCTTGAACCAAAACTCCTCGACATGACAGAAGTCGAGAGGATGCTTGGTGCAAAGGACGCTCGCGAGGCTTACAAGATCCTCAATGACCTTGAATATGCAACTCACATTGGCGACATTGAAAAAGTCGAAAACTTCCAAGAAGTAATCACTGCAGGTTTGCATGATTCCAAAGAAGTTCTAGACCGTATTTGTCCAGACAGCAGAATTTTAGATATTCTTTTCCTACGCTACGATTTCCACAACATCAAAACGATCCTCAAAGGACAGATGTCTCATAAGGAAGAGGAAGAAATTCGCGCTCAACTTCTGCCACTTGGCCGCGTGCCAGCAGAAAAAATGATGCGCTTCTTCTTCGACAAAGACGTGGAATACCTTCCACTTCAAGAACCTTACACAGACATCATTAAAGGGTGGATCAAAATGGCCAAAGACGTTTCCGATGCAAATGACGGAGACCCTCGCCTGCTTGATATAGTTCTCGACAACGCTGCTATGTATATGGCCGCGGACATCGCTGAGCTCACACAAAATCCTTTCGTTGTGGCTTTCGCAAAACAAATGATAGACCTTCACAATATAAAGACTTTCCTACGCGTCAAACTTTTGAAGCAGGAGGCATACTTTATGGAAGGAGGTCACATAGATCACTTGTTTGCAAGAGGCGGAAATATGCCTGTCTACAAATTCGCAGATAGTATGGACGCAGATCCAAACTCACTTGGAAATGTATTCCGTGGAACAGATTATATGGACCTAATAAAACGCGGTCTGGAGTCATTTGAAAAATTCCATTCATTCTCATTCTTAGAAAAATTCGCAGACGAACATCTGATGAAATTAGCCAAAAAGTCCCGCTATTCAGCGTTCGGACCTGAGGCGCTTATCGCGTACTTTTTTGCGAAACAAAACAACGCGCAGATCATTCGCATGATCATGGTCGGGAAGTTAAACGGGCTCCCTGACGAAACAATGCGCGAAAGACTTCACGAATTGTACGTGTAAAAACGGCCAGAGGCCGTAACCATAAAAATCTTATGAACTCAGAATACGAAATCGCAATCATCGGACCAAAAGAAGTTGTCATTGGATTCAAGGCTATAGGCCTACACACAGAATTCTCCATGACAGCTGAAGCGACTCTGGAAAAAATCAATGAGCTCAAAAACGAACTCATCGGTGAAAACCCAAAGTACGCAATCATCTTTATCCTTGAATCGCACGCAAAAGAAATCCCAGCAGATGAATATAAAAAAGCGACAGCAGATGCACTTCCAGCAGTTATTGCAATCCCAGGTCCTGAAGGCGCAACCGGATTCGGCATGGAACGCCTAGGACAAATCGTGGAAAAAGCTATCGGATCAAACATTCTTAAATAACAGACACGCAGCATAAGCGAAGTGTCACTTAAACCCCTTAAATTCCCTAAGTATGAACCAAGAACATTCTGACCAAGACCAAACAAAGACCGGAACAATCATTAAGGTTGCTGGTCCTCTAGTCGTCGCAACTGGTATGAGAGAAGCCAAGATGTACGAGGTAACTCGAGTTGGTGACGAACGCCTGATGGGTGAAGTTATCCGTCTTAACGGAGACGAAGCCGCTATTCAGGTTTACGAAGAAACTGCAGGTATTGGACCTGGCGAACCAGTTGAATTAACTGGACAAACTCTTACAGTTGAACTCGGACCTGGACTTCTTGAGTCCATTTACGATGGAATTCAACGCCCACTTAAGGGTATTGAAAAACAAGTTGGATGTTTCATCACTCGTGGTGTTGAGGTTCCTGGCTTGGATTACGATAGAAAATGGGAATTTAAACCTGTTGCTAGCCTTGGTCAGCAAGTTTCAGGTGGTGACGTTCTTGGTGAAGTTCAAGAAACAACTCTTATTACACACAAAGTTATGGTTCCACCAGCTTTGTCTGGAACTGTTGAAGAAATCAATGGAGGGACTTACACAGTTAAAGATATTGTTGCAAAAATCAAAGATGCTGAAGGAAAAATTCACGAGATCGCGATGGCACACAAGTGGCCGATTCGTAACCCTCGCCCAATTAAAGAAAAGAAAGTACCAAGAATCCCACTAAAAACTGGTGGTCGCTCAGTAGACACATTCTTTACCCTAGCTAAGGGTGGAGCTGCTGCAATTCCTGGTCCATTCGGAGCTGGTAAAACAGTAACACAGCAGTCACTTGCAAAATTCTGTGACGCGCAAATCATTGTCTACATTGGTTGTGGAGAACGTGGAAACGAGATGACTGAAGTACTTCTTGAGTTCCCTCACTTGGAGGATCCAAACTCAGGAGAACCACTTATGAAACGAACAATCCTAATTGCAAACACATCAAACATGCCGGTAGCGGCTCGTGAGGCATCTGTATATACAGGTATCACAATCGCTGAGTACTACCGAGATATGGGATACGATGTGGCGCTGATGGCTGACTCAACTTCTCGTTGGGCTGAGGCTATGCGTGAAATGGGAGGACGTCTTGAAGAAATGCCTGGTGAGGAAGGTTACCCAGCTTACCTAGCATCTCGTATTGCTGCCTTTTACGAAAGAGCAGGTTACGTTGACTGTCTTGGTAGCGATGGACGCGTCGGATCACTTTCTGTGATTGGTGCGGTATCTCCTCCAGGTGGTGACTTCTCTGAGCCGGTTACACAAAACACACTTCGCGTGGTTAAAACGTTCTGGGGTCTAGATTCAAAACTAGCCTACGCTCGTCACTACCCTGCGATTAACTGGCTAACTTCCTATACACTTTATGGAGACAATATTGAACAATACCTACGAACTGAGGTTGCACAGGACTACCCAGAAACTCGTGACCTAGCAATGGATATCCTCCAACAAGAGGCTAAGCTTGAAGAGCTGGTTCGCCTTGTAGGTGCAGACTCACTTTCAAACCGTGAGCAGTTGATTCTTCTTGTGGCTAAATCACTTCGTGAGGACTTCTTGTTCCAAAACGCATTTGATGCAGAAGACGCGCGGACTCCACTGAAGAAACAATACCTAATGCTTAAAGTAATCCTTTCTGTTTACGAAGCTGCTAAAGGCATGCTCAACAAAGATGGATTCGAAATCTCTCAAGTACGAGACCTTCCAGTTATGCAAAAAGTAACTAAGGTTAAAGAAATTTCACCAGACGCTGAAGATCAATTTGAAGCCCTTATGGTAGATGTTCATAAAGACATCACTTCACTTTAATTCCCCCCTAAACACCCTAATAAACCTGACATTATGCAAAAAGAATTTAAGACAGTACGGGACATCGTGGGACCTCTCGCCTTTGTGGAACTTCCAGAAGACGAAAAGGTAACTTACGAGGAACTCGTGACAATTACTCTATCCAACGGCGAAGAACGTCTTGGTAAAGTACTTGAAGCTAACAAAGGACTGGCAATTATCCAGCTCTTTGAATCAACTCAAGGTATTTCAACAAAAGGTGCAAAAGCTCGCTTCCTTGGTGAGACTTTCCGTCTTGCAGTATCTGAGGACATGCTTGGACGTACTTTCAACGGACGTGGAATCCCAATTGATGGCGGCCCAGAAGTAATTGCTGAAGCAAAAATCGATATCAACGGTGCTCCAATCAATCCAGCATCACGTGAAATGCCAGATGACTTTATTCAGACTGGAATTTCAACAATTGATGCACTTAACACACTTGTACGTGGACAAAAGCTCCCGATCTTTTCAGGATCTGGTCTTCCACACAACAAGTTGGCTGCACAGATTGCTCGTCAGGCTACTGTGCGCGACAAAGATGGAAAGGAAGGGGGTGACTTCGCGATTGTATTCGCGGCAATGGGTGTGCCATTTGAAGAAGCTCAATACTTTATCAACGAATTTAAAAAGACCGGCGCGATTGAAAAGTCAGTTCTATTTATCAACACAGCGGACAATCCAGTTATCGAACGTATTGCTACTCCTCGTCTGGCTCTTACAGCAGCTGAGTACCTTGCCTTTGAAAAAGGAATGCACGTACTCGTGATCTACACAGATGTGACCAACTATTGTGAGGCTCTCCGTGAAGTATCTGCAGCTCGTAAAGAGGTGCCAGGACGTGGTGGCTTCCCAGGTTACATGTACACTGATCTTTCTACTTTGTACGAACGAGCTGGACGTATCCAAGGAAAAGCAGGAACTGTTACGCAGATTCCAATTATGACTATGCCGAATGACGACATCACTCACCCGATTATTGATCTTACTGGATACATCACTGAGGGACAGATTGTACTCGGACGTGATCTAGCTAAAAAGGGTCTCTACCCACCTGTAGCTGTACTTCCATCTCTCTCACGTTTGATGGGTAAAGGACAAGGCGAAGGAAAGACCCGTGAGGACCATTCCAACGTAATTGCTCAACTCTTTGCTGCTTACGCTAACGGATTGGAAATGCGCGAATTGGCCGTGATTCTTGGTGAATCATCACTTTCAGAAACTGACCAGTCTTACCTTAAATTTGCAGACGAATTTGAAAAAGTATTCGTATCTCAAGGTGAAATAAACCGCGACATCACAGAGTCTCTAAACCACGGATGGGACCTACTAAAAATCCTACCAAAGACAGAGCTCAAACGTTGTAAGGATGAATACATTAAGAAATACATGGATAAGACTGATTAATTAAAACAACTAAACTCTCATGGCAATAATCAAGGGTGTAAACCCAACCAAAATGGCCCTTCTCGAGCTGAAGAACAAGCTCAAGCGTGCCTCAAAAGGACACAAACTTCTGAAAGACAAACAGGAGGGTCTAATGAAGGCCTTCATGGATGTGATTCGTGAAGTTCAAGCAAAGCGCAAATCAGTTGAAAAGGAGCTCGGCTTGGTTTTCCAAAACCTTTTGATTGCTTCTGCAGTGATCCCTCATCCAGAATACCTTGAGGGCGCTCTTATTGCCCCTACAACAAAGGTTGAGTTAAATGTCGAGACAAAGGCCGTTATGAGTGTAAAGCTAGCGGATATCAGCGCAAAAGTGGAAGGAAACGTCCTCGGTTACGGTTTCTCTGGAACTTCCGGCGAACTAGACACCGCCCTACTCTCACTACGTGAAATTCTCCCTCTCCTAATTGAACTCGCTGTTCTTGAAAAGAAGGCGGAACGCATGGCCGACGAACTCGAAAGGACCCGCCGCCGTGTAAACGCCCTGGAGCACGTAATGATTCCAAACATTCAAGACACACTCAAATACATCACTCAGATTCTCGAAGAGACCGCCCGCAGCGAACGTATTGTTTCAATGATTGTGAAAGCGAAGCAGGAGGCGTAGAGAATTATTTTTTAGCTTTCTTCTTTGGGACATACTTTTTTTAGTACCCCCCATGTTTTTCACCGTTCCAACCACACGCTCTTTCTTCAAAGCTTCTACCGCCTTATCCATATTTTTCTGAGGCACTTGCAAAACTTTTTGTCCAGCACCGCTCTTTTTGAGTCTCTTCGCCGCAGCTTTCAAATTACTCAAATGGTCCGACCGTTCCACTTCCGTAGCCCTTTTCCGATTCTTAGTAAGAGCATCCAAAAACTGGTTACCTTTCAGCTTTACCTCCGTTTTGCCACCTTTACCAGCAGCTTTTTTTTGAGCGCGTTTATGTGATTCAGACTTAGACATCATTAACAGATTAAAAATTAAGATAAATCAATTATAATTCAGATTGGTGCAAATGTCAATACTCTTTACAGAAAACGCCGATCGATGCAAGTTTTTGATGAAAATGTAAAAACAATTGACATTCAAGTGCGTCACCGTTAAAATATAATTACATTTTAACGGTAAAAAAATATCATGAAAGATTTAATCATCAAGCTTCGCTCAACAAACAAACTCTCTCAAAAAGAACTTGCTGAACAACTTGGCATCTCTCGCCCCACCCTTGCGTCCCTAGAAAAAGGAGAAAGGGCCATCACACTGCCTGAATTAAAAAAACTTTCTAGTTTTTTCGACATACCGATAGAAATCATGCTTGATGAAGACATTAAAATCACAGAAAAAATAGCGGCTCAGAATTTCACCAAAAAATCTTTTAGCAAATTTCACAACTTAGTACTGCAGTGCATTAAACATGGCGCTGACAATGATGGACGCATAACTAAAACAAAACTAGCAAAACTTGTATACCTTTGTGATTTTGCAAATTATTACAAACATCTTAATCCAATATCTGGATTTGAATACCGCCGTTTAGCAAGAGGGCCAGTTGCTATTGAGTTTTTTGAAATGATAGATGCAGATGAATCTATTCATGTGGAAAATAGCGGACGCGCAATCATGATCTCACTAATAGAAGATCCTGAAGAATCAATTTTAAATAAAGATGAGAAAGAAACTATAAAAGATGTTTGCAGGAAATGGAAAAAAGCAAGCACAGGAAGAATCGTGAACTTTACACACAACCAACTCCCTTGGTCAATGTGTAAAGAAAGCGAAGTAATACCTTATGAACTTATTAACATGGAAGAGCCTGAAAATGTTTATTGATGATATTATTTTCAAAGTAGAACTATCCACTTATGCAGAAAAACATTTCTGTAAAAGTTTCTTGAAAAAGTATAAAACAAAAAAATGGCTGGAAACTCGGAGAACAATCTTTATTACACTAGAACGTGCTTTTTCATTCCAAAATACGACCTTGCTAGACAATATTAAATTTGCACAAGAAAATAATGCTGGGATATTTAAGCTTGATTTTAGAGTAGCTGGCACAAACAGTTCCCCAAAAAAATCTGGCAATAGAGTAGTTTTCTTTTTATGCAACAACACTGGTCACATCAAAATTCTTTTAGTTTATGGAAAAGATCATTGTCAAAAAAAATCCTCGGAAACACAGTGGATTCTTAATCAAATAAAAAACAACTTTCCAGAATATAAAACTTTCTGCTAATCCCATGACCCTCATCCCCCTAGCCACCTCCATCATAAACCCCCGCAAAGTCGGTGACCGACTCATTGGCGATGTTGGCTGTGCGCTCATCACGGACACCGGCAACACATACCTCGGCGTCTGCGCAAACCTTGATTCAAACACTTTCTGCGCGGAAAAAATCGCAATCGGCTCCATGCTCACCGCCGGCGAAAGTCGGATCCAAAAGATTGTTGCAGTTTGGAAGGACGAAAAGGGCGCCGCGCATATTGTCGCGCCTTGTGGTAACTGCCGCGAACTCATTCGTCAGGTGAATGAAGAAAACCTGGACACCACCGTGATCCTGGCCACTGACAAACAAGTCCCCCTTCGCGACCTGCTCCCCTACCATGACTCGTGGGAGAAGATAGATACCCACGGGTAAAACCCGTGGTACTTTTGGGGGATTACAGCTCCATTCGGAGCTGATCTGCGTCCTGTTTGCCCTGATGTTCTACATACCTTTTTATTGTTTC